>TARA_R110002020_G_scaffold69974_1_pt1 | contig 15174 bp, 1 predicted proteins | sample TARA_R110002020 | Tara Oceans TARA_R110002020 (sample SAMEA4396489) | marine metagenome | biome: Westerlies Biome; feature: [MES] marine water layer (ENVO:01000295) within the mesopelagic zone...; material: water (ENVO:00002006), including particulate matter (ENVO:01000060) such... | reverse complement strand
TCTAGAGTCTCTCTGAACTTCGGGTCGATTATCGATATAAATTATGGTGCCCGTCTTTTTATTTATCTCCGGATTTGCAAGGCCATTTGCAAAAGTAACTCCTAAATTAATTTGTTTGTTATTCACAACTACAACACCACCATTTAAATTTGTATCAATACTTGCAGAACCTCCACTAGTAAAAAATTCAATATCATTAGTAGAGTCAAATTCTATTATATTTGATGTACTGGCACTATCTAATTGATCTTCATTATTTCCAAAACATAATGATCTATCTTGATAATATTTTAAAACCTTAGTATCTTTATCAAATGATGCCACATATCCTTTTGCTCCAGATACATTTTGGGTTATTTTTTCTCCAATACTTACGGTTCTAGAAGTTGATAATCCAATGGCATAAAGAGATGAAAATGCATTTTCAGTAAAAGTTACTCCAGTTCCAGCAAAAGTTTCAGGATTTCTAATAATGCCAACTTGAGCAAATTTAGTATCTATTGGAAAATCTTTAGTCGAATCATCAAATCTTGCATACATCAATACTTTATCCGTTCCCAACTCTTCATAAATGTTGTATCCATGACCTTTTGATGGAGGAATTATAGGTATTAACCTTGAACCTGATCCTGAATTGTCACGTAAATCTACAATTCCATAAGTATACCCTTTTCCACCATTTGTTACAGTAACACTAGTTATTGTTCCAGAACTATCTACTGCAATAGAAACTGCAGCACCGCTTCCATCACCTATGATAGATGCTGTGCCATTACTGTATCCAGTTCCACCATCTTCAATATATACTGTCTTTAGTTGATTATTATTAGTATCAGAGTCTCCCCCATCTCTAATAATTTCAATATCGGAATTTGTTGTTGTTAACCAATTATTGGGAACAGTAATAAACTCCGTAGAATCAAACTTAATTACATCTGACGGGGAAATACTGAATAGATATTTCCATCTATATCCATCAGATCCTGCAACTGGAGGTTCTATATCAGTATGTGTCGGTTCTATTAAGGATCCTGAAATAGAAGGACTGTTACCAGAAGAACCATTATCTATACAAATATAAATTTTAAATTCACTTGTAATAATATAATAATTAGAATCATATAATCTTACAGTCTTAGATACAGGAGATTCATTACCTTGACGATAATCATGTCTGTACATGTCATAAGAAGTATTTGAAACCCACTCAACTTTTCTTATGACTCTTCTAGCATTTTCTGTAGTAATCTTCTTACCAAATAAACTAGTATCTCTATAATGAGATAAATATTGAAAATTATCTACAGGATTATTAGTTGTACTTGTATCCCAATTATCAGTCCTACCAAATCCAACTGATCCTGGAGTTGGATTTGATAACCCTAAGAAGGCGTAATAAGAATCATTACTGATAGACTCTACAAAGGAACCAGCATTCAATATTCTAAATTGATCTGTTACGAATGCGGACATATTAATATCTTTTTTATATATTTATAAGACAATATTAGTTTTCAATTTTAGGTAATGCTCCAGTCTTTCTAATACCAATACCTCTTCTCTGAATTGTTGGATATGTTGTCAATCCAGATACAGTATTTCCAGTAACTCCTATTGATATTGGATTTTCAGATCTTGTTCCTCCAAAAAATCTTCCCCATGAATATTTTCCAACTGGATTTAATATATTTCCAGTAGTTCCAAGACCAACGATATTGGAATTAGAATCTACATTACAGGTAATAATTCCAATTTGGGGTCCATCACCTGTATTATCATTAGACCAAGCAGAAACATAGTAAACATTGTCCAAGAAAGTTGTTCCAATTCCAACAACTTCGGAATTTGAATTATCAATTGATGTAACTCCACTACCAATTGTAGTATCGTAAATATATATTGGATAACCTGTCGATAATCCAACGAATTCTGCAGAAGTAACGTTATGTTGTACTTTAAATTCAAGTGCTAAAGGAACACCAATTCCAGATGTTGTTGTAATACCAGTTACAATTCCAGAGAAACCTTCAATAACATTAAAATTAAATCCGGTTATAGATTCAATAGAATTTGATGTTTGAGTGGAAATGCCATTAACAACTAAGCAATCAAAAGTATCTTCCGCATTTCCAGTACCTTTTTCATAATCAAATAATTCTGAATTATCAACAAATATTTGAATATCTGTTGTAGATACATCTTTAATAATTCTTGCAGTTGGGAAGATTAAAGATTCTAATACATCTCTTGATTTATAAACATATTGACCATTAACTTTTCTATCGGTTTTTTTCTTAGTCCAAGAAAGAGGTTTGTAATTAGATTCATCAATTCCTAATCCAAAATATCGATTAGTTTCAACTTCTGAAGAAGTAATGATGTCATAAACTACTCTCTTATCTTGAGTTACTGTATTTGGATAAATGTTATTACTTATAACTTGAACAGTATCACCAGTTTCTATAGTTGGTATGACATCATCAACTAATATAGAATCAGTTCCATCAATACCTTTATAAAAATAAATTTCAATTTCTTCTTCTGGCGTTGGTGGTCTAGTAAATGTAAATGATGTTCCACCTTCGAAAATATAATTCTCCACAGGTTTTTGCATTACACCATTAACAAAAATTATAAGAACATTGTTAATATTTTTTTCAATAGGAGAATTTTCTTTAGCTTCAAAACTTAGAAGTGATGAATTATAATTGAGAGGGAATCTAGTTCTTATTCCATCTTGGAGGACTTTAATGGAATCAATATAATCAAGTTCTCCAAATTCCCAAGCAGCAAAACTATCAGAGTAAGTATCAACTACTTCAATTTCAAAATCTGATATTGGAGAAGATAAAGAAGCATCAGTAACCAATCCAACAGGTTTAAATACGTCACCTCTTATAAAATTATATCCAGTTCTTGAGATTTTGAATTCACTCACTTCAAAGTAAGTAGATCCTATTCCTGTAGATCCACTAAGTTTTAAGTCTACCAATAATCCATTACCAGTTTCAGTTGTTGCTCCAATTCCTAATCTAGAAACACCAATTACAGGAAGATTTTTATATGATGGATCCGAAACAAAAATTTCAGGATTTACGTAGTTAGTTCCGGCAGAACCAACATTAAATGATAAAGTTCCACCAATACCTATAGAAGAAACAAAAACTGTTGCTCCTACACCAGCACCTCCTCCAGGACCTACATTGATTTGAACTGTATTCAATGTAGTTGCTGCAATTGATACTTGTTGATTGTGGATAGGATCTCCACCGGATAATCCTCTTCTCAATTTAGTTTTGGAAATTGCTCTTGGATATGGATGATTTGTTGTATGACTGTCCTTAGAACAGGTAAACACTAATCCATCAGTAGCAATACCAATCGTATTTGATGTTGTTAATCCGTGATTGAGAATAGTTAAAGTCAAATTTCCTGATACAGAATTATAAACAGCATTTGTTGCAGTATGAGTTCCTCCAGTATTATCCGTAATTGAATTTATTCCAGAACTTACAAATTTATGATCATATTCTAAATCTACTATAGTTACTCCGATAGAAACTAAACCATTATACCCAGAACCATGTCCCGTCGTTCCTAAACCGACAGATATAATAGTACCTCCAGCACCAACAAGAGCAGTCACAGAAGCACCTACAAGTGGTGCGAATCCAAGTCCAGGTGTAGATCCAAATGAAACTATAATTCCACCTCTAGGAACTTCATTTACATTAACATCATAATCAGAACTAACATATTGAAGAGGAAAATCTGGTCTAGTAACTCCAGAAAATTCTATAGTTGATATTCCTACATTAGTGTCTTCGGAGATTTGATAATTGAATCTTACAGGATTATTATCAGTTTTGGGTGATTGGTAAATGCTGTTAATAAAAACAAGACCACTTGAAGCTTCTGTTCCAATTCCAATAGTATTTGCACCACCAACTTTTAGTGTGAATGTTCTTCCAATCCCAGTAAATTCATCAGATAAGTCATCATAGATTCTATTATTGTCGTAATTAGATTTTAAAAATACTCTACCAACAAATTGGGATGTTTCAAAATCTAAATTGCTAAGTGTTCTTGTAATTTGAGGATTTCCTCTTGGTGGTTCTGTAAAGTAAATTTCATCATCTACAATATTAAATGCTCCCTTATGAAGTCTCACTAAAGTAGAGTCTGTATGAGTTGATGCAGCAGAACCTATAAACCCTCTTTTAACTTCAACTAAAGTTATATTTCCGTCATTTGTAATTGGTCCTATATTTGTTGTTCCAAATCCAACATTAGTAACACCCATATATTCATCATCAACCAACAATATATCTCTTGGATTTATTGTTGATATTCCACTCAAAGAAACAATAGAGGTACTAATTCCTAATGAACCTCCAACATTTCCACTTAAATTATGTGTAATCTTAGTAAATGTTATTGGATATTGAACTAAATCGTCAACGGCTATAATACACTTAGTACTCCTCTCTTTCATAGTGAATCTATGAGCATTTCCTTCTCCAAGACCAGTAAAAGTTACTCCATTCTTACTTGCAGCTGCAGTAGTTGTTATTGCTACTTTAAAAGTATCTTTCGTCAATTTAATAGCGTATACTGTAGATGGTAACTCACCACTTGCAGTAACCATTGCACTGGTTCCAATACCAATAACCGTAGAGTTTGGAGTATAACTTAATTCCTCACCAGTAACGAAGAAGTGATCTTGAATTGTAAATGTTCCAGTAGTTGCAGCAAGTGCTACACTAGGATTAAATTTTTTGGAGAAAATTGGAGTATTATTATTTGTAAGTGTAAAATTTGTTCTATTGATTCTGGAACCATTTAAAGAATTATAGAATTTTTCTTCAATACTTTCAGTTACGGAACCATATGATAAATCTGAAGGTTCATTCAAAATATCTATTTCAGAATAGAATAGTTTACTGAATACTTCAATATCAATCTGTCCTGTTTGATTTGCATCGGGATAGAATTTGAGTATCAAATTACTTCCAGATATTTCTCCTCCAAATGTTCCGATACCAGCAGCATCGTCTAAAATATCATCGTTAGATACCGAAAGGAAAGGTAACTGTTGAGTATAAACATCAGTTTGATCCGAAACCATCATAACCTGATGAAGTGCCTTTGTCGAACCTATACTTACTTGAATTAATGATTTTGATGCATTAAATAAAATTTTATCTAATGATTGAATTATTGTGGAAGAAGCACCTACTGTGGAATAAAATTGTGAGTCATAGATTATACTTCTTTCTTGCCCATCAGATTGATCTGTAGATTTAAATCTATAATCACCAGTTCCAATTGTTGTTGTTCCAAATCCAACAATGTTAGTTCTTATTTTAATTTCATCAGATTCATCATTTTCATGAGTTATGGATAATATTCCATTATCCATATTAGAGTAGAAAGTTCCTATTTGATTTCCTGTTGAAGAACTAAAGACAGTACCATCAGTATAATATTCTGACATGAATGTATCTGTTCCATCATGAGCAACATATAATCTCACATAATTCATATCTCTAGTAACGCTATTAATTACTTGTGCATTGATATAAAGTGATCCGAAAGTATCAGAATTTACAGAAATAATTGTTGTAGTTCCAATTCCTACGCTAGTATTTTCTATATCAACAGAGCCGGTCAAACTAGTGAATCCTACGGATTGAGTTCCAACACCAGAGAAAGTTGTATTAAATACTTGCCTAATTAATTTTATATTATAATCTGTATTAAATGGATCATTGGGAACAAATCTAAGAAAAGTTTCCTCGGACTCATTTATGAATAGATCAAAATTTCCATATTTAAACTTTTGACCAGATATTGATTCATTTTCAATAATAAATGATTCGTCATCGGCAGCATCTCTTAGAATAGTAACATCAGTTAATTGAATTTCACTATTGTCTTCATTAGTTACTCTTAATAGGTAATTGTAATACGTTGTACTATCAAGTTCTTCTATCAATAAAAATTCAGTAGATTTAGCTTCTGAATTTGAGAATTGATTTTGTATATCGTCAATGGTTAATACATTAAGATCATCTTTAAATTCTGTATAATTTGTAAGTTTTTTATTTTTTAATTTTAGTAATTTTGATTTCGAATTTACAACATCAATATCAATAGCATTATCAAAACTATTAATAGTGTCAACTCTTTTTTCACCAATTATATCATAAATTATAGTCATTCCATCATTAGTAGTGGATAGTCCCGCACTTGTATTTGAACTTATTTCAGTATCTGCAAAATTTTTCAATCCACTCGTATGAACTAAACTTTCTACTGGAGATTGCTGATCTTTATATGTTATTGAACTCTTTACAGAATAAGATAGATTTTGATAGTAATTATTATCTGAAGTAACTTGAAAATCTTCACTCAATCTTCCAGTTTCAGTGTCCCAACCAATATCTTTTACATTGGAATATCCAATATTGAATACCCCTTCATTTAACTCTAAAGATTTAACTGTTGCAATACTACCAGATTCATTTCCAATAACAACTTCACCGACTGATAATTCATATTTTCCAGAGACTTTTAAAGAATTTCCATCACTTCCGACAACTTTCAAATCTCTAACTATTTGATTAGATGATAAAGTCTCTCCGATAAAAAATTTAGATGGTTCTTGAACTATCTTAAAAGTAGGATAATCATCCTTATGAATTACTACTCCACTAAAATCTTGAATTGTTTTACCAATACCAGTATTGGTAGTAAATCCAGATACATCAATTGTTATTGCATCATTAACTCCGGAGGTACTATATGCAATTACCTTAAAGAATTTAAATCCATAATCTGAAGAATTGAATCCGCTACCATCAGCACTAGACTTTTGAACTCCTTCAATGAATACTTCATCTCCTAAATTAAAAGGTCGAGTGATAAAACCATTTACTGCAGGTGTCGATATAGTACATGTGAAAATGCCGACATTTGATGATTTTAGTCTTTCAATTGCAATACCATTATCGTTATTAGTTGTAAAAATTTCTACGGTTTCATCTGGCAATCCTTTTGGTTGCACTACAATATCTACAGAAGAAATTGCAGATCCCGTTATTTTTGCCTCAATAAATCCAGAATCTTCTACATTTCTGGTTATTGAATTTATAAGGGTGATATTGGGAGCAGATACATAACCCTCTCCTCCATTAATTACTGATATCTGTTTTATTGTATTTGAATCTTTTGTTATGATATTTGGAGATGCATTGACCTTAGGTCTTAAAGTTTTATCTGAAGAATAAGTAAATCTATTATTGATAACTTTACTTTCCTTTATAGATCCTACATTTATTGATTCTGTATTTGCAATTAAGTCTGTTCCAGAAACAGAATTTGTAGATTTTAAAGATGGTAATTTTTTGTATCCAGTTCCTGAAGATATAATACTTAAAGATTTGACTGGACCCGATGCTAAAGTTGATGATGTTGAATAATCTAATATATCACACTCGGTTGAACTATAAGAAAGTTTTTCTGGTTTTTTGTTGATATTTACATTGAAAGTTGTTGCAGCAACACCACTTATAATATATGAATTATTATAATCACTATCAATATATTTGATACTTGAATAACTGTTAGTATCAGTATCAGATTTAACTAATACTCCATCTTTTTCTAAAGTGTAGAATAATTCTTCAATTTGTGAGTTGTAATCTAATGTGAGAGTTGCTGTTGATGTTACTCCAACAGTTCCCACTCCTGATACACTGAAAGTATTTGTGGAACCAGTAGAAACAAATTCATTATTAAACTCTTTGTCCTGATATAATCTGAGACTATAGTTTACCAGTGAAGAATCTGAAAGGTCAAATACTAAATTGTTGTTTTTGACTGGTTGTAATTGTGGATTAATTAATGATATTGTTTGCGAAGAACCTCCTGTAGAAGCAAAGGATACAACTGTCGGAGGATTTTTCTGGGAATCAATATAAGTTTCGCAGAGATTAATTTTATTTCTATTAACTTTATAAACAAAATATTCATTATACCCGTTATCTTCATAAAGAACTTTATCACCAGTTACTAATTGATGATTTGTAACTGTGATTTCATTAGTTGTAGTATTAATTCCTGTAGAGTTGAATCCAATTGGATTGACTATAATATTACCAATTTCTGATTTATAAAGAACCCGAACTGCTGTTGAAGTTCCAATACCAACAGAAAGATTTGGTTGAACATCTAATGTTACCATATCTCCATTTTGAAGTTCATGAGATGTTGATACTGAAACAGTCACTACATTCTTATCTACGTCTCCCAATATTTGAGTATAATTAGATTCGAATGAATATTCATCGTTATCTACTCCATTAGTATGGAAGAATAACTCTTCACCTGCAATTGCAGTCTTCAATCCAATAATACTTGGACCTTTATTAACAACAAAAAGATTGTTAGGTAAATTTATTGGGGTAGATGTTCCATCAGCAGAAACAGTTATAGTTGCTCCATTAGGAGTATAAACAACTGGTTGATTTGTTACAAAAGGATGATTTTCAATGTAAATTCCTTTTGTAGGAATACTTCTAGTTACGGTCGAAATTTCTCCAAATGTAAATGATGTGCTATATCCAACACCACTTATTGTTCCAACACCAACAGATTCTTTGGGATTAAAAAATACCTTATCATTTACATTCGAATCAAATTTATCTACAGATTTAGAAATTGTAAAAGAATCGGGAGAGAAAGTTACTGCAGTTCCAACCGTATGTGATACACCCGTCAATCCTCTTTCAATTCTGAGAATATTTTGATTCTTAAATACTTCAAGAACTTTTAAAGTTTCTGTTCCAATATTAATACTACTACCAACAGATACTTGATCTGGAATTGGAGAAACATAAATTTCTGTTGTAAATCCTGCAGATGGTGCAGATGTTATACTGGAAAGACATATGCCATTTGCATAAGAAGGAACTATAATTTGATGTGTCCCATTTAGAGATGAAAGGTTGGTAGAAAATCCGGATATAGTTACATAATCTAGATTTAAAAGATCATGCTTTGGTAATATCGATACTTTTACTTTACTAGTAGATTCCCATGTAAAAATAGAATTTAGTTCTTCAGTTAAATTTGTATTCAATTCTACAATACTCTTTCCTTTAATAGAAGCAACATTAACATCTAAACCACTTCCTGAGATGTCTGTATCATCAAATATTAATTTATCTCCAACTTTGTAATTACTACCGGAGTTTTCAATTTCTATAGATTTTATAGAATCTGAGGTTACAGATATCACTTCTATTTTTTGATCTAAAACATCACTAACTTCATTGACAAAATCATAATTAGCGTTTAATTCTGATACTTTATATGGTAATGTATTTCTCAATAAATTTGAATTATTGAAATCAAATGATTGATTTAAATTAGAATTAGAAATTAATTCCGATTTATACTTATTTCCTATAAAATATGGAAATTTTTCTATTGTGGCATGGTATGCATAAACACCGTTCGGATACTCTACATTTTTTTCATATCTACCATTATATTCATCTAAATCTTTTCCTCCATTAAATTGATAGTCCTCGACAAAAAATCCAGCATCAAATCCAGATGGTCTATCTTCAACATTAGACGAGTTTAAGGTATATCCAGATTCTAATGATTTCAATCCTGAAGATATATCATTAGGATTTGTGTATCCATATGGACCATAAATTGGATTTCCATCATAAGCCCATCCAATTATATTTGAAATACTTATAGATGCAGATCCTACAGGAGTTTCTTTAAAAGAATTTCTTAACTTTTCAAAATATTTTGATACTGAATATTGAAGTTTATCCTTACCTTCCAATAAAACTTCACCAGTAGAAAATCTTGCGATATTGTCATTAACAATTAATGTTCTTATTTGTGGATCAATAAAAGCATTTGTTCCTGATGGTACAACTTGAATTTTTGTATTTGATGCAGAATACCCTATGCCCGTATTCAGAACTTTTACTTCCGATATTTGTCCATCATTAATTACTGCTCTTAACTCGGCCCCAGTGCCAGATCCAGAAACAACTAAATCTGGAGTAGAATAGTATTCACTTCCAACATAACTTGTAAAAACATTAATTATTCTTCCATCAACAATAGATGGTGTCAATTGAGCAGATTTACCATTTTTTATTGAAATAATTGGATTTTTTTTGAAATTTAAAATTGTAGATCCATATCCAGTTCCTGATTCGTAAGCATAAGCGTCAACAATACTTCCTTTTACTACTGGGGTTGTTATTAACTCTTGATATTGTTGAGTAGTAGTTCCAAATCCTACAGGACTATATTTAATTGAAACTGAAATATTAGGATATTTAAAATACTGATATCCACTTCCCGTGCTATTAAATTCTACATAATCTTTTCTCTCATAATTTGAAATAATTGTTCCACCAACACCAGCATTACATAATCTAAAAGAATTTGTATCAAGTTTTAAAACATAATATTGATTTGTAGTTGAAATTCCTGATATTGATCCACTTTCATAATCATATTCAATAATTTCGCCGTCGTTAAATCCATGATTTTTGAAATTAATCGAATTTTGTGTTGTGGATATACCAGTAGGTTTTACAATTAATTTTCTATTAGTATAACCTTCTCCTTTATCAATTACTCTTATATAAGAAACTTGTTTTGAAAATGAAAGAGTGGAGAACTTATGAGTTCCAACAGAACCTGTATAAATTCCTACAACATTTATATCTGATTGTTGATCACTTAGATTATTATACAATTTTATTGTTTTATTGTTAGTAACACCAACAAAATATGTCGAATTAGTAGGTAGACTAAAATTAGTTCCTGCTGTTCCAATTCCTATTGGATTATTTCCTAAAGAATTATAAATTACTTCTTCACCATTAACAAAGTTATGATCTGTTAGGAATAAAATTTGATTAGTTGTCTCACTAACTCCTCCACCACTAGAAAATTCATCTGCATTAAATAAAACTTCTCTGGGTCGTTTTATTATTACGGGTTCAATTACTGCACCACTACCATTTCCTCCTGAAATGCCAATAAAAACTATTTTATCAATGTTATAGTTTTGAGAATCTACAAGTACTTTTTCAAAAGATCCACTAATTACTGGTTGAATTTTTGCAGTACTACCGATACCAGTAGAAACTTCTACTAATGGTGGATTAATTACATCAAAATCTTCTCCACCAGAAAGAATGTTTACATCCTCAATTGGTCCATAATAAACTACATCTTTAGATTTGTAATTATTAATCTCAACACCATTAATTAACATTCCTGTAGTTCCTGGAATTGTTAAAGTTCCAGAACCATTTTCAATATTTTTTTCTAAGGGAAACTTTCTTAAAAGTTTTTGTATTCCAAGATCAGATTGTCGTTGAGAATATAGAGTAAAAGTATGAGTTCCTATGCCAGAATTTGGTATTTGAATTTTTATATTACTTCCTGATTCTACTAAAGATGGAGAGGAATACAATTTAAATTGATTTGTAGATATTACTTTTACATAATAATTTCCAGTTTGCAATCCAACCAAAGATTCATTTTGTGGAAGATAATATATTTTATCTCCTGTTAAGAAAGGAACTGAAGGATTAAATTCAATTGTATTATAAACTCCTTCAGAAAAATCTTTAAAATTTGCAGTACTAGCAATACTAACACTTTTAATATTGGGTTCAATGTCGAGACGATAATCTACTATTCCATTTTTTTCTTCTGATGGTAAGGAATTTGAAGTTACATATGCATAATCATCCTTATCAACATATAAGTTAAGAATATCTGATAATAAGGAACTACTTTCAAAATCTGGACCTGAAGATTTTGTTTTATTTAATTTTCTTCTTACATCATATTTTGTACTTGCATTTAAAATTGGCTTATTTGCCAACGTCAAAGTATTTGTTGCACTATCAATACCTTCAATGTAAATTACATTAGAAGAAGATACTACAATCTCACTACCTCTTTCTAATATTTCAACTTCATCTCCAATTTTTAGGCTGGATCTATCAATAGTTGATCCTAATTTTACACTTCCATTATCTACAATTTCATATCTTGCACTAGTATTGTAGATAAAAGAATTTGCAAAAATCTCTTTCCAATTTGAATTGTTATTTTTAATCTTATCTCCAAGATTTTTAACTCTAATTATATCGTCTTCACCTACTTTAAAATTTTTACTATCTTCAACAAGGTCTTGTATTACTCCAAGTAATATTAATTCAACCTTCTTAGAAGTATCTCCATCTTCATACGAATAATAAGTATCATTAGATCTAATATTTGATGCTGTAGGTATAGTATCAGTGATACCACTACATCCAAAGAATTGATTAATACTTTTTCCAGTATAAGAAATGTTATTAGTTCCAGAAACCAATGTTCCCGATTGTGAAAAACTGAGAGTTGAATCTACTGTTAAGATGGAAGACCCTACAGATACACTTTCAATTAATTTTGTATTTGGTGTTATTTCAAAATTTCCTACAACTGATGAAGAATTTTCATCATTTCCAATATAAAATTCAATCTTATAGAATGTTTTACCCTTTCTTGAAAATGGTTCTATAGCTGATATTGAGGCAGTTGTATTTTCATCGGTAGTTTTTATGAGAGTTTGTCCAACTATCTTTGAAGGTTCACCTGATATTAATTCTAATATTGCAACTTCTCTTCTTACATAATTTGCAGAAGAGGGTTTAATTAAATAATCTTCCAAATTTATAATTGAAGGAGTTTCTCCAAAAATAACTTTAAAAAGAATTTTTAGTGCTTCATCTGTTCCTTTAGAAGCATAAAAATCTTTTGCTCTCCTTATAAAATTTCCTACATCTATTTCATCTACAAATTTAATATCTTCTAATCCTGGAGTAAAAGTAGATTTTAATTTTTTGTAAAAATCTTTCAAAAATAAAGAACTTAAATTTTGAACAGATGAACTATTAGAATGCTCTGCTGCTGTTGATGTGGAAAAAACAAGTTCTCCACGATTTAAATCTTGATGATAATTGGTTACTCCACTGAATCCACGCACACAACCAGTAAAACTATTAGTAGTAATTCCAGTATATGTAATGACTTCATTATCGATTTTAAGAAGTCCATATTGATTAGGAAATCCTTTTGTACTAGAAACACTAATAATAGTATCAGTAGATGATGTAGCATTACTAGTCGTTGTGCTATCTACAATAACTTCTGGTGTTAAATTATCTAATTTTAAATATTGATCTAAATTATCACTAATATCAATAGGACCACCTTGATATTCTTGAGAAATATAATATTGCTTTAAAAATTCTACTGCATTTGGACTTTCTTCCAAGATAAACTCTGGAAGTTGATGGTCAATTAAATCCTGTACTTTTATTCTAGATTCAAATCCAGTTTGTATCATATTACTTTCTTACTAAATTTCCGTTTGAATAACTTGATGTATAGAAGTCAGAAACAAATCTTGTTCCAGATATTTCATCCCCAGAAGCAATTACATCTCTGACAATATTTATTGCACTTTTAGAAATGTTTAATGAGACATATAAGTCTCTTAATCCAACAACATCATTAGATTCCGGAATTGCCTGTATTTCAATCGATTCATTACTTAATGAAGTTGATATGATATTAATAGGTCCTAAAATTATTTCACCTTTTAAATAATCAACTGTTCCTGCAGATTTTACAACCACTCTAGTTTCAACATTAGATATCTCTTTTACAATCGATAAGTTTCCTGATTTTAAGTCAGCATTAGGGATATCTGTGATATAAACAGTATCTGCTTCACCTGCAATTTTAAACCCGGTAGATTTTATGTTAAGTCCTTTAGAATTTACATGAAATTGATTTCCATAACATAATTCATACTGTGCAAGTTTATTAAGTAAAGCTTTTAAATCTCTACGAATAATAATTCTTGTAATATTTGATGTAATTGCAGTGTCTGTATTATCAATAACTTGTTGTAGTTTACTATACCTAACTCTACCTCCAAATTTATTTAAATCTAAAGATTCTGAATATTTTTGAAGAGAATTTGTAACGGACGTTTTTAATGTATCTGCACTCGATATTTGAGAATAATTATAGTAAACAGAACTATTGAGTTCAACATATAGAATTTTAAGATCAGTTATCCTTTGATTTATTCCAGATACTGTAAATTGTTTTAATTTTGATAAAATTTGTGTTTTATTAAAATCTGAAACAAATGTTCCATTTTTTGGTTTAATACTGATCTGAACTGTGCCGAATTGTGGAGGGTTCAGTTCCTCACCACCAACTACAGATACAGACTCTGTATCTGGATATATTTTTTTAATGATGGTTTCATAGTCTCTTGATGTAACTGCTCTATACTGTGAAGAATATAATCTTGGAGCATAATATTTAATCGAATCTACGGGTTCGATATCTCCACCATTAATTGAGGATTGGTTAGTGGTAATCGTAACAGTTCCTGGATCAATAATCGCACCGACCGCACTCTCTAATGTTCCTGAGAATGAAAAACTAGAAGCTCCATTTCCATCTCTACCATCAGTAATAATATAGTTTGCAGTAATTATTGACCCATCAGAATCAACTGCATCACCAAGTTTTTTACCAATCAGTCCATCACCAAATCTTAATTCATATTTTTCATCTTGAACTTCATTAATGAAGAAAATTCTAGAGTTTTTATCTACATCAAAAATATTTTCTGAAAGGAAATATTCAACACCAAGTCCAGATTGTTCTGTTTTTTTAATGTATACCTTAAGTGTCGATGTATCAATAAAAGAATTATTCAAAACAAATCTTTGGTCTAAAGAACCATCGTATTGAAATTGTTTAGTTAAGAATATTCCCTGATTAACATTAACATTACTGAAAGAAGCCGTGCCACTCACAACGTTTGCCGTAATGTCTTCTGATATGGCAAACGTATATGTAGTATCATTGGTACTCCCTACGCACACTATACCTGCCTTTAGGGTGAGTGTAGGAGTGTCTGTGCTAGTTGTTACGTTAAATGATATTTGTGCCTTAGATGCGGTTCTGGAACGAGGTACATATCCAATATTACCGGCAAGAGAAACTACATTCTCTCGAAGAGTCGCAGAATCCAAGAAG
>TARA_R110002020_G_scaffold251033_4_pt1 | contig 15213 bp, 7 predicted proteins | sample TARA_R110002020 | Tara Oceans TARA_R110002020 (sample SAMEA4396489) | marine metagenome | biome: Westerlies Biome; feature: [MES] marine water layer (ENVO:01000295) within the mesopelagic zone...; material: water (ENVO:00002006), including particulate matter (ENVO:01000060) such... | reverse complement strand
ATCAATGTATTGATAATATTTTTATGTCGAACTCACGTTAATTATCGTTTTTCGAGAATCCTCAAATTCTTTGCTGTCCACTGAAACCGACGTAGGACGTAGGGTTTAATATCTTCTTTCATTTTCTTTGCTTGTCCTATGAAACCGACGCAGGAGGTTCATGAATACCTTATTCCAAAATAAACAGGCAATGAATAAAACGAAACAAACCTGCCTCGCCGGCAGGCGGGAGAAAAGACCCTTCTTCATTATGTGGTCCCTAAAATCTCGGGATTTTAAGGACCGATGCCATGGCCTAAATTATCTCCAAGGCTTCAATAATTCTTTACGGCCATGTCATCTCCACTACGGAAGAAGATGCACCTATCAAAAAACTTCTAGGACATTTTTCAAGAGCATACATTAGTCGTCAACTATTTGTCGGTATTATGTAGGTTGACGGAACAAGAACATCAGGATAGTTTATTCCATCTTTTTCTAATGCAAACACAACTTTTTAAAGTTGATCCCACTTTAACCAGATAATAAAAAAAACCTTGTGGACAGGACAGCGCAGGATAGGTTATGGCCATATAAAGATTAAGTTTGATGAAGTCTATTGCAATCGTAGTTATACTTTGTTTTCTTAAATTGGATTATCAATTCCAATCCATTGGAAAACTACTTTTATTTGATGACAGACTTGATATAGCTTAATTTATGGACCAAATAACCATTGGCAAATTAGTGCTGCCAATTAAAAACAAAAAACACGCATTGATGAAAATAAGAATTATTGTTGTTGCACTCCTTTACGTTTGCGCTTTTCCATTAAACGCACAAAAAACAACAGAACCACAGCAAACTAATAAACCCAACATCATCTTTATTTTAACGGATGACCAACGCTTTGATGCCCTGGGCTATGCAGGCAACAAACTCATTTCTACTCCGGAAATGGATAAATTGGCCCAAGAAGGCACGTATTTCAAGAATGCCATTGTAACCACACCTATCTGTGCTGCCAGTAGGGCAAGCATACTGACCGGGCTTTACGAGCGCACCCACAGTTACAATTTTCAAACTGGAAATATTAGGGATAGCTATATGGCCGACTCCTATCCCACCATTCTAAAGAACAATGGATACCACACTGGTTTTTTTGGGAAATATGGAGTACGATATGATGAGCTGGACCAACAATTCGATGTTTACGAATCCTATGACCGGAATGGTGCCTATCCGGATAGAAGGGGATATTATTATAAGACCTTGGGCAAAGATACGGTGCACCTTACACGATATACGGGGCAACAGGCTATAGATTATATTGCCGACGCCAAAACTGATAAGCCTTTTTGCCTTTCGTTGAGCTTTAGTGCGCCCCATGCCCATGACAATGCCGTAGACCAATATTTTTGGCAAGCTGAATCCGATGCGTTGCTTCAGAACATGGATATGCCCGGTCCGGAACTAGGGGAAGACAAATACTTTGAGGCCCAGCCAAATTTTGTACGTGATGGCTTTAACCGTTTACGATGGACTTGGCGGTACGACACTCCCGAAAAATACCAACATAGCGTAAAGGGGTATTACAGGATGATTTCGGGCATAGATAGGGAAATTGCCAAGATAAGGGAGGAGCTAAGGAAAAAAGGACTTGATAAGAACACCGTAATCATTTTGATGGGCGATAATGGCTACTTCTTGGGAGAACGCCAGCTTGCCGGAAAATGGTTGCTGTATGATAATTCCATAAGGGTGCCTTTAATTGTGTTCGACCCGCGTTTAAAAAAGCAGAAAGACAACGATGCCCTGGCATTGAATATTGATGTTCCGTCCACCATTTTAGATTTGGCAGGATTGGAACAACCTAAAGGATGGCAAGGCAAAAGCCTAATGCCCATAATTAAAAATCCCAAAACCGATTTTGAACGGGATACCATTTTGATAGAACATCTTTGGGAATTTGAGAATATACCACCTAGTGAAGGGGTACGTACCAAAGATTGGAAATACTTCCGTTATGTAAATGACCAGTCCTTTGAGGAACTTTATAATTTAAAAGATGATCCAAAAGAGATCAATAACCTTGCAAAAGATTCAAAATATGCCGATAAACTTGAATCCTTTCGAAAAAAAACCAACAGCCTGTTACTTGAACTTTCGGACGATTATTCCAAAGGTCCTTCCAACCTAATTATTGAATGGATTAGAAACACGGCCGGGGTAACCATTATTGATCCCAAGCCGGAATACGGTTGGGTGGTACCTGATGGTGCTGTTACGCAATCGGCCTATCAATTACTGGTAGCTTCCACTAAGGAAAAGATAGATAACAACATAGGTGATGTTTGGAACAGTGGGCAAATAAGATCCAATGCCTCAACAGAAATAGAACACGGGGGAACCCTGCTCAAAAGTGGTGAAACCTACTATTGGAAAGTGCGTATTTGGGATCAGGACAATCGTCTATCCAGATATTCCAAAACCCAACCCTTCACTATGGGCAGCCCCAAAGCAACCATAACAACACCCAACGGTTTTCAAATAGATAAAATTAAGCCCGTCCTATTCGAAAAAAGAGGCGACACTTATTTTGTCGATTTTGGGAAAGCGGCCTTCGCTACCATCAATTTCACCTATAAGGCCAAAACCGCCCATACCCTTACTTTCCGAATTGGGGAACAGTTAGAGGGAGAAAATATCAATAGGAAACCCTTTGAAAAGAGCCATATCAGGTATCAAGAAATTAAAGTACCGGTGACGCCCAATCAGACCCAATATCAACTTCAAATAAAACCGGACAAGAGAAACACCCTGCCCGGGAAAGCACTTGCGCTGCCAGAAGGCTTCCCGGTCTTAATGCCTTTCCGATACGCAGAGGTGGAAGGAGCGCATGAACCTTTTACCGCTGAAAATTTTACACAACTTGCCTATCACAGTTATTGGGAGAATGATTCCAGCAGTTTTAGCAGTAACAATGATATTTTGAATCAGGTTTGGGACCTTTGTAAGTACTCCATCAAGGCCACTACTTTTAACGGACTCTACGTAGATGGGGACCGGGAACGAATTCCTTATGAGGCCGACGCCTATTTGAACCAATTGAGCCATTATACTACCGATCGTGAATATGCCATTGCCAGACAGACCATAGAGTATTTTATGGAGCATCCCACTTGGCCTACCGAGTGGCAACAGCACGTAGCACTTATGTTTTATGCGGATTATATGTACACGGGCAATACAGAACTTATACAGAAATACTACGATCAGTTAAAATTTAAAACCCTTTATGAGCTCGCCAATGAAGATGGATTGATAACCTCTACCAAGATGACTCCGGAATTAATGGCCAATCTTGGATTTCCAAAAACCATGAAGGAAACTTTTAGGGATATAGTGGATTGGCCCTCTGCGGGCTGGGGTGGCGATCCTACCAATAAAGGCGAACGCGACGGTTATGTTTTTAAGGATTACAATACCGTAGTGAACGCATTTTATTACCAGAACATGATAATCATGTCCGAATTTGCCGAAGTACTAGGTAAAACCCAAGAAGCTTTGGAATTTAAACTAAGGGCATTGAAAGCGAAGAAAGCCTTCAATGAAAAAATGTTCGATGCCAAGAGAGGAGTTTATATAGATGGAATCGGTACAGACCACGCCTCCTTACATGCCAACATGATGCCGCTGGCATTCAATATGGTGCCCAAAGAACATATAGGCTCGGTAGTTGAATTTGTAAAATCGAGGGGAATGGCCTGTAGCGTATATGGCTCACAATATTTAATGGATGGCCTTTACAATGCGGGCGCGGAAGATTATGCGCTGGATCTTTTGACCGATACCAGCGACAGAAGTTGGTACAATATGATCCGAATCGGTTCTACCATAACCTTGGAAGCTTGGGATTTAAAGTATAAGAATAATTTGGATTGGAACCACGCTTGGGGGGCGGTACCGGCCAATGCCATTCCCCGTGGACTATGGGGAATTCAGCCCAAAACCCCAGGCTTTGGCATTGCCTCCATTAAACCACAGATGGGCGATTTAAAGAATAGCAGTATAGAAGTCCCCACCATTAAAGGAACCATTAAAGCAAACTATATCTACGCAAATCCTAGATTACAGATATATACCATTGAAATCCCTGCCAATATGGTTGCCGAATTTGAAATGGTTCCCGGAGCAGGAAAAGAACTAATGCACAATGGCAAGAAAGTGGCATCGGCCTTTGGTTCGGTAAGATTGGAGCCTGGGCAGCATGAAATAAAATTGGTAATCAATTCTTTTTAAGTAAATTGAAACTAGAATTCGATCAGAAATTACAAAGAACAAATTAGGTTTAACTTAGGATTATATCTTTAGGTTCAGTTTGCCAAATATGGATCTGCTTTGCGCGCAAAGGGCATTGACCTATCCATATTTATTATTTATGAATCAAATGGCACACTAGGTTTGGGCTCGGTAAACGATGTAAAAAAAATGTTGAATTTTATAAAAAATCCAACAGAACGATAAGCAATCAGTAACTTGTAAACGTAAAATACCAACAATATCATGAAATTATATCTCACTTACCTCCTACTATTAGTGTCACTCTCCATTACTGCACAAAGCAAAATGAAAGTGCTTATCGTTGACGGTCAAAACAATCATGTTGTTTGGCCAAAATCGACCATTATGATGAAACAATATCTTGAGGAAACAGGTCTTTTTGAGGTTGATATCCAACGTACCCAATATCTATGGAAGGCAGAACGGGAGGAAGATTATTTGCCCCTCGCAAAAACTGGGGAAAGTGTAATTTTAGAACAGCCCAAAACCGACCCCGCATTTAATCCTGATTTCGACAAATATGATGTGGTTGTTTCCAACTTCGGATGGAAGGCTGCCCCATGGCCCAGCGAAACCCAAAAGTCGTTCGAAGCCTATGTAAGGAATGGGGGCGGATTTGTAAGTGTCCACGCTGCCAATAACTCCTTTCCTGAATGGGAAGCCTATAACCAAATGATCGGTTTGGGGGGTTGGGGAGATAGAACAGAAAAAGACGGCCCCTATGTATATTTTGACAACTTGGGCAATAAGGTGATAGACACCTCTGAAGGAGCTGCCGGTGCCCACGGGGCCAGTCACAATTTTCCTGTTACCCTTCAAAATACCGAACATCCCATAACCAAGGGTATGCCAAAGGTGTGGATGACCGGTGTTGACGAATGCTATGCCAAATTACGCGGTCCGGCCGAAAATATGACGGTTTTGGCCACTGGAAAGGACCAAAGTAAAAATGCCCCTACGGACCGACAAGAACCGGTACTCATGACCATTGATTACGGCAAGGGACGTATATTTCATAACGCATTGGGGCACGATACCGATTCCTTTGAAAACGTTGGATTTATAGTTTCCTTTTTACGGGGAACGGAATGGGCGGCATCAGCTAAGGTAACACAGGATATTCCAGCCGATTTTCCAACAGCACAAGAACCTAGTCAACGAATATTTGAGCTAAAAAGTAATTAAATATTATCCTGTGCCGAAAATAACATCAACTATAATTTTAGTATTTATATTCGCCTTTACCAGTCCAAGGCTTTTTGGCCAAAATAACGTTAACCCCTCTAACACAAAGGAGACATCAAAGGAATGGTCTCCCCTTTTGGATGAAACCTTATCGCAGTGGGAAGTGTGGACAGGGGTACCTGAACCTTCGGTAAAAAATCTTCCGCCCAATTACAAAAAAAAGGGACAAGGCAAAAACAAAACACCTATAGGACTTGGGGATCCAATGGGTATTTTTAAAGTGACCAAGGAGGAAAATGGCGAACTTGTCCTAAATATTTCGGGGGAGATTTATGCCGGACTTACTTCTAAAAAAGAATTTTCCAATTATCACCTTACCCTGCTCTTTAAATGGGGCGAAAAAAAATACAAACCGCGTCTGAACAGAAAACGCGATAATGGTCTGCTCTACCATTGCCACGGGGAACATGGTGCATTTTGGAATGTTTGGAAATCCTGTTTGGAGTATCAAATTCAAGAAGGTGATTTTGGCGATCTATACACCTTGGCTGGTACCACAGCCACCATACCGGTCGATGATGAAGGAAAATGGAATCCAGATTCCGAAAAATTGAAAAAAACTGGAAGAATCATACGGAGGGTCGATGCCGAAAGTCCCTATGGAGAATGGACACGGGTGGACCTCTATGTTGTAGGAGATAGTGCCGTTCATGTGACCAATGGTGAAGTAGTCATGGCCATTACCAACGCAAAAACAAAGGACGGAAATAAATTGGATGCCGGTGAAATACAACTGCAGTCGGAAGCTGCGGAATGCTATATGAAGGACATCAACATTCGTCCTATTTCAGAATTCCCAAATTGGATTAAAAAAGAGACGGGGTTCCAATAGTTCTTAAAACAACCATTAACTATAAACTTAAAATTGGCAGATAAAATGAATTTATTTAACACAAATTCCAGGCCTTCGGCAATTATTTACTTGCTAGGAATACTACTGGTCGGTTGCCAAACTGGTCCCAAGAACAGTGAAAAAGAAATTGCCATATCAACCGAAATCCAATTACCTGAGCGACCGAATATTTTGTGGTTGGTTACGGAAGATATGGGGTCCTATATTCCCTCTTTTGGTGATTCCACTATTGTAACACCTAATTTAAGTCGCTTGGCCGCAGAAGGTGTAGTATATCCAAACTTGTATTCAACTTCGGGAGTGTGTGCTCCGAGTAGGGCTGCCCTAATTATGGGAATGTACCCTTCCAGTATTGGGGCCAACCATATGCGTACCACCTCTTATACCGAGGTTACCGGCTTGCCCTCATACGGTGCAGTACCCCCACCTCAAGCACGGATGGTCAGCGAACTGCTGCGGATGAACGGGTATTATTGCTCCAACAATAATAAGGAAGATTATCAATTTGAAGCTCCTAAAACGGGTTGGGACGAAAGTAGTACCTATGCCCATTGGCGCAATCGTAATGAAAACCAACCCTTCTTTTCTGTATTCAATTTTACGGATACCCACGAGTCGGGACTATTTGAGCCTTACGGTCTTAGAAAGGCGGAAACAAGGCATTATCATGAAGGGGACAGAACCTACAAATGGGATTCCGGTCGTTTGACAGAAGAAGAAACCCCGGTGCACTTGTCAAAAGATACCAATTTTGATATTCCTCCCTACCTTCCGGATACACCCAAAGTTCGTAGGGATATGTGGAAATTGTATAACAACATAGCCGAGATGGACAGGCAGGTCGGGGCCGTTTTAAAGCAATTGGAGGACGATGGTCTATTGGAAAATACCATCATCTTTTTCTACGGAGACCATGGCGGACCCTTGCCTAGGGAAAAGCGGTTGATCTATGATTCCGGTCTAAACACCCCTTTGATCATACGTTTCCCCAACAAACAACTTGCCGGAACCAAAGATACCCAACTGCTCAGTTTTGTTGATTTTGCGCCAACACTGCTATCCCTTATCGGAACAGAGCCTCCCTCCTATATGCAAGGACAGGCTTTTTTAGGGCCATATAAGGAGGAAAAAGAGCGCGAGTACATTCATGCTGCAGCAGATCGTTTTGATGGATTTACAGATGCAATCCGTGCCGTGCGCGATGACCGATTTAAATATATTAGAAATTATAGGCCGGAACAAGGGTATTATTTGCCTGTAGAATATAGGGAAGGTATACCCACCATGCAGGAATTATTGCGTATGCGTGATGAAGGCACATTGGACAGCGTACAGGCACTCTGGTTTAGGGACCACAAAGACCCGGAGGAATTGTATGATTGTACTACCGATCCGTATGAATTGCACAATTTGGCCCAAAACCCTGATTACAGTGGAAAAATGGAAGAATTACGGACCGAAATGGATAGATGGCTAAAAGAAATTGGGGATGTTCCCAACCTTCCTGAAAAAGAATTGATAGCCCAGCTCTGGAACGGGGCCGAAACCCAACCAAGAACAGCAGAACCCATAATAACCTCTGCTAACAACAAAATTACGATTGACTGTGCTACCCAAGGGGCTTCAATAGGGTATAAAATACAAGGTAAGAATAATACTGCTACAGAAGTATGGACCGTTTATCAAAAACCTTTTGAAATTCCAGAGGGAAGTAAGGTAATCGCCCAAGCTTACAGGATTGGATATGTGCCCAGTGAAAAAGTAGAATCAAGCACGGAATAAATTATTAGCTTAAATAGGGTCGACATAATTCTGTATTAAGTTCAACACGAAATTGCAGCACAGTGCAGGATACGTTCTTTAATTCCAAATACTATTTTTAAATGCCTTTTTCATATCTGGTATAAATACCAACCTGAGTTAGATTTATATTTAATTGTTAATGAGTTATTTAGGATAATTTTTTCAGGTCGAGCTTGCCTACAGTAGGCAGGTGCATCCCGATGTTATCGGGAGAGACCTCAATTAAAAATCGTTATAGTACAATAACCTCTCGACTCCGCCTGCCTTCCGCAGGCAGGCTCGAGGGGACAGTAGAATTTTTTTAATTTACTCGAAATCAATGTCTTGCAATTATTTTTTATGTCGAATTCACGTTATACTAGTATGAAAAAACGATTGAAACAATGATCGGATTGCCCATTCATACTGCCTTTTGGCCTATGAGGGGTTTACTTATAATACTTAATTAAAGAAAATGTCAGTAGAATTGAACACAAATACTTTTGACGCCATTGTGGTGGGAACAGGAATAAGCGGTGGTTGGGCAGCAAAGGAGCTTTGCGAGAATGGTCTCAAAACCCTGGTGTTGGAACGTGGAAGAATGGTAAAACACGTCCAAGACTATCCCACCATGAATCTTGATCCTTGGGATCTGCCCAATGCTGGGGAGACTCCTGCCAAAATAAAGGCTAAATACCCCAAGCAATCCCGTTGGGGATTTGATGAAACAACAAGGCATTTTTTTAATGACGATTCGGAATATGATTATGCCGAAGCAAAACGTTTCGATTGGATAAGGGGCACACAGGTAGGTGGCCGTTCCTTAATTTGGGGAAAACAAACCTATCGTTGGTCAGATATGGATTTTGAAGCGAATGCTAAAGACGGTATTGGGGTCGATTGGCCCATACGTTACAAAGATATTGAGCCATGGTATGCACATGTAGAAAAACATATAGGGGTTAGTGGTGAAGCTTTAGGGCTACCTCATTTGCCCGATAGTGTATTCTTAAAGCCTATGGAGTTGAACTGTGTGGAAGAACATTTTAAAAAAGGCATTTCAGAAAATTACGAAGATCGGGTTTTAACCATCGGGAGGGTGGCACATATTACCGAAGGTACCAAACCCGGGGCAGGAAGGATTAGTTGTCAGTACAGAAACCGCTGCAAGCGAGGCTGCCCCTATGGCGCCTATTTCAGTTCAAATTCGTCTACATTGCCAATGGCGGAAGCTACAGGGAATATGACCATTCGGCCAGATTCTATTGTATCCGAGGTACTATATGATAAGGATAAAAAGAGAGCTACAGGGGTTAGAATAATTGATGCCAACACTAAAGAAGTGTTGGAGTTTAGGTCTAAAATTGTTTTTCTCTGTGCCTCATCCATGGCTTCCACAGCCATATTAATGCAATCCAAATCAGAGGCTTTCCCGAACGGAATGGGCAATGCAAGTGGGGAATTGGGCCACAACATTATGGACCATCAACTGGGTGGAGGTGCCAGTGGAAGCATAGACGGATATGATGATAAGTATTACAAAGGAAGAAGACCCAACGGATTCTATATCCCCAGGTTTAGAAATATAAACCGTAATTCCAAAAATTTGGATTTCATTAGGGGATATGGGTATCAGGGTGGTGCCGGCCGCAATGATTTTAGTACGCTCATCCCTGAATATGCCTATGGAAAAGAACTTAAAGAGGTCATGTTTAAACCGGGAGAATGGCGAATTAACCTCGGCGGCTTCGGAGAAGTATTGCCGTATCATGAGAACCAAATGTACCTCAATTATGATAAATTGGACAAATATGGCCTGCCCACTATTGTTTTTGATGCCGAGTTTAAGGAAAACGAAAAGCGCATGAAAAAAGATTGGATAGAACAAGCTCAGGAAATGCTGGAAAATGCCGGTTTTAAAGAGGTAAGGGCCAACCATAGGGAATCCTATATGGGTGGAGGTATACACGAGATGGGAACTGCTAGGATGGGCAGAGACCCTAAGACTTCGGTCTTAAATAAATATAATCAACTTCATGAAGTACCCAATGTATATGTAACTGATGGTGCTTGTATGACCTCTGCGGGCTGCCAAAACCCTTCATTGACCTATATGGCCTTGACAGCAAGGGCGGCGAATCATGCGGTTGTAGAATTGAAGAAAATGAATTTATGATCCCGTAAAAGTGATACCGGAGTCCATTCCGGTTATAATATCTTACTTCAATTAAAAGATATCGATACTGTAAATAGAAAAAACCTTTCTTTTTGAGTTAAATAAAAAATGCGGGACCTTGGCCCGCATTTTTCACATAACTGTGTTTATATATTTTAGTTGGTGTAGGGCACTGTGCCGGTCTCATCTACCGAGTATCCCCACTTTTTAATGTATTCCATTCCTGGTAGAAATTCGTCCCCGGTTTCCTTCAATCGATGGGATAGCTGTTTTTCCAATTCGTCCTGCAGTGTGGTATAGCCCTCATTGCCAACAAGGTTGAAGAGTTGGTACGGGTCATTGATATTGTCGAACAGCAGCCATGGCCCGTTCAAATCACGTGCATAAGTATATTGTAGGGTCTTTATGGCCCTATACTCGCGGCCTCCATGTTGCACTTTGTTCCATTGTCCAAAGGGTTGTACACAGGTGAGCAGGGTGGCATGTCCTATACTCTCCTTCCCTTCCATATAAGGCCTATAATCCAATCCTTCCACCGTATCGGGGATGGGAATATTACATAGGCTTAAGAGGGTGGGCATAATATCTTCCGAATTCATTAAAGCTTCACGTTCTCCAGCAGCGATCTTTAATTTTTCAGGAATATAGCAAAGCATGGGCACCCTGGCCGATTCTTCATAGGGTTGCTGCTTTTTATAGGCACCGTGGGAGCCCAAGAGATCCCCGTGATCTGCCGTAAATACAATGATCGTATTTTCAAACTGCCCGGATTCCTTTAGATTTTTGATCACTTTGCCGATCATATCATCCAGTGCCGCTATATGGGCATAATACCCTGCCAGATCTTTTTTTGCCCTTTCCTGAAGACTATCGGGTACATTTTTGCGGAGTTGGATCTTTTCTGGATCAAATCGGTTCCTGTATTCCAGTGGGGCCGTATGGTATGGCGCATGTGGTGTACCGTAGGAAAGGATCATCATAAACGGATTCTTGGACGATTTGCGTTCCACAATATAATCTATAGCAGCATCGGTCTGTTCAAAGGTATCATAGCCGTCCCAAATTTTTCTGGTGGGGTCATCGTTGTCATAGTAAACGGATTCGTTGTAATTATGGGTACATTCGTTGCCTTTCCAGAACTGGAATCCTTGCCTTCTTTGGCCAGGGGCTACATTCTGTAACCTTCCATGTCCGTCCAAATGCCATTTTCCGATATAGCCGGTATCGTATCCTTCCTTGTTGAACACTTTTGCAATGGTTACCGCATTGGTGTCCAGCTGTACGTCGTTCATAAAGACCCCATGGGTCAATGGGCGTTGCCCCGTCAAGAGCGATGCCCTGAATGGGGAACATACGGGCATGCCGGAAACCGCATTCTTAAAATTAACACTTATGGCTGCCAAACTATCCAAATGTGGGGTGTCTACATTGGGATCGCCCGCATAGCTGGTAGCCTGGGCCCGCCATTGATCGGTTAAAAGTACCAATACATTAGGCTGGGTGGGGGTTTGAGCTTCTACAGTTTTCTTTTCGTTACAGGCGACAACTGTAACAAGGGTGCAAACCAAGATCAGCAATTGACGAAAGGTTATTTGAACTTTGTATTTCATGGATATTCTATTTTTAAAATATTCGAATGTATAAAAAAAGATGTTGTTATGGATAATGAGCACATATCGATACCTTGAACATATTAAACGTCCCTCCCCACTGACTACATTGCTTCCTAATCGACTCTAAAAAAATTAGTGAGGCATTGGCATATCGTTCATAAAGGGATTCCACCAAAAAACTTATCTTACCCCTTTTACCCTAAAAGAATATGTTCCCGAACCAATTTCAAGAATGGTTTCCTGATCGTTGGATTCCAAAATAGTAACGGATGCCACCTTGGACAATGTTTTATTTCCTTCCTTAATGTTGGATATCTCCGCAGTGGGAATATGAACTTTGGCTGTGGTGTTTACAGGAATTTCGATATTCATTAGCACTTCCTTCCCTTTCCAGTTCCAAGCCGATGATATTGTGCCGTTAATACTTTTATAACTCCCATTTATATAATCCATCTCCTTACTAATGGATGGTTTTATGATAATGTTGCGATAGCCGGCATCCTCGGTATCTATGCCTACGGCATGTTGAAACATCCACTCGGCCACCGAACCAAATGCATAGTGACTAAAGGAATTCATCTTGGCATTGAGGTCGGAGTTCTCCGCATCGTCTTTGGTATAACTGTTCCATCGCTCCCATATGGAGGTGCTTCCATTTTCCACGGAATACCCCCAACTGGGATATTCGGTCTGCTGGAAAATTTTATAGGAGTTATCGTCATAGCCATATTTGGACAGGGCCAACATTACATGTTTTGTCCCCAAGAATCCTGTTGAGAATTTAAATCCGTTTTTCTCTATTTTTTCCGCCAACCTAGCAGCTCCTTTTTCTGCCAGATCCTTGGGGTACAAATCAAAATAAAGGGCCAGCGCATAGCTGGTCTGGGTATCTTCGGAAGTGCGACCATCGTCCAAAATATATTTCTGGGCAAAGGCATTTTTAATATTTTCAAAGAGCCTGCCGTACTTTGCCGCATCTTCGGTTTTTCCCAATGCCTCTGCCATTTCGGCCATCAGTTTTGCATCATATCCGTAAAAGGAAGCGCCAATAAAATCGTGACTGGTCTCTTCGTTGACGGCAAGCCAATCGCCCCAATTATTTCCTCCGCCAGGTCTTAAATAATCGGTGCTGGCATCTTCCTGAAACTGCATAAATTTTTCCATCCCCTTGTACATATATTCCACAATGCGGGTATCATTATAGACCTTGTACATATTATAAGGTATAATTACCCCGGCATCCATCCAGGCAGGGGCGTATTGATTTGGCCTTGAGTACGGAAAAGGCGCAAAGTTGGGATAGGCCCCATACCAACGTTGGGCATCATCCAAATCGATCAAAAACTTGGTCATAAAGGCCGCTACATCGGCATTATAGGTAGCAGAACGCATGTATATTTCTGCATCTCCCGTCCATCCCAAACGTTCATCCCTTTGCGGACAATCCGTAGGTATTTCAAAGAAATTGGCACTTTGTGTGGTTTTAATATTGTTGAAAAGGGTATTGTTCATTGCATTGGAAGAACCGAAAGTACTGGCATTGGTTTCTATTGAACTTAAAACGTGGCCCGTAATGGTCTCCAGCGTGGGCTTACCTGGGAATCCGGTGACTTCAACATATTGGAACCCGTGATAAGTGAATTTTGGCTTCCATACTTCCAAGCCCTCCCCTTTCAGAATATAGGTATCGGTAGCCCTTGCCTTTCGTAAGTTTTCGGTCTGAATCTGACCATCGTTTTTTAAGATTTCCCCAAAGCGGAGTTGGACCTTTGTTCCCTTGGGTCCCTGTACCTTGAGTTCGGCAATACCGGCAATGTTCTTTCCGAGATCAAAGACATAGGTTCCCGGACTTGGCTCCGTCATTGCTTTGGGCTTCAATATATCCGTATTCTTGACCTGTGTTCCCGGATAGGCTTCCAGTTTTCCGTTGGGATAGGTGTAGACTTTAGGCTTTTTCCATTGACTATCATCATAGTTGGGCGCATCCCAACCTGTATTTTCCAAGCGGGCGTCATAGGTCTCCCCCATAATAATATCCGCCTCCCGGATGGCTCCTTCGCTTGATTTCCATGTTTGGTCCGAAGCAATGGTCTCCGTACTGCCGTCTTCATATTCAATCTGTATTTGCCCCATAAATGATGGATTTACCCCATAAAACTCCCGCACTTTATCCAAACGCACCAACAGGGCATAACCAATGTAGCCAGCATACCAACCATCGGCAATAACGGCCCCTATCACGTTCTCCCCTTCCCTTAGGTTGTTGGTAATATCGAAAGTCTGGTAGTACAAACGTTTATCATAGTCTGTCCATCCTGGTAAAAAATTGGCCTCCCCGACTTTGTTGCCGTTTAAGCGCAGTTCATAAAGTCCCAAGGCCGTAGTATAGGCCGTTGCCTTTTTTATTTTCTTGTTCAAATTAAAGGATTTTCGCAGGTAGCGGGCAGGTGGCAGGTAGAGACTATCATATTTATCGGCCTTATTATAACCCACATCATGGCCTATAAAGAGTCCTTGCCAATTGGAAAATTTTAATAGACCCATAGACCAGTAGGCAGGAGTGCTCCATGCGGACACCACACCCAATTCATCCCAAACCCGCACTTTCCAGTAATATTTGGTGGCGGACACCAGCGGAATGCCTTCGTATACGATTTGATTGGTGTGGTTGGAAATCACTTTGCCGCTATCCCAAATATCGGCCTGGTCCTGTGAAAGTTTTTCCAAGGAAGAAGCCACTATAATTTGGTAGGCCGATTGTGTCCTGTTTCTACCTTCCCCCTTTAATATCCAACTAAATCGGGGTTGCAGCACATCGATGCCTTCAGGATTTTCGTGATATTCCACCCTAGGCTCATGAATTGAAAGGGCTTTTGAATCCCCGTTTTGGGAATAGGAATTGCCAATTGTAAAGAGGATAATAAAAAGGAATGTAAGTCTGGTCTTCATGGATATTCTGCCTTAGAATTTATAAAATATGGTCTTATAAAACAATAATACCACCCATTCCAAATAAACGCATCCTGTACTGTGCTGTTTTGGCCTGCTCTTATAACCAGGTGGGATTGAACCATGGTTATTTGCAGCACGGTACAGGGGACAGAAACACTAACCTGGATCTAATAACTGCCTTGCAAGTAATTTAGACCATAGCATCGGTCCGTAAAAACCCATACAATTAATTGTTTTGGTTGATGTTGTGTGGATAGCGGAGCCGAGGC
>TARA_R110002020_G_scaffold161060_1_pt1 | contig 15214 bp, 9 predicted proteins | sample TARA_R110002020 | Tara Oceans TARA_R110002020 (sample SAMEA4396489) | marine metagenome | biome: Westerlies Biome; feature: [MES] marine water layer (ENVO:01000295) within the mesopelagic zone...; material: water (ENVO:00002006), including particulate matter (ENVO:01000060) such... | reverse complement strand
AACTGAGCCGTCATGGATAAGATCAGCATCAAGACGATTGCTAGAATCAATTGTCGCGTGTTTCGTATCAAGTGAAGTCTTAATAGCTTTAGCAGAAGCAAGGGTTGTATCCGTACCTACCACAGTAGAAAGGTCTGTATCCAATACCCCTGACTTCAGGTTATCTACTTCTATATTGGAAACGGTATTGTTATCAACGTCAATAGTTTTGTTCGTAAGGGTCTGTGACCCTGCAAGCGTGGCAACAGTGGAGTCAATGGCAACGCTAATCTTTTGGGCAGAACCAGTCGTATCAATACCAGTCCCCCCTTCTACCGTAAGGGATTGGGTATCAAGGTCAACATTCTGGGCACCCCCTGAATCACCTGCAAAATCTAAATCCTGAGCATTAAGTGAAGTTGTAACCGCATCGACATAAGCTTTAATAGATTGTTGAGAAGCTGCGTGGCTTGCAGAATCAGAAGCCATGTTATCTTCATCTTTTAAATCTATAGATAAAGTAACCGTTTGGTTTGTAGCACTAGTTAAAGCTGACTTAGAAAGACCAGTACCATGTATAAGTTTGTCATTTAAAAACCCTGCTGTTGTATCAGAGGTATTACTCGCATACATTTTATAAGTAGAATTAACAAGGTCAGTATCCATAACCAGGGCAGTAGCTGTGGCATTCCATTTTAAAATACCATCGGCTTCTGGTTCAGGCATGGTTGTATCAATAGATCCTGGGACAGTATATGTTTCAGGAAAAGAAGAGTTTCTATCTAATTGTTCCTGAAGTTGTTGAACCTGTAGTGTAAGTCTATCTAGTGCATCTTCATGGGAATCAGCAGGGAAGGCATCACCTGAAGAGTAGTCAGTACTTTGTGTTAGCTCTATCTTTCTTTTGACTACAACATGCTGATCATCGATCGGTAGGGTATGGCCTGCACTTGTATCAAACTTAATATGGGTACCAGGGTTTACCTGATTACCGGCACTATCAGTTATATAATAATGAGTAGTAATAGTTTTCAAGGCTTCAGTAGCAGGGCTAGACGTTTCATCCCTAATATAAACGTCAAGATCTGCATTATCAGAGAACGTTATGCTTCCGATAGCAAATGAACTTATTGACCCATTACCTGCTGAGCTTGTTTTTACAATTGTATTACTTACTGTCATTATTCTATCCCCTGACTATCGCGCATTTCTTCTGTATACAACTTAATTAACGCATCTTTTTCCTGCTGTTTAAAAATTTTGTTATTTGCTTTAAATCTTTTAACCGCTCTTTTAATCTGGGTATGTAAAAGATTTCTAATTCGATAAGCTTTTTCAAGGTCCGTTAATTCTGCATATTCGTCCCTTAATATTTCATCTTCTAGTTTAGCTTTTAAATCGCCTTTTCCATAAGAAAATTCATTCTTTAATTCATTATACTGTTTATTGTTTAATTTTATTTTATAATTTTTTAATGCTCGGTTATCAGAAGAAAGGCTTCGAGGAATTCCCGGCATTAACCTAAAGCCTTTAACGTACCCTTGTTGTTTATTTAACATAGTCCGAACTCTTTTATCGGGTTCTTCTGCATCTTTATAATAAGCGCCTGTTTTAAACTCTTCGGTTATGTAATTATCTAAGCGCCTTAATTCTTTCCATATGGGCCGTTGATCTAATTTTTTCTGCTTGTACAAAGATTCAGAAACAAAAGGAGAAAACCAAAGGTCTGACGTAAATTGATCTATTTCTGGTAACATTTCTTCAGGAACATTGTAACGGTTAATTGGATCGCCAAAATAATCTAAAGAAGGTTCAGGAGGAGTAGCTAAATACCCTAATAATGGCACGCTATATAAGTAGTTATTAAGAGTTTTACCCCAATCTATGCCCTGTTGATTATATTCAGAAAGTTGTTTTTTTTCGGACCCTTCAGTTCTTTCTGGAAACCAATTAGGATTTAGAAACAAAAATTTAGGAGTTGCCCTTGTTGTTAAATTTCGGATAATTTCTCCAACTTTTTGTCGACCTTTATGCGATTGAATTTCTTCGTCACCTAAAAGAAAACTAATTGTAGATATTGCTTCGCTTAATTGTTTAGGGCTTGCTGTGTGGCTTATAACTTTTACGGAATCGCTTAATAGCGCCATGCCTTTATCTGCTAGTTCTTTTTCTTCATTGTTATGGTGATAAATCATTTTGTTTCTAATATTAGCAATATTAGTACAAAAACTACCAATAGGCTCTACCCTACTTAGAGGAATACTAATTTCATCATTTAAATTTAAAGAATTTGGTTTAAACCCCATGGCTATTTGAGAAGCTTTCATTTTAGGATCTTGAGAATAATCGCCATTTATTACACCTTTATCTATTAAATACAGACACATTTTCCCAAAAGCTAAACCAGAAGCTTGACGCATAATTGCTTTATCACGCCTGTATCCTCCAGCTGCCAAATCTGCCCTAACCTTATTATTTAAAGCACCCATTCCCGGAGTATGTTGGGTCATCCAATCAGTAATATTTAAACCTATTCTAGCAAAAGGGTGCAATAATTTTAAAACTGGAACTCTTTCCATAGCCCCTACATAATCTGACACTGGTAAACTGATTTTTTCGGTAACGCCAATAGAAAAAGGTTGGTCTACCCCTTTTCTGTATTTTGTAGTCCACGTAGGGTCTCTAGCTTCTATTTTTGCCGCTTCAAAATTATCTAAATCTTTTAATTCTTTTTTGTACATAGTATTAAGTATTTTTCTTTTTTGAAGCTTAGATTTTTGCCTAAACTTTAAAAGTTTTTCATCTGGCCAAGAACTCATTTGTTTGCCAATTTTTTCTGAAATTATCCTATGATGTTTTCGCTGTAATACGCCTACCTTAAAGGCATCATCAGATGCAGCTAAAAGACCAAGAGGAAGGGAATGTAGATCCGCAAGTTTATTCCAACTGTCATGAGCTTTTGCATACTTACCTGAAGCTTTAGATTTAAAAAACCTTGTGTCACTAGCAGAAGCGTTTACATCAGCTTCTATATTTTTTTCAATAAACATTTTAACTGCTTGATCGTTGTTTGTTTCAGAAGCTTTTGCGGTTTCAGATAATGCTTTATCTTCTTTTGTCATTGCCCGAGTGTAATTGTGTCCGAACTTTTCGCTCCCATGATCAACAACAGATCTTCCTGCGATAAACGAATCTTTAGCTACTTGAGTACCGCTTTTTATAGATCCGTCAACGTTCCTTAAATTAGTGTAAAATTTAGAATTTGCCATCAACCCCAGGTTAGTAGCGTTTTCTGCCTCAATTGATCTTAAAGCTGAAACAACATCTATTGCTTCCGAGGCAGGTAATTTTCCCACACCATGATACGTTTGTGGTCTTACATTTTTTAAAACAAAATCTGAAAATTTATCAAGACCTACAGATTGAAGCAGCCCAGTAAGATTCGTTGTAAATGTAGATATATTTGCTAAAAAATTGTTGTACGCAAATTTCTGTAAATTATCGGCTAGTTCTTGCGCATCTTTTGCCCTATCTATCATTTTAAAAGCTGCCGACATACTGTCAGCATCACCCTTTTCAAACAAAACCCTAGCTGTATCTAATTTTTTTGCGACATTGTTTAGTCTTACGTCATCTATATTTAAAATTTTATCCATTAAAAACAACTGAGTATCTTCACTTAAAAGATCTTTTGCTTTTAGTTCTGCTACAGATGACATCATTTTTTCACGGACTCTAGGTTGAAGTAAACGAAAAGACGCACCTAAATCATGGCGCAATTGACGGAACTCACCCATTACCTGCTGCAATCCCTTAATATCTGCTTGGTGTTTTATTTGCAGTAATTGAAGAGTTCTTTTATCTGCTAAACTATTTTTATTAGGAGAAAAATCGGTTATCCTCTTACCTGAATCAGCCGCTTCCAGTATAGCCTGTTTTAAAATATATTGTTTATGAGCCGTAAATTCTACTAAATCAATCACGCCTTCTTTATGTAGTTCATTCACTTTTTTTGAGTCATGCCCATGGACTTCTATTAAGTCTTTTCTAACTTTATCTACTTCAACATCGCTAATTTTTTTAGGGTCTTTGCTAGGAATAGCCTTAGACACTCGATCTAGTTCTGTTTTAGACAGCCCACTTTTCTTTACGGTATCAATTAAGTCGCCTACATTACTGCCATCTTTACCCATTAATGCTAAAAAAGATCCATCTTCGATCTCAGCTTTTGTAGCCTCTACACTTTTTTTATTAGAAATAACATCAGAAATCCCTTTATACGTTTTTGGGTCTTTCTTTTTTATATTATCAACTACTTTTCTATACTCACCCATAAACTCAACATAATCATTTAAGTCTGGGTTCGTTACTTTTTTATTTTTTAATTCTTTTAATACTACTTGAGCTTGTTCTTCATTATTGTCGGATACTGCTCTTTTAAATTTATCCACCAACTCAGAAGTGGACTCATCTAAAGATTCACCCATATCAGAGATAACTTCGTCAGCAGCTTTTAAACTTTTACCTTTTTTACTACCAACTAAAATTGATCCGTCCTCTACAAACTCATGCCCTACAATAGCTCTTGTATCAATTTCTTTAGCTACAAAATCCCTTACGACATAATTTTTAAAAGACTTTTCTTGAGGAGCAATTAGTTTACCTGTACCCTTTTTAAAAGGTTTAATTGTTGCCTCTCTAACAAAGTCCTCTAACAAATTAGGATTCTTGTTTAAATGTTTAAAACTAATGCTGTCACGAACTAATCCACCTGTTTTTTGCATGGTCTTTATTAATGGCTTAACAGAACCTCTTACGGCTACACCTGCTACAGGGAGCCCTAAAAAAGCCAAAGCTTCACCTGCGCCTTTCAACGAAGCCATAAGTTCTGTATCGTCTTTATCCACATAAAAGGGAATCTTTGTTGCAACCTCTCGTTCTATAACATTAAAGTTTTCTAATAAATTTGTTAACGTACCAGACTCTTTGTCAGTTAAAACAGCCGCTAACCCCATTTCTGAAGCTGCTACTGTAACGCCCTTTCCAACAGCACCAAGCCCCATAGACCCTGCCACACCTGCGCCCGCAAAGCCTGTTCCGACAATTGGCGCTGCAAATCCTGCTACGTTTCCCATAACTCTAGGTATATCCACCTCTACTGGTTTTTCAAAGTTAAAGTTCGCAGTCGAATCACCGCTAGAAAAAAATGTTTTTTCCATTTCTTCTCTAGCTTTTTTATTAAAATTTTCTATTGCCTTTGATTCAAAAAATGTGTCTTTCGCTAACCCCTCATATTTTTTAGGAAAAGCTAATGCAAAATTACTAAAGCCTTCAATAAAACCACCAACTAAATCCGCTTGGTATTTAAATTGTTTGCCCATTTTATCTACAACAGGGTTGTCGCTACCTTCCATTGTTAAAGCAAGAATTCTTAAAGATTTAGCCATATAACCCGGAGGTAAATTTATCCCTTTACCTTCCCTAGCTATGTCTACTAAACTTTTATTATATTGCTTCTTTTTCTTTGGTTCACTAACAGGTTCGTCTATATTATTTAAAATTGGATCTTTTTCTTTAGTCGTTGGGGAACCCTCATCAAAATTAAAATCTGGGTCAATTTGTTTTTTTATGTTTTGAACAAAATCTTGAACCATAAATTCGTTAGATTTTTTAAGCTCCTTTTTATCTTGATCGGTCATTGCTATTAAATTTTGAACTTCTGTAAACTGTTGGGCTTCTTGCTCCTGCTCTTGTATAAAACTGTCGAGTTGCTGTTCTTCAAAATTAGCGGTTAGTTTTTCGTCTAAATGCTCATCCCCAAATAGTTCGTTCATTCCTCAACCCTTTTAATTGCAAAGCCAGAATTTTGTTTACTTTTTTTTATTTCACCTAGCCTAAAATCTTCTAAATTTTTGGGTGATTTATCTAGTACGTTTATCATTTTAATGGCAAGCCCAATTCTTTTTTTAAAATTTAAAGCAGATTTTCCTTTTATATTTCGGTAAACACCAATAAGCCTATTTTTTAATTTAGGAAAAAAATCTGTGTCGCCAAATTGGGAAAAATTTTCTGGATCTGATTTAAAAAAGATATCTAATGGGTCTCTTGTAGGTCCCACATATACAAGCGCATTTGCATTAAAAGTAATCTTATCACCTTGTAATGGTTCTAGCTGAGTTTGTATAAAAGAAATCATTTCAGAATTTACTGTATTTTTAAATTCTTTTATTAAATCGTCTGCGGCTTTGTTAGAGATTGGATTTTCAGGATCAGTTAACTTCCGTTCTAAATCATGGCTTTTGTTAAGCAAAATATTTTTTAAAAGGTCTAAATCTGTAGAATCTTTTAAAAACCTTAAGTCAACACGACCTTGCTCCTTACCAAAGCTTGATGAAAACGAACTTGCTGATTCAGACGAAGCTCTTTGCACAAATTCAATATCTAACTGGTTAAACACACCTTTTAATGATTTCTGATAATTTGTTATTTTATTGGATCTGTTTTTTGAAACATTTTTAATTCTATTTATAGAACTACTAGCTACAAACTGCCAATCAGAAGCCGTAGCATTTGGGAATTCTTTGCGGTATTTTGTTTCGAGATCTACCGCAAGATCTAGCTTTTCCGTAGGAAAATTTTCAGGATTAGCTACATACTCAGCGGCTATTTTAGTTCCCATATTAAATCTTCGACTTTTATCTTTAACTTTTGTTTTCATTTGTGTGTGGTACCCGTAAGCACCTACTTTAGCATCCAATCCATTATCATGAGCAAACTCAGTTAATTTTGTAAAACCTTCTTGCCCAGAAAGCACCTCACCGTCAATAGTGACAGAACCCCCTGTGATTATTGTATTATACTGTGTATCTAAGTTGTTTTGTGCGTTTTTTGTTTTTACCGTTTCATTTCTAATCTCTTGAATTTCTTGATCGTTATCAGCTTTAGTTAAATCCATGCTCATTTTTTTTATTTCTTTAATAAAACTATTTCTAGCGGTTACAAGAACATTGTCATCAAAAACTTTTTTTGATGCCGCAGCCTTCTCGGTAAAAGTCGTGGCACTCGCCAGAGCTTTGGGTTCTATTTTCAACATTTCTAATTTAAATAAAAACCCTAGTTTTCCTTCTCTGACGTTTTTTGGTAAGTATTGGAGGGGGCCTTTAGTTGATGTAGATCCACCTTTAGTATTTTCTTTCGATTGTTTAGCTCTTTTTACGCTTGCTTTAATAACACTTTCTACAAATTTATCAAGATCGGAGTGTGTTACTCCTCCACGATCTAACATGCTTCTTAATTCACTTTGTATATTAGTTCTATTTACGTCATAAATTTTTTTCTCAGCAGTTTCAATTATGGCTTTATTTTCAGGCTTATCTAAAAATTTGTTAAAATTTTCTTGTGTAAACCCTTCCTCGCCTACCATTAATTTGTAGCTTTCTTTAAGGGACTCTTTAACTTTATTTCTATAATCATTGTCGTTAGCTATAGCTTTGTTAGGGCTTAAGCTAAACGAGGTTTCTTCTTGTTGATTATTATATGTATTAAGGGCATTAGTAAGTTTTGTTTTTTGGACTTCGGGTAGTTTTTTTTCAAAATAAGTTTTAGCATAATTTATTTTTTCTTGTGCTAAAGTGTTAAGCGCAGCTTTTCCGTATAGCCCTTCATTTGCTTGAGCCCACTCTTGACCTTGGATATCTTCTGCTAGCTTGTTTAAACTTTCCTCATATTCTTGAAATGTACTACCATTTTTTATATGGAAAGCTTTATTTTCTTTAACTTTAGCTTCAAAAGAAAGACCCGATGATTGATTTTTTGCTTTTGCTTCTTCTTGGTAAAAGGATAAAATAGCCGGAGCCATTTTATCCGTAATGTTGTCAAGAATTTTTGAAAGCGCTGAGAGGGTGTGCGCGCTGGCAGAGGCTACCGCAGGCATTCTAACAATTTCACCGACGCTTGTATTTAGCCTTTTTGTTTTTCGCCTTCTTGGGATGTAAACCATTGTGTCGTCCTATTTAATTAATTTCTGACCAGTGTAATACCCTGTTACAGCGCCAGTAGCCCCACTTAAAAGAGTTGTATAAGGTACTAATTGTTTTTGATATTTAACACTATTAATGCCTGCAGAAACACCTTGTTCCTTTAATTCGTTAATAGTTCTAGCCCTGTTATACTGGGCAAATATCCGTTCTTCTTCTTCTAAAGCGTCTTGTTGTGTTTGATTAAAAACATTAATAGCAGAACCGGATAACTCTACTCCGGCTTTAGCAAATCCTACAGTTTGGAGCCCTAATAATTCTCGGGTCTCTCTTCTAAACAAATCAATTTCTTCATCTCTTGCTTCATTTAAAAAATTTCTTTGCTCTAATAATTGCTGCCGCTCATGCTCTAAAGATTTTTTTTGCGCACTTAGTTGGGCATCTGTTGCTGCCCCTTGCATAATCGCTGAGGCAAATGTTGTAGCGGCTAAAACTGCTGGTGCTCCCATTACTTAAACCTCACATACAAAAATTGATCGTTACCTTTCTCATCGTACCCTTTCAAAGTGCATTCGTATTTAAAGCCTAAAGCTTTTGCCCAACGTTGACCCTCATTAAATTCTACATCTACTAAAAACTGAAATCTAGTAAATGAACTTTTACCCATAAGCTTTTTAATTATGGCCAAAGTAGATTTATGAAAAGTCTTGTTAAACTTTTTACTATAAACACAGTCAGGTACTGCATATAGTTCGCAAGTATTAGAGTTTAAATACCTACAACCTAAGATACCGAGTAAAAACTTATTTTTTATAACCGATAAGAATACAAAGTCTTTTAAACCAAAATTAGCAAGTATACCTTCCTTACTAGAATCTGGTGCATTTAAATGTTCAATATGTTCAGGGGAAAAATTACATAGTGAACTAGTCATATGTTATCCCCCTGTGAACTATTGATAACAAGTTCATCGGCATAGGTTTGTCTTGCTGAACGACTACCTGGAAGAATCGCTCATAATCACCAGGGAAATCAAGAAACTTGTCACCAGTGAACAAAGGAAGAGGATCACCCATTCCATGTCCAGGAGGTCTAAATACAATTTCCTCAAGGTTTGCTTCATTCGTAGCAATGCCGAATTTTCCACCATACGTTCCTTGAAATCTAAGAACAATAGAATCGTTTCGTTTAATGCTTCCTTGAGAAGTTCCAAACTGAGCCCCTGCTTCAAGCTTCATCGTTTTGAGTTTGCTAGTATACTTTAATCCTACAATAACTTCAGACACAGGTTCATTTAATCGTAAGAACCCACCTTCATCGATCCGAGTTGGGGCATTGCTAGGGTAGAACTCAAAGTGACCACTTGTGATTCCAGTAGTGGTTAAGTCTATAGCAGTTCCTGCCAAAGCATTTGCATACGTAGTGGCAAGTTGAAAATAATCGTCATCATGTCTTATGACGTAGTAAGTGGTATCTTCTGTTATCCCACCTATTGCAGCGTTGGCAAAAGACTTATAATAAATCTCAGTTCCAGTAACTAAGTAATGGGCAATAACAGTAGAAGCACCCCCAGAATAAACTAAATTTATCCGGTCATTACTAGCGTTAACTTTATTATAAAGAACTGTTAGAGTCGGTGGTATATAACCATTCTGCTCATAAAAACCATCAGCTAAAACTTCAACATCCTCTTCTTTTAAGTGTAAGAAGCCAGGAATAATATAAGCTTCACTTGGTGTAATAGTGTGAGTACCAGAACCGCCAGATATAGTAATAGGGATATGGTCAAAAGCATTCTTAGCTGTTGTAGCAAACTGTACTGTGTTAGCATCTTTTTTTATCAAATAGTAATCAGTTGATAACGCTAACCCAGTGGGTAAAGATCCACCAGTAGTTAGTTGTAATTTAGTACCAGTCCCTAATCCATGACCTGTAATAGTCGTTCCATTAGAAGCTATAGTTGTAAAAGTCTTTGTGAGTGTAGACATTTGTACACGCTTCGATGAATCACTAAAATAAGCTTGGTCATCGTCACTTGTAGAATCATTCTTTAATTTGGTATGGGAAAAATCCTCACCTAACTTTTCTAGCCTATGGACAGTAGAACCATCTATAGTTCTAGATAATGACAGATACAAGTCATCGTGAGTACCAGTGCTATTAGGAATAACAGTGAGTGAGTTGATTTTAACAGCAGTTCCACCAAATACATGTTTATGCCACGCTACCGTTTGAGTATCATTGTCTATCGTTAACCCTATCAGAGCATTTCTACTAGTTAGGCACCAAACGATACCTCTAGAAGCCTGATAAACAAATTGTACTATTTCAATTCCTGCACTAGCGTCAGTGCTATCGCCATCAAATAAATGACTAACGATGTGTTCTGCACTAATTGAAAGAGATCGAGATATGTAAGAGCCGTTGTCATTGTTATATTTAAACTCTCTTAAAAGTCTACCATCTCTAGAAACAAAGATAGTAGATTGATCTACTTTCTTGGCCTGTATAGATGATGATCCGTTACTAGTCTGCGCTTTAATAAATGGAGGAGTTACCGCTGACAGTGCATTCTCACCACCAGTGACTATATACTCAGTACCAAGAGTACCTACTTCCAAATGATTCCTAGGCGCAAGCCATGTTATCTCATTGACCTCTTGGGATGCAATAGTAAATTGAAAAGGATCGGTCGCTACAGAGTCCCCAACAAATTCACTATTCTTACCAATCGAATGAGAATTCCCATCTCTATACCTAGTCTCAGTAAAATGAAAGAAGTTTCCTGTTATACTTCCATAGAGAGTATCAGGACTAAGAATAGTACCGCCATAAATAAGCCGCTGCTCAAAAATCGAGATAGTACGTGGGAAACCTTGATAGTTGTTAAATGAGCTTTCATTCCAGTTATCCGTGTTAAAATTATGTGAATGACCGGTAGTAATTTTAGAGTAATCCGTTGCTACTACTGTAGAAATAAACTTTGGGTTTATCGTAACACTACTAGTAGTACCTACTGTTAAAACCGTTCCTGCCCTAGCATTTGCTAGAGTAGAAGCTAAACTAACCACGTTAGCACTAACTTTAATAATATAGTAGTCAAGTGTAGCAGATAGTCCTGTAGGGATAGTTCCGGATAACCTAACGGCATCACCAGTCAACATTCCATGAGAAGTAGAAGTTAATTGGTTAGCTGAAGGTGTACCAAAATTACCAGTAAAAGCCGCTGGTATACTGGCAGCGTTTACCTTAAAAACATGATCATCTAATGAACTACTATGAGAAATAAAGTAAGCATCCTTATGGTTTGCAGTAGCATCAGCCGCAAAGAAAGGTACTAAGTTTGTTCCAGAGGAATCATCCTTCATTGTTAAGGTAACAGAAGAACTACCACCACTAACAAATAAATGTTTCCCTGAATCTATGTTTGCATCTTTAAAAGGAGTATAAAGAGTTTTATCTGGATTAGTCGTCCACTGATAATCCTCAATGTCTTTTATGTAAAAAGTATCCGCTTCAATTCTAGCGACCACCAAAGGCTTCATATTTCCTGTACTGTGAGTAAGGAAAAATACATCAGCACTCTGAGCGTAGGTAAAACTATTAACATCTGTAGTAAGATTAGATAGACCACGACCTGATATCGTAATGTTTTTAGAGGTAGCAAGATCCGTAGGATTGTCCTTGCTTGTGGTAATACTTGCTAAGTTCCCTTCAGGATCATAAATCTGAACCTTTATGGAAGTAGTAGAAAGTATTTCAATTGAAATAGCATAAGATTCTTTCTTACTAAAAATGAATGGATAAAGTCCTACGTAACTAGAAGGAGCAGCTGGTGACAAGGTTCCAACATACCTAGAACCCATTCGTCTAGATACACCGCCTTGTCTGAAAGTTATAAAATTTTCTAAGGTATCTACGCCTTTAGCATATTCTTCTAAGTCAGTTCTTCCATCTAAACGAGGATGTAACTCACCACTAGAAAAGGCATTTTGTACATACCTATATTTCATAATCTGGCCTCAAGAAAAGAGTCATCAGTTAAATCGGGAGGGGTTCCCTCCTGAGCATCAAAACTCCTTGCAAATGCTAAATGTCTTTCATATTGCTGAGTCATTAATGATGACAGTGTAGTAGATTGTACTAAACTATAAGAAAGATCAGCAGCTAACCTTAATGCTAAAGCTTCTATAAAGTAGCTATCATATTCAGCAGGCGCTGTGATTCTCTTAATATAACGTGCTTTAATAGTGGCACTATCCGAAAGTATTTTGTTACCCTCTTGCTTCCATATGATTGTCTCATCGTGTAGGTCTAATATCCTTAAGCAATCAGATGGGATTGAATATTCATACGTATACCCAAAAGCAGGGGTGGATGATAACTGAGAGAACTCCGCCCTAGTGATAGCAAAGTTCCAAGGATGACTTCTTAATACTTCATCTCTAACTTTACTATATTGTTCACTACATAACTGAGCACGTTTATTTGTTTCAGTTAAAGAGTTGATTCTATCCGCACCTATTTTAATAAGCGCACTATTACATATAGACGTTTCCGTAGTCGTTAGAGACATAAATCACCTTTAAAAAAAAGGGGCCGAAGCCCCTTATTAATTACTCAACAACGTAAAGAATTACGAGTTCAATATCACCTGATGTGGCATCAGCAACGCCAGCACCTGGAATGATCTGAACTTCTACTTCAGAAGAAAATTTCTTCATGTGTCCTGCAACACTTGAACTAGCACCTGAAATACTTTCAGACCTAGCACTCTGAACGTTAAGTTCATTGAAGAAACCAGCAGCGTCAGCCGCTTCAACAGCATCAGAAGAAGCTGCCCAACCAACATCTAAAGTACCATCAGTGTTAGAGTCAAGGTCAGCTACTTTAATAATAGCGTCAATGATTCTAGCGCCAGCTGGAATCTTCATCATATGAAGAACGTCACTAGCAACCGCTTCTGTAAGTGAAATTTTATCGTAAGCAACCCTAAGTCTACCATTCTGTTCTCCAGCAGGAATCTTCTCCGCAGGAACATTTTGATAAGCTTTGGTGTTATTTACACCATAAAAACTAGTCATTATTTACCCCCTAACCTTCGTTACAAAGAATTTCTACAACTTTATTTTCTTCCATTCTGGTAGCACCAATACCCATACAAGCATAAACTTGAGTAGAGTATGATTTGTCAGCTCTTTCAGAGATCTTACCAGTAACATCTTTAGCTGTAGCAAGGAGTAGACCATCTTGTGCCCAAGCAAAACATCTTCTACCAGCCGTATCAAATGTTTGTGAACCAGATCCGTAAGCACCTGTGTCTTTGTCATAAGAAACAGCAGTTCCTAAAGTAGCTAGTCTCTCAGTTCTGATAAACTTGAAACCTAGGAAGGTATCAATCTCACCTTGAACCAAAGCTTTAACAGTGTTGTAGTCAGCACTCTGAATAGCTGTCTCACCAAGTAAAGCGTTAAGCTGAGAAGAACCGATAGCGATGTATCTAGGAATAGACTCGTCAACATCGTTAGCATCAAACTTCTCTTTTACTTTTCTAAGAGTTTGGATGTTGAGGTTGTTACCTGTAGTAGTTGTTCCATCAAAAGCGGCTACTTTGTTAGCGTTAGCAAGAGTTACTGTAGAAGCACCCTCTTCTCCGCCATAAGAATTTCCAAGAGCGTTTTCAATGATAACGTCATCTTTAGCTCTACCTAAAGCCCACATAGCAGCTTGTGCATAATCAGATGTTGGATCAATCAACATTCTGAGTTTGTCAGCATCGTCAATTAGATCTGCCCACTCGTAGTCTACCAAAGTAACTCTACGTCTTGAGTGTGGAGTATCTAGTTGAGGAGTATCAGCGTGACGAGAAGTTCTTTTCTGAGCAGTAACCGCACCGATTCTGTCATAAAAAGCACTCTTACCTCTTTGGCTTTCATTTCTTACGAAAGGAGCAAGCCTAGACCCTTTCTGTTGTGAAAGATGAAAAACGTTTGCGCTAAATTGCTTAACAAACGCTGTAGTAATTTCAGAACTCATTGTTATCTCCATTACTAATCGTTAATAATAAATTTAGTTTGTGAATTGCCCTGAAATTACAGGATTCGAATTGAACACCAAAGGTGAGGTCTCTTCAGATTATCTCGTGCTCATTTTCTATAATAATGAAAAACAGACTTGCGTCAACCTAAATGCTCAAAAAGCTTGGTAACTTCCGAAACTGCATTGGTATGATTTGGGTGATATTTATCGTGGTAAGGATGTTTCTTGTCTGCCATCACAGAATTGATCTGTGTCTGTGCATCTTGGGGTGTCATACCGAAGTTAGTCGGTCCACCATCTTTAAACGCATCTTCGGAGAGTGACTCTCCAATCTTGGCAAATGTTTTTATAATATTAGGATTATTACCAAGACCAGTCTCTTCAAGAAAAGCAGTTAACTCTTCATTGCCATAGTGAGAAACTCCAGCATGAGCGGCTTTAAGTTTAGAATCATATGCTGACCCCCACTCATTTCTTAAGCTATCGATTGCTTCTTTCTCTGTCGCTTGTGTCTGATTAGTTTGATCTTGTACCATCTTACCACTTGCTTCGTTATACCAATCAAATATCTTCTGAGCTTGATTTGGTAATATACCAGCACCGTGAGCAGCTTGCTTAAAGTTACTGAAAAACTCTTTATCAACTTCTTTATCATTAACCGCTATCTCATATTTATCTGGTGTTTCAGGTAAACCTAACTTTGTAAATACATCCTGCCACTCATTCTCTTCAGCATACTTATTTGGTACGATAATCTTATCAGCACCAATCATCTTCTGAGCGTTAACATAACTCTTGGCCAAGTTGTCTACTGTTTGGATCGCCTGCATACTAGGATCTTCTCTAACATCTTCAGGCAAAGCCTCTTTCCAATTAGCTTCTGCTTGATTAGTCTCTGCTTCATTAGACGTAGTCTCTTCCCCAGTCGTCTCCGTATTCTCCGTCATACCCTAAACCTTCCTCTATTTGTTGAAGTAACTTTTGTTCATCTGTCTGAAGGACAGACAATATCCTTAAGGCAACATTACGTTGCCCTTCTCTTAAAGCCATCTCATTCGAGTTTTCACAGTATGTACTCGCTAAAACAAAGCTGTTTCGCATGATATCCCATAGGACACGCTTACCTGCTTCTGAAGTGAATACTGTTTTATAGTCAGAGGTTACATCTAACTTCTTAGTAGAAACTTTTTTCTTGGCCATTAAGCGCCCTGTTGTTGTTG
>TARA_R110002020_G_scaffold11386_14_pt1 | contig 15236 bp, 18 predicted proteins | sample TARA_R110002020 | Tara Oceans TARA_R110002020 (sample SAMEA4396489) | marine metagenome | biome: Westerlies Biome; feature: [MES] marine water layer (ENVO:01000295) within the mesopelagic zone...; material: water (ENVO:00002006), including particulate matter (ENVO:01000060) such... | reverse complement strand
TTTAATTTGTTGTTCCGATAAATCGGTATGATTTCCAATGTACAACCCATAATCATGGATATAGTTGGAATTTTTTAATTCTTCAGCTATTTTATGTTCATAATTTTTTAAGTACGGCTGTCTGGCCTGATTACCACCACCCGCTGTGCCGAGCCTGTACTCTACTTTTTCTTCTTCAAGAATTGCACATACAATATCTTTTTTTGTGCTTCCTTCCGTTAAAATTAAAGGAAGAGCAAAGTTGCTGTTACCGGCATCTGCAAACTTAGTAAAATACTTCTCACTATCTAAGTTGTTTATCCAGGTATCAAAGTTTTGTTGTCGTGCGTGTATGTTGTAATCTAGCCTTCGAATTTGTTCTAGACCTAAAACAGCATTTATTTCAGTGCTCCTCATGTTGTACCCAGGCACAGCAAAAGTAAACAAAGGATTAAGGTCGGGGCTAGCATATTTCTCCTGGGTCTCTTTAGAGGCTTCGCGTGTCATACCATGAGACCTAAGCATTCTCGCAAGTTGGTATGTTTCTTCATCATTTGTACAAACCATTCCGCCTTCAATAGTTGTTATATGATGGCCAAAATAAAAAGAAAAACAAGACATATCACCAAGAGAGCCAACTCTCTTGCTATTATAAGTTGCACCATGGGCTTCACAGCAGTCCTCTATTAGCAACAGGTCATGCTCCTTCGCCAAAGAAATAATTTTATCATTAATTCCGTTAAACCCAAGCGCATGAACAAGAACAATTGCTTTCGTATTTTCATTTATGGCTGCTTTAATATTTTCATAGGCGATAGCCATGGTTGCCAAGTTGACATCTACAAACACAGGCGTGAATCCAGTATTAATTACAGAGGATATGTCAGATACCCATCCAATAGGTGGAACGATAATTTCTCCGCCTGCTCCCTTCAACTCTCTCGTTATCGAAGTTGTTATATAGTTAGCAGCGGCTCCGGATCCAACCATTACACTGTATTTTACTCCAAGCCATTTGGACCATTCTTTCTCAAATTCAGCTACTTTAGGTCCATTAGTAAATCTATTACTGTTTAGAATAAAATAAGAAAGTATCTCTTTATCTCTTTGGGAGATATTATCGTTTATTAGCGGCCAGTCATACATTACAGATTTCCTTAACCCTATCAACAATTTGATCTACATTTGGAGGTAGGTTGTCCACCGTGGGAGAAAACCCCGCAGACCTATGCGGCAGGCCCATTGTTGCAACTTTTGAGTTAGAACCCATCGTCATCCTGTGGGCAATACTACTAGCAACACCTTCCTCATAATCATCGTCTAATACTATACCACCAAATCTAGAATTATTTAACGCCGTTATCCATTCGGGATGAAAGATAAATGGTTTTATCCAAACTTGGTGAATCACGTTAACTTTAATCCCCTGTTCTTCTAATTTATCTTTTGCTTCTTCCGCCGCAAACCTTGTTATGGAAATTGGGAATAAAGTGATATCGGCCTCAGAATGAATAGTGTTTGTAAGCTCTTGTGTATTATCGTAGCTTTTCCTATGTTCTGACACATAATAAACTTCATCCTCTTCCATAAACCTCCTATACACTTCTTTATATTCTCCCGGCGTCATAGGAGAGACCACCTTGGCCCCAGGCATCCTTTGATATATTGAATGATGAGATGACCCCGCTACCGGCCCAATCCCCCCTTCCATTGCTATGCTTCTTATTAACATGGGACACGGACGCTTCCATATCTCCTTAGACTTCATTGCATAGTTTGTTATAATAGAAGCGTTAAACCACTGGAACCCTTGGTACCTTACCACATAGATAGGTCTCTCTCCTGCCAGCGCTAGTCCTGTTAAAAACCCACTTGCAGCGACGTCAGCCATCGAAAGCTCTACCATTCCGTCTTCTTCGTACATCTCAGGAAGAGTTCCACCGACCCATCCAACAGCGGTCAGGCATTGCCCAAAACATCGACTACCACCCTCTAAGTGGCTTCTAGTCAACTCCTTTATTGTGTCTCTAACTGTTTTTTCCATAATTCATTTATCTTTTGTTTGTATTGTTGATCTATTTCTTTAGCATCAGATCCCAAAAGTGCCATCTCTGTCTCATATCTATCGAATGTGTCCTCGTCATCGATTCCCGCTCCAGAATGCCAGAACTTCCTATGAGTGTTGATATTCAGCAACATAGGGCCATTAAAAACATCGTCCAGCGCTTCTCTTATTTCAATAGGATCATCAGAGATATTCTTACCTCTCATTTGGAATGCCTTCGCAACATCGTGCATCTCCCAGTTCCTGCGGACCTTTTTCTCTGTTAGAATAGACAAATTATTGTCCTCTACAACAAAAAGTATGGGAAGATTCTTAGTAGAAGCCCACCCAAGAGCGCCAAGGACATAATCTTCTTCCGCAGATGCATCTCCAAGATGCACTATAGTGGGGTGCTGCGTAGAATAACAGTGTCCGACAGCAATAGGTGCTTGAGATCCCATAAGCCCGTCATGCCCAAAAATATTCTTTTCTTTCGAGTGTATAGAGGCTGAACCTCCCATGCCGTAAGCACATCCAGTTTCTCTTCCTAATAGTTCGTCTATTAGCTGTTCTATGGGAGCATCATACGATAAATATGTTGAGTGCCCTCTGTGCTGAATGAAGATGTTCGGCGTAATTCCCTTTTCTCTCATCACTTCCGCTATAGACGCTGATATATACTCCTGTCCTGCCGAAAGATAAATTGGAAAATTAAACATTTTGTTTCGTATTCCATCGAAGACATATTGTTCAAAGTTTCTACAAAGAGCCGCTCTTTCAAAGACATTTAGTCTAAATTTTTCCATCTTTCTCTTCCAGGTATTTTAAAGTATCCTCCCAATTTTGAAAGTGATACCCCTTATCATCTATATAAACCTGTGACCGTGGTTTCTCAGCAGTGATCTCGTCAACAAATTGTAAAACGTTATGCTTTTCCAGCCACTCACTAACAAGCTCTGTTCCAGTCTTCCCATCAACAAGCGGCCTACTCGGCTTTGCTTTGGCAGTAAATATAATAATGTTATAGCTCTTCGCCAGTCTGGCAACAGCTTCCAGTGCGCCAGGAAGCGGCTCACCATAGCAAGTTCCATCGTGCCACCCTTTATCAAAATTATGAATGACTCCATCGAAGTCTATGGCCAAATTGTTAAGATCATTTTCGAACCCAGGGGGTACTTCTTTATCACTAATCATTTTTTGTTTTCTCCATTGTCATGACTATTGTATTTGAATCAACCTTCTCAAACACTTTAGTTAGGTCTTTGAGAGTTCGAGATACAACTATGTCTCCAGCGCCAGCTACATTGATACCATAATCAGCAATGATTCCACCACGAAGGAAGACCACGTTGGTTTCATCCGGTAGGCTATCAAAGTAGCCTATGTCAGATACACTAGTAACCGTTAATTGACAGTTCGCAAAATTATAGACATTTTCTGCTCCCGTCTCCGGCTCTTCAATCCACAAGCAATCGTCTTGCTTAGGCATCTCAAAAGTACTATCTTCGTAGGGCTTCCCTTCCCTGCCGTAGCTATCTCTAAATCTTACAAGATCCTGTTTATCCACTGGTGTCTCTATTTCAAGAACCCACGCACCACGAGAGTCCGTCGCCTGTGTGGAATGGAACAGTCCCTTCCTTATCATCATTTTGTTTATTGGAGACATCGGGAACTTATTATTTAAAAAAGATATTTCGGCTCCGCCGTCCAGCACAACCAACCCAGTCGTTTTGCTCGGATGACAATGCATGGAAGTTCTTTGATCTTTCGATATATAAAGAAACCACAAGGCAACATGCTCGTTCTCATAAGCCAGATATTCGTAGCCCCATGGCTTCTTAACAATATTGTTTACGTGACTCATTTGCCTCTTTTCTCTAAGACTTCGTATCCAGTTCTCATCCACTCTCCCATAAAATCGTAATGGGGGGAAGAGACTATATTACTATCAACTACAACTGGGCCCCTGTGGTAAGTTGCTCCGGCATTATTAATATCGGCTTCAATAGCGTAATAACCAGATACTATTTTGCCTTTAATGGCATCTGCCGTAATCAATAGTTGAGCCCCGTTGCACAAGGAGAAGATCGTTTTATCTAATCCGTTCCACTCGCGAACGAACTCAACCACTCCTTCTTCTAATCTTAGCTTTTCTAGTGCCTTGACACCACCAGGCACAACTAGCAAGTCATACTCTAAATATTTTGCTCTCTCTTTGGGATCATTAAAGTCTGTTGTTAAAACATCGCAAACCATATGACAGCCTAGAATGCCGTAGAATCTGCCCAATTGATTAGCTACAACAGTGACTTTAAAGTTGTTCTCTTTTAAACTGTGATAGGGGTAAATTACTTCGTGGTCTTGGAAGCCAGCGTGTGTAAGAATAAGTGCTTTTTTCATTTTGTTTTCCTTTGAAATTTTATGTGTCTCTACGAGAAAGAATCGGATTATTGATAGGCCAATTAATGCCTAATTTCTTGTCATTCCATTTTATACTAAATTGATCCTCTACATCAGGATAATCTCCATAATAATACCATTTATAATGGAATACAGAACTTTCACTCAAAACCAAAAACCCATTACCAACTCCAGGCGGCAGTAAGATTTGTTTTCTATTTTTATCATTTAATATAGTAGAATCCCATTGTCTATACGTCGGTGATTCTTTTCTATTATCAACTATAACAAAATATATCTCTCCGTACAAGCATGTAATAAGTTTATGAGACTTAAAATCTCCATGTATTCCACGGAGAACATTTTTTCTAGAAGTAGACACTTTGTCATGATTGTAGGGTAAATCAAGCTCACTATTACCAGCATGCCAGAGTGTCCATAGGTCTCCTCTATAGTCCGTGTATACATCCGGCGAGTGTTCAAGGACATCGTGTATTATTCCTTTTTCCAAGATATCTCCCAATCTTCGAACTCTGCCGCCAAGCAGTCTATCTTGTAATCCTTCCTACCCCCGTTCAATTCTTGGATTTTGTTCTTCGCTACGTTTCTGATGCCGTTTAATCCATGGGTCAATTCAAGGTTGTTACCATCTTTAATTCCTTTTCGATAGTTTGATTCATTATGCCAAATATGCAAGTTCATTTGTGATAGCACAACAATTGCACGAATCGTCTCTGCATCTATCTGTTCGCACTCGTCTAAGATTAGTTGTATATCGTGAACTATTGCCTCTATCTCTTTGGCATATTCTTCCTTGTGTTCTGTTATGAAGACCTCTTTAAGCTGCACTATTGAAAGCCGGTCAACTAGCTCCGATAAAGTCGGTAGATATTTTCTATCACTCATATGCACTCTCTCTTCACTATTTCCATAAAATGGTCAGTTGTATAGTTGTTTATTGCTTTTTCAAAAGCATTATCAATTATACTCTCATAATCCTCCCAGTTCGACAATATTCCGTTTATAATTTCAGGCAGATCCTCTTCGTTATCATAGTAGATAAACTCCTTATCGGGCTCAAACCAATATTCAATTATATTCCAAGGATCTCGTTTAACCAACATTAAACACCTGCTCACTGCCGACTCAAATGGTCTTGTCTTGATTTGCGGGAGGAAACCATCATCAAGATGTGAGAAAGCTTCATTTTTCTCCCAATTCTTTATCTTTTTAACGTTGTTGATGTGTTCCGGCTTTAAGAAAAGCAAGTTTGCCATAATATTTATTTTAGTTTTTCTTATCAAATCCCACATCTCCGGCCTATGGATATTTTGATGTGTCATTAATTCCACAGACCGTCTGTGTTGAAGACCCCAGTGTGCGGGCCCTAGAGACAAAAAATTATACTTAAAATCTTTTATTGCGTCCAATATACCTACATGCACTTGGCTGTGGACTCCTCCCCAGTACAAAACATCGTATTCTTTTTCCTGTTTTTCTTTTACAATATATTTTTTATTGATTGGCGTTGTGAATATAGGAACAAAAATGTTCTTTTTTTGGAGTGTGTTTAACCAGTCGGCTGTGTACGGGTCTTGTGTGAAAACCTTCGAGTAATAGCTATCTAAGTTGGAACTCCTTTTTATAACATCCCGATCTGTATCATAGAAAGCACAAGGTTGTTCGGTATTAAAAAATATCTTGTTTTCATAATTCTTGTATTGCTCTTTGTATTCAGCAGTGGATGTAGACAATCCTAAAAAAAATACATTTTTACCGTCATCTTCCGAATAATCTTCAAAATGCCAGTAATGATTAATGGCATCTCCATATGTACTTCCCCAGTCCTCAACGATCTTCATCAGTGCTCTCCACCTGCTCTTGCACCCAACTATAGGTTTCTTTCATCCCATCTAAAAGTGGTTGTGAAACTTGCCAGCCGATCTTTTCCGCGTATAGCTTATTGTCAGAATTTCTTCCGTTTACTCCAATGGGGCACTTGTGGCCATATTTGCTTTCAAATTCTTCTCCGTCAATATTATAGATTGCCAGGTTCTTGCCAGATATATCGATGGCCATTTGAGCAAAATTGTTAATAGAGATCATTTCCTCTGAACCGATGTTTACCGGACCAGTAAAGTCAGACTGCATAAGTCGATATGTCGCCTCTACACATTCATCAACATAAAGAAAAGACCTCGTTTGATTTCCTGGACCCCACACTTCAATAGACTCTCCGTCTTTCGCCCTGGCGGCCTTCCTGCACATCGCTGCCGGGGCTTTCTCTCGACCTCCATCCCAAGTGCCGCAAGGGCCAAATATATTATGGTATCTGGCAATCCTGACCTCAAGGCCTTTATTCTTCATAAACGCTAAAAACAGTCTTTCGGAAAAAAGCTTTTCCCATCCGTACTCGGAGTCCGGATTAGCCGGATACGCCGAGTCCTCTGTGCAGTTCGGATTGTCCGGATCGGTTTGGTTGTACTCAGGGTACATACAGGCAGAAGATGAATAAAATATCTTCTTAACCTTCTTTTTGGATGCCTCGTGCGCCAAGTTTAAATTAACTAATGCGGAGTTATGCATAATGTCGGCGTCATTCTCGCCAGTGAAGACGAATCCGGCACCACCCATATCGGCGGCCAATTGGTATACTTCATCCATTTTATAATCCACGACTTTTGCCACAATATTTGGATTTCTCAAGTCGCCTATAACAAAGTCATCCGCAATTTGATCCGTAGGGGAGTATTCATTATATTTTAGATCGACTCCTCGAACCCAATAACCCTTTTCTTTTAAATATTTTACTAAGTGACCGCCGATAAAACCTCCGGCTCCACATACTAAAGCTCTCTTCATTTTTTACTCCTTGATATTCTCTGGTATTAGACAAACAGGGGGCGCCTCTAACTTATGCTTAGTAGCATAATGTCTTCCTATATAAATGTTAAGGACTCTCTTTTGTTCATCGCTAAGTGTTTCTTCAGAGAGCCCCGAGTCATGGAAATTTAACGCCCACTCTAGCTGGTCATAAGAGGCTCCTATTTGTTCCTCATCCGATCTGTTATCTCCCCACAAACCGTCAGTCGGAGTGGCGTTTTGAATTGAATCGGGAATCTTTAGGTAAGATGACAACTTATATACTTCCGACTTCAGCAAATCCGCGAGTGGACTAACGTCTACTCCGCCGTCACCATACTTAGTAAAAAACCCTATTCCGTAATCTTCGACTTTGTTGCCAGTTCCTACCACTAGATAGTTTTTTGAATTAGCATATGCATAAAGAGCCATCATTCTAAGCCTGGACGCAGAGTTGGCTTCAGCTAACTCTCCTACATCATCGCCTTCTAGTGAATCTAAAAAGCTTTTGAAGGGATTAGTGAGATTCACTTCTATAGAAGACACATTGTCATAGTTTTTCATTAGCCAAACAATCTGTTCGTTCGCTCTATCTTTTTGACCAACTTCTTGGTTTATAGGTAAGTTTAGTGCTAGCACTGGTTTGTCGGTTAACGCGGCCAGAGTAGAGGTGACCGCAGAATCCACACCTCCAGACACTCCAACAACAAATCCCTTACAACCAGAGACTTTCAATCTTTCAAGCAGCCAGTTGCTTATAAGCTCCGTAACTTCTTTACTTTTTATGCTCATTAAAATCCCTCTCTTCATATAAAAATAAGTTACCAAATTTTTCTTTAAGTGATTTAACCACTTCTTTTGATTCCTTAATTACAACAGTAAATCCTTTTTTAGCTATTTGTACTGCATATTCTAATTGTTGGGACTCTTCGACAATAGTAGTATTTGGCTTGTATGTAACTGTTTCAAAGGAAACTAAGTCACTCTTGGTCTTTTTACAAAATTCTTCGACTTGGAATTTAAGATGTTCTCTATTACTTTCATCAGAAGCTAAACTGATCAGTGCCTTTATATTTTTATCGTCCGCATATATTGCCAACGCACGGTTGTCTCTTGGGAAACAAGGGCCCCCATATCCGAACCCATAGCCTAAATATTTTAGTCCAATTCTTGAATCAGCACCAATGGCATTTAGTATAACTTGTGGTCGGCATTCGGAGGCAATTGCAATGTCACCAACCATATTGGCGAATGCTATTTTAGTCGTAAGGAAACAATTCAAAGATATCTTTGTTATTTCTGCTTCTGTCCTTCTCATTCTGCAAATAAAAGGATCATTTTCTGTCATCCGGGCGTATATATTTTCTAAAGCATCTCCAGCCTCTTTATTCCCTTCCCCAATCAGAATCATATCCGGACTTAGTTGATCCCTTAAGATGGTCCCTTGGGCTATAAACTCCGGGTTGTAACTAACCACATAGTTGTTCTTCTCTAGCCTTTCCTGCACTGTATCCGAATACCCAGGCATCGTAGTGCAACATACTATGAAATGCTTAAGGCTCTCCTGGCGTCCTTTCTTCCCTAGTAGCGCAACTAAAGAATCTACTTGTGAATGATCATATCTACCATTTGCTAACGATGGTGTTGCTACTATAACAAACAACACGTCAGAATGCTGTAAAGCCTCGTCAACAGAGGTAGTAGCAACAAAATTTTTAGATAAAGATAATAGTTGGTCTACTCCAGGTTCACAACTCTTAAAAGTCTTGTCGTTTATTGTGTTTACACGATCTTGGTTAATATCTACACCTATTACGTTATATCCAGCCTTTTCAAGAGTTAGTGCAAAACATAACCCGAGTTTTCCTATCCCGATTACCGACACATTCATATTATCTTTTTCACTATTCTTATTCATCGTTAGCTCCTTTAAGTCGAGCTTTCACCAAAGTGTGCCATCCCATTTCTTCACACATTTCTCTATAATCGTGTTCAGACATATTCTTAAATGTGTCTCTCACTGCATATTGCTTTTTGATATATTCAGGGATGCTATACTGAAATATATGGTCTTTTTTAATACTTAATATCTCAAATCCGTCTAGTAGGTCCCGTACATCTTTAAAAGTATAAGTGAACGCTTTCGGACATCCTGTCTGTGCTTCAGCGTAGTGTTGTATTATATCATTCATTTTGGAGAAATCCCACTCATTTATTTCGTGCATAAAATCAAATAGCTTAAAGCTGTACTTGGAATACAACATTATTCTAAGTTCCCCATCGGGCTTTAACCTTTTCCGTATACCCTCAATGACCTTCCCTGGTGTTTCCGTATGGTGTATGACACCAAAAGAATAAATTAAATCATATTGTTTCCCCGGCGGCAATAAACGATCTAGTTCTTCCGCATTTCCCTCAACAAAATTAGCCTCTAGGCCAAACTCGTCAAATCTCTTTTTACATATCTCTAAGCTGTTTGGAGATAGTTCTATTATAGTGAGCTTCGCCCCCTGTCTTACAAAATTTATACTATCTGTTCCGATGCCACATCCAATTTCTAAAACTTCTTTGTTTTTCCACTTTGGAAATTCAGCAAAGATTGGTATATGGGGCTCTACAAAATATTTCCTCTTTTCCACTTCATCAAAGTATTCTTTGGTTCCCAGCGGTTTGTCGCTGTGCCGTATATTGCAAGGTCGCTCGTCCCAGAACTTTTTAATCTTTTCAATCATTCTTATTATTCCTTAAACCATATTCCAATCCGCAGGGAAATATCCAGGCCTCGTGTACCCCGGCGGCATGTCATAAAAATAATCAGCCGGGGCCACAACAATTTTATCAGGGTTGGGATTTAAATATGCAGCCCACCATCCAAAAGTTGTTAAGTGGCAAGTAATGTTGTGGTCACACGATCTTATCAAAGAAAAGTCCTTCATTGGGTCATTTGTATTTGATATATGAAATTTTGGATCATCGAAGATCCCGCTGGCCCATCGGACGTCATCGCCGTCGTTTCCTGTCCTAGATCCTCCCGAAAAAACAAGAAACTTAACTTTCTTGTTATCATAGAGTTTCAAAGCTTTATTCAAATAGCGTCCGAAAATACTATCTTCCTCAAAACTATCATTAGTCCCATAAAAATTCATATAGTCCGGGTTTGTGCCATCTGTTACATCCCCGCGCCTTAAATGGATACTCACGACTTCCGAACCATCTTCCCTAAGAGAATTCAAATATTTTTCAGCAAATTCTAGATATTCTTTTTTAGGAGTCAACTCTTTGCATATTTGTTCCTTGAACTCTTCAAAATAATGAGTAGATTGAAAATAACCATGGATGCTAGTTTTATCAGCAACGTTAAAAAACTGTTCATAAAAAAAATGTGGCGACGGCTCGGATATAGCGCGCTGGATCGAATTAATATCCTCCCTGGTTAGTATCTCGGCCTCGATGTTAAACTCATTTAACAAGCACTGTTGCCCATGCCAGTGCATAGCGCTGGGGTTGGGAATCCTACATTCATAATTATTTTTTAATGCAATAGATTTCAAAGCTGCATATTGAAACAATTGATTACCAAGTCTTCCATGTTTTCCTAGCTCTAAAAATGTAATCACCTAACTTCCACATCCTTGAAAAAGTTTAAATACAGTTAAATCTCGTAATCGAGATTTCAACCATTTTACCGCATTTTTATTATTAATTAAAATAATACCATCCTTTCATATCTTTAAATGTTTTTTAACACATAAACCGGTTGGTACGGGGAGCCGTTCACTCCATTTACGTCATTAGAAAGCATATTCGGATGCTCACCAAAAAGATCTATCTTTTCCCACTTGCTTAATAACATGGGCATTCTTTTTTCTCCATATATTCTGTGCAGATTGAACACAACCTTGTCATTCCCATTGGGTATGGATAAAAGCATTAAACCATCTTTATGAATGATATTTTTAGCGTTTTCCATAGCCTTTAGATCTCCATCGGGATCAAGTGGGTCTCCATACCTTCCAAGGCCATCATGTTCAAACGAAGAAATAGAAAAGGAAATATCATATTTTTTGTCTCCTACCTCATGTGGTTGGATATATTCTATTTTTTCGTGGAAACTCTCTCTTTTAGAGTATTCTATAACCGTGCATTTTGAGGCACCATGGGTAATAGCCATTGCTTCATACCAAGGATGAGTAGAACCAAATATCACTACATGTTTACCTTCCACGGGATATTTTTCTAAAGCTTCATACATCCAAGTATCAGTCATACCATAGTAATTTTGTTCTTTATTTTTAATCCTTTCTACGGATTGATTAAATATTTCTTCCGTGAAATTGGCATTTATCAACTGTTGGGTCTCTTCCCCACAATCGTTTCTGTACGCATACTCGACCTTGGCGTCACCGCCCATGCCATATTTAGTAAACATACTATAGGGAATATTCTCGGGTGCTTTCATTATCTTACCTCTATGTTTTTGAATAACTCAAACTCTGTCAAATCTCTATAAGGTGGGTCTTCCGGTATGTCCGGCATATGTTCCGGATAATTTTGCATCAAGGTTAGTCCTCTTGCTGCTTGCTCAGGTGTCATGTACATATTCCACCCTTCTTCGTCAATCATGTCTTCGTGATATTTCATCCCGTCTGTCCTGCCTTCATATCTTCTAGCTTTTAGCCATTTGACAGCATCCATACTATCACAAAGAATCATACCTCCCTTACCTATTTTTAAATGTTTTTTAATGTGAAAAGATAGACACATAAGAGTTCCAGGAATATACATGTTCGAGGTCAGTCTTTTCGCTGCGTCATAGATCGGAAACGGTTTAAATTGATAAATCCCTTGCCAATCTAGATCTTCAAATACTAACTTCCCTCCTGCCTGTACAACTGATTGGGGTGGCGACAAGTAAGTTCTCTTAGGAAGTATAACTTCTTTTCCGTCCACTCCAGCCCATTTACAAGCTAAGAATAAAGCGTTAGTGCAGCTATTAACAGAAACAGCATAGGGGGAGCCGGTGTAATGGGCGACCTCCTCTTCGAACATTTGTACTACTTTATATGGATTATGAAGCATTATTTAACCCAAGCCATTCCCCAGTTTATCCTTCTTGTGGGATCTAATATTCTTCTCAAGTCTAACATAACGTATTCCATAGGGAAATATTGTTCAGGCTCTTTAAAGGGAGTATCGCCGTTGGAATCATATGTTAAATACGGATGCCCTTCTCCTTCTTCAAAAAATCCACAAATTCCAAAGTTTTCGTATCCCAGAGATTGTAAGTGAAGGAAAGAGTCATATAAAGAGTAGTCCATTTCTTCAGTAAATTCAAAGCAAATCTTATTTGCTTTCTTTGTTAAGCCTTTGATTACTTTATGCTCATAGCCCTCCACATCTATTTTTATTAGATCAGGTGATCCCTCTTTTGAGATTAGAGAATCTAGTGTTGTGGTTGAAACCGTATCTTGTTGATAGCAAGGCAACGTACTCTGAGCAATAGCATTTTTTATAGAACCATAGTGTTTCTCTAGGCCCCGTACATAATCTTCAAGGGACACTGTGACGCCAGTATGTGTTGTATTCACCCTATTGTATTCTTGGAGTATATATTTGTTACCACTAAAAAATCGAGATTGCTCCATATGCTCGTCCATATCCATGGCTGTCGATTTTCCTGTTGCATGCATGTGTATATTAATCGTCTCTTCATGACCCTCTTTATCGGTTACTATATTGTTATAAATTTGGATCTTGTCTCCATATTTAGACTTTAGGTACGATAGTCTAGCGAACGCTTCGTTGAAATCCCTCCTGTGTTCATCACCAATCTTAACCCATTTACTAAAGTCTATTGCGTCAACTGCAACTATGTTACAGTCAGGATTGGCGCCCAGGCACTCCTCCGTAAACTTAAACTGGTTGTGTCCTATATCAAATACTAAGTCATACATTACTATTTCTCCAAAATATAATATTTCTTCTTAAATCCAGCTTTTTCAAAAAGAGCGACGCTTGCTTCGTTATCGAGCTTAACTTTAGCAATTGCCTCCGGATGTCTCTTCATAAGTTCGTTGATCATAAAAACACCCACACCTCTTTTTTGATAATCCGGGTGTGTGGCCACTCTTATATCATTATCTATCACTCCAACATATCCTGCCGGTTTAGTACCTACCAAGCAGATATAAAACTTGTCTCCGTGTAGTTTCATATATTTTTTGTGATCTTTTTTAGTTATCTCGCCCTGTTTAATAAAGCCGTGTTTAACTCTTTCATCATTTCTTAAATTTCTAATAAATTCCCAAAATGTTGAATTATTTAAAACAAATTCTTTCATAATATTTCCTAAGAGCAGCTTTTGACTAGATCTGGATGGAAAGCTCCATGATGGTATGCTCTCAAATAATCCCTTGCTAGCTCCATACCCATATAGGGATGAAGAGTGGTTCCTATGTCTATATAAGTGTTATTATCATTGTGCTTATAAAGTTCATGGATAAGCACTTCACTCAAGCTGCTTGCGGAAAATAGAAAGACATGATTCTCAACTTTGTTATCATTAATATAATTTTTTATCTCATCAACCAAGTAATGATCGTTAACAATACAATTTTTCCCAACTCTAAAATCCTTTACAACATCAAATGGTAGCTTCTGCAAGTCTGCATTTTCATTGCATACCATCACAATCTTATGGTTGTTAAACTCTGGTATGAAATGGTTTACAAACATAGGATAGTTCGAATTAACTAACAAGTTTGCCGACATTGCATGCTCATCATCTTCTCCATAAAGATCTCTCATCCATGGTTTAAATTCTTTTGATGCACAAGTGCAGTTGCGGCAGATACCACCAATAAAGTATCCATCTTTCTTAAACTTATAAGCGTCAAGTAATTTATCAGTCAGGAACTTGTCTCTCTTTGGATCAAATTCTTTATGATCATTCTCACTATATCCAAAGTTGTATACAGCGTCACCTAGTATTACTTTCTTTTCTCCTAAAACAAGAAGCTTTTCTTGCATTATAGCAATCTCACCATCCGAGAATCTAGTAAATGCAAAATTCTCTTTGTTTTTTAGCTTGTGTAATAATTTATAAAAATCAGTTTTAAAGTCCATGTCTTTCCTTTAGAATTTTACAAATCTTCTCAGCAGACTTTCCGTCTCCATAAGGACACGGCTCGCTTTCATCCGGGATATGATCGTCATTAACCCATTTCACAAGCCCTGGTAAGTCTGCTATTCCCATACATAAAAATGCGAACGTGCCCATTCCTTCAATTCTTTCAGTCGTCTTTCTGCAAACAATGCATTTCTTTCTAAAAAAAGAGGACTCTTCTTGCAAGCCGCCGCTGTCAGTAATAACAAATTTACAAGAAGCTAAAAGCTTAATAAATTCATCGTATTGCATCGGCTTAACAACTTTTACATGCCGTAAAAGGTCCTTGTGTTTATAAACATTTGGATTTGGATGAATTGGTAATATAAACTCCAAGTCCTTATTGTCTTTCGCTATTTCATCGAGTTTACGAAACCACTCAGGAATTAAGTCATGGTTTTCTCGACGATGCATAGTAATAACAACCTTGTTTGTATATTCAGGCTTTACTCCGACAATGTTATCAAGCACAGTATTCCCAACAACGTAATTGCTGCCCTGTACTTTTTCCGACTTTAGGTTCTGATTAGACTCTTCCGTTGGACATAGGTTTATGGTAGCCATTCTAGATATTGCCTGTCGATTGAACTCTTCCGGATATGGATTTAGTAAATCGTAAGTTCTTAATCCAGCTTCGAGATGAATTATCTTTATTTTTCTATGAAACGCTGCCAGAGCAATCGAAAATGCAGAGGTTGTGTCTCCCTGCACTAGAACAGCGTCAACTCCATCAAACATGTGATCGTTATTCATTACAGATGAAACGATTGAATCTAAACGACTATC
>TARA_R110002020_G_scaffold94662_4_pt1 | contig 15238 bp, 9 predicted proteins | sample TARA_R110002020 | Tara Oceans TARA_R110002020 (sample SAMEA4396489) | marine metagenome | biome: Westerlies Biome; feature: [MES] marine water layer (ENVO:01000295) within the mesopelagic zone...; material: water (ENVO:00002006), including particulate matter (ENVO:01000060) such... | reverse complement strand
TAAACCATCAGCATCTGCTGCGGCTGCTCCAACTGTTAAATAACTACTTGAGTCAAATGAAACAACAGGAGACCTATTAAATCCATCATCTGCTGCTTGTGTATGGTCGTCTGCAACCTGACATCTAATTAGTCTTTTTTGTGGATAGAATCTATAGTTGCTATCTTGGAAATCTCTAAACCACTCAAAACTGTACCTTAAATCTTTAACACCTACAGTGTCTTTAAAATCTTGACCATCTACAATCTTATCAGTTATATTATATGTAGTATCTGCTGCTTGATGGTCTTGTCTATTACCAGTGGTATCTCCACTAATAAGTTTATTATCGTCAATATAATATGCTGAAACTGATTTGTTTGAGCATCTTATTTTAGATTCGGTAGCATCTACTGTTAAAGAAGAACCTAATGAATCCAATTCAACTATAGGGTTTCCTAGAGAAACCGAACATATAGTACTATGTACGTTTACATTGTTCATTCTATCAGTTGCATCAGGTAAACCATCAGCTTCTGCATCTTGAATATTAGCCTGTAGGTAAACTCTTTCACCGGGAGCTAATGTAGAAGTACCTGTACTTCCTGTATGTGCAGTATCGCTATTTTCTAAATTGTTTACTAGTTCCATTCTAAGAACTCTTGCAACATTTTCTATTCTACCTGTTGTATCAAATGCATTGGTCACTACTGTTCTTTGTTTGATTGTACCATCTGAAGCATCTACTCCGGCAGTAGTAAAACGTGGAAATGCATCGCTGCTTACATTTGTTTCAAAAAGTGTGTCTGCACCGCTTCCATAAGCTGGTAAAGCATGTAGACCTGTTTCTGTTGAAGTGACAGTAATTATTTTTCTATCACCAACACCATTTGATTTTGCTGCTGAAAATTGGTCTCTTCCATGATATGTTACCCCACCTACAGCAGAAACAAAGGCATCTGCTAATTTATCTGGACTAACATAAGTATTACCATCACCTGATACAGTAGTAGGTACATTTGCTGCAACTGGTGTTGCACCTGTAATCGCCATAGCTGGTTGTGATGCATTTGCTTGACTGCCATCTCCAGCAGTCCATGTTATATATACGCCAAAAACTTCATCCATTGAATAAAAATAAACAACTTTACCGTCTAATTCTGGTGCTGAAAATCCAGTAGAACCAGCACCTTTTTGTTTTGTTGATATTACTGAAACAGCAGAAACTCCTCCCAAAATTCCTTCTTGATATGTAACCTTGACATTTACTGCGGCCCTGTTTTGATTTGAACATATTGCGTGTATTGTTGAAGTGTCAGGGTATTCAGCACTAGCTTCGTCTAAGACTCTACTGTTGTTGCCTAACCAAGTGTTATCTATACCTGAGAATACTCTTTTCCTATCTGTTTTAAGTACACCTACGGGAGGTACGTTTGCTGGTTCTAGTACTGGTATGCGTGCATAGTCTGTACTATCATCGTTTCTTTCTACAGAAACAACGCTGAAGGAGTTTTGACCTTGGTCATAAATTATACCACTTGCAGCGGTTGTTTTAATATCATCGTCAAGACCTTCAAACGTGTTGAGGGCTGCTGATGAGCCATTACTAGCATGTGATGTATACCATTTGGAAAGGAACCCATCTATACTTTTAACTCTTATTAAAGGATAGTGTTTCTTGGCTTGTGTATATATGTGGGAAGTTATACCATAAAAAGAAGGTTTATCTGTTTTTATTATAGATACATTAGCTTTTTCTGGTGAATTATCTTCTCCATCATCCCAATCTATATAAAATTCTGAAACAGGTTCGTTAGATTCTATTCTATAATAATATCTTTGAAACGTCCAATATCCATAATTTGCTGACTGAGAAGGGTTATTCACTATAGAACCCTCTTCATCATCAGGGTCATTAATTCTTAAAGCCGTACTGTCTAAACCACCTCTAGCTAGAGCTTCGGTTGCGTAGGCTTTTAATACAAAATTTGTCGGTGCTTGTGCTGTCATATAATCTCCTAAGTGTATAACTCAAATGCTGCCTTTTTCCACGATAATTGGGAAGAAGCAGCTACTTCTCCAGTCGTCTTTCCTCTGATGTTGTGATAATCTTTTATAAACAGTTTTGCTACATAAGATTTTGAACTTGCAGCTGTAGAGCCTGCAACTAATTCTTCTAATGGTTTTTCTAATACATATTTACCATTTTGTGGGGTTACTGGGTAGATACACTTGTCGTACCATACAAACTCTTCTATCTTACCTTCGAAAGAATTTTGCCCTGCTCCACCATTTTGTGACTTAGCTCCTATAAACAAATCTTCAGTACCATTTGTATCATAGAATATATCTTGTCCTCCTAGTGAATCAGCGTCAGTAGGCCAGTTGTTTCCATCAGATGTAAGAGTTCCTCTTAAACCAGTTTGGTCTTCTAACCTGCCGTTAATATATAACTTAACGTTGCCTGAATGTAGTTGTGTGTCTACTGTTAATATAATTGATGTAGGTGTTCCGTCAATAGGAACCTTTGTTGTTGATTTTAATAATAAATAATTTGTTTGATGAGTTGCTCCAGAAGCTGCTGAGACGAAAGCGTTTATCTGTCCACTTGCATCTAGATATATACCCCAAGAATCTTTGGTAGTAGTTGTATCACTAGGTTCGTTAAATGCACAAATATAGCGATTTGCACCCCAAGAGGTAGGAGTAATGTGTACAAGTACACTCATTTCATCTACAGGGTAACTGAAATCTGAACTACCTGCTGTAACGTTAAAATTAAATTGAGCATATGTACCATCTGAATCGTTAAACATCTTTGTGTTACCTGCTAATCCTTCTTCATTATCATATAACTTAACACCAACAGCAGAAACCTTTTCTGTTCCAGCGGATGATAAAGCGTCAGATACATGTACACCACTTGGATATACTGAAGTATTCTCATATCTATGTCCATATACTGCTGGAGATGATGTTGAGGCATAATAATGACCTTTGGTGTTGTCATAAGATGAAGCCACAGTTCTTAAATCTTCATCTAGTGGTACATGTAATAAAGAATGGTGATATTGGTTGTTGATAGGCCTATCGTCTATAATAATAAATCCATACCATAAGTCACTATCTGATGCTGACCATTGAAATTCTGGGTAAAATGCGTCTTTTTCGTAAGGAACTACCTTGAAATCCGTTGGGTTTGCAGGTTTTTCATCTTCAAAAACTGTTAATAAGAAAGGTTTAGGTAAAGTTCCATTATCTATAGATGATATAGAAAGAATAGATGGATTATTGGCACTTTCAGGTTGAATAGATATATCAACAGTGTCTCCTTCCTTTTTAGATTCTCCCGTATCAAACAATTTTGGAATTTTAATTTTATTAATCTGTCCTGTTCTTGGTATAAATTTACCAGCGTACCCTCCTACTACATTATTTTCTAAATCTGTTTGGGAAGTGTCTTCTTTTGCTGCTCCATGTCCAAAATCTTGTAAATCATAAATCGTTTCTGAAGGGTTCATATTAGGGGTAGGGCTCCAATTATTAATATATGCTCCTCTAATCCCTGATACTTTATCTGCGTTATAGGTTGATTCTCTATATGTGGCGCCGGGTGTTCCCCATGCTGGATATTTAGCAGATTGTTGAGCACCAGATGCTAAGTTATCCTGATAATCATCTCTTTCTCCACCAGATGGAGATACAATACATAAAGATTCATAACTTTTATTAGGTAAAGTACCTACTGTGGTAGCACTGTAACCTTCTTGATTACGTATCATGAAACCTACCCAATATTTTTCTGGGCCTATCCATAATCTTGACAAAGTTGTAACTCTTGCATCGTTGTTGCCTACCAGACCTAGCATATCGGTAGAGTTATCATCAGCATTACCATTCCAGTTGTTAACTTCTATAGTTTCATTACTTATTATGTTTATTGAAACAGAACTTTTAATTGAGCCTGTGCCGTTGTCTGAAAGTAAAAATAATCTGTATTTAGTGCCGGGTGTAGAATAAAGAGGTTCTGTGGTATCTACTCTTAATGTTATTGTACTTGTGTTCTTTGTATTAGGTTTTTCGACAACTTCTAAAACTTTAGCTGCACAAGCCATGTTTTCTCTTTTCGTTAAAAATGCTTCTGTGGTAGTTATTGTATGTCCTAAAGCTGCACTTGCCGATGTTTCAAATTGTTCAGTAGTGAAATTCCATTGAGAATATGATGATTCATCAGTATCTAAATATTCATCTACTATAGTGTTTGTAGTTGTACCACCTGCTGCGGTAAGGTGTGTAGGTTGTAATAACATTCTCATTAACCCTTTAGATGAGAATCCATCAATAAAGAATTTCCTGTTGTTATAATAATCCCAATCATATATAACGTGATTACCTGATGGGGTACCTGAAATAGAAACAATACCACTATCTGCATGAGCAAGCTTTTCACTTGTTGATAATTTAAATGTTCTATTATCTGTTGTAGCTGTTCTTACTATATAATAAGCTTGTGGTGTATCTGAGAAATCACCTTTAGCAGTGGTTAATCCTGTGATAGATGTATTGCCATTATTAAAATAACATACTTTCTGTCCTGTTTTCCAAAAATGTCCGTTACCACCGAAAGGGCCGTTCTCTACTGTTAACGCATCACTACTTATGTTGGTGGTGTTTGGGGCAACTACAACACCTAAAGATGGTGACATAGAAGCCATTGGTTGTTCTGAACCATATAAACCTTCTGTTGTGTCTGTTAAATCAGAACTGTCATCAATAGAATGTGTCCGATTAAAAAATAAATTTCTCAGTACTAAAACCTCGTTAGATATAGTTGCACCTGCTGTATGGTGACCATCACTATAAAAAGCTAACGCAGAAGGAGCCATTTTATTAACATATTCACTCCATGCTATAGGTGTTCCAGCATCAGCATATAATGCTAGTTGAGGGTTTGTAGAGCCTGCACCGTCATTATGACCTCCGCCAAGTGACCAAATAGTAGAAAGACCCATAGTTGTAAAATTTTTATAATCAGAACCTGTAGATGCACTACCTACAGCGTTAAACCAATCAGTATCTGCTACAGGTTGTCTGCTAGCTTGTATTCCTGAAGTTGCAGGTAATGTGTCACCTGCTGTAAATGTAAGTTTGTTATCACTGCCTAAATTAGCAGATTGATAACCGTTCCAAAAGATATATCTCCAAGAAGGTTCTATATCATAAGCTGAAGATATCTGTGAAGGGTCCTCAAAACCTAGTAATATCATGTTATCTGACCTCCTGATAACATTTCCTTGGGCGTCATCTCCCTTTTTATTAAAATGTCCCGTAGACAAATCACCATTAGATAAACTAGTTTCGTAAGTTTCTGAACCAGTAATAGAAATTCTTCCTCTTGAATCCTTACCATCTTGACCTATAGTAGCATTATTATGGTTTAAATTAACTCCATGAACACTAACACTATCTATAAAAATGTTACTTTCTGTATCTCTATCTTCACCACCAGCCATCCAATCGGTACCTTCTCCAGTACCTGTTTGAAAACCAGAAATAGTATTTGTACACCATATGGATAAATGTTGCCACCATTTTTGTGAACCTCGTGCTGTAGAGCCTTCACCGTCACGCCCATAAAGTAACCCATCATCATCTGTGTGTCCAAAATCTTCTAATAACAGTCCAGTAGCATCTTCTTCATAATAATTAGCTGGGTTGTTCGTAATATTCTGCTTATCTGTATTTTCTATAACCAACATAGCTTCTGTTACTGTAGTTGTTGGTACAACCACTTTAATGTCATACCACTGTCCTTCTTCCATAGCTGTTAAAGCACCAGCACCATCGGCTTCATCTTCGTTATGATGTACGTTAGCCCACGTGACATCACTAGCAGTAACTGTAGATTCTGATAATTTTAAAACTTTCATGTGTGTGTCAGTATTAACTATAGTAAAACCAACACCGTTATGGTCTTCAGCATCTGTACCAGCACTATTCCATGTACCGTCATCAGACAACCTATAACAATATTCTGCAAAAGTCTCACCAGCTTTAGGAGGTGATGTTGCCATTATAACATGGAAACCTCTTCTAGCATATATTGTATCTTCATCGTTATCTTCTCCTACAGCATAAGCCTTTTCTAATTTCTTAAAATTAACTTTCATACTTAGAGTCCATTCTTCTGCACCTAAATTTTGATGGAAATTTGCGACATCGCTTGCAACTGGAAATTTACCATGTCCAAAATCAGCATAATCTAAAAGGCCAAAATTAACAGTAGGCATAGGAAGCCCTTTATAACATAAGAAACTTTCTTGTTTATCATCTCTATATTTTACGTGTGTTGCTGTTTTCTTCCAAAAACTATACATATTACACGCTTGGCCACCTGTTTTCTTAACATCGGTACTAAATCGGATAGCTCCAGTTGCATCTAAAACGTTTTCACCATCTCCTTCAGCAGGAGCTGATGTGAATTCTGCTGCTCCTTTAACTATTTGAAACATACTATTTGCAGGGGTAACTTCGTCACCGAATGCATCTGTACCAACTAATGTTTCTTCTTCATATTTAATATTAGGATTTGTATTTAATGTGCTGGGAGGTAAGGTTTTTGGTACAAATTCATACCCGCCTTTCCATTTACCTGCATCTTTCTTTGTTCTAAACCAACCTGTACCATCTGAATTACTTTCATAATCTTCTAAAAATATCTTACCATCTTTACCATACCATTTCATTAAATTTGTGTTAGATTCGACTCTCCATGCTCCCTCATCACCTTGCGCTCTATCAGTTCCTTCTGGATTATCCCATATGTATTGTGCTGATGTAACGTGGGGTTGAGTTTTTCTTATAACTGTTCTCTGTACAGTTTCAAAACCCATATCAGACTCTCTATAAGCTGAACCGTTGAAATTTTCTGATATTGTTTCATATCCTTTAGGTTTTGCTGTAACAACATGTATATCTTGTTTATAGGTTTCTGCACGGATATAACCCCAAGGTCCTTCTCCATCAGTATCTGTAGGTATATAATTACTACTTGAGTATGCAACTAAGGTTACTCTTGTATCTGCTAAAGCATTAGCTATCGTTGTAGCAAAAGCAAAGTTGTCTCTATCTACTCTTATAACATAATAATCTATCTCTGGTGTTATACCTGCCAATAAAACATCTTTATATTGGTTTGTAAAAGGTGTATGATTAACTTTATCTCCTGTATTTAATCCATGATTTAAAACTTTAACATAGGAACCTGTTTCTGTTCCACCTGTAGTATGTGTGATACCAACAATTTGTTTACCACGAGTAACAGTTCTTATTCTACCATCTCCAGACCAAGCGTCTGCATCATTAGGACCTGTCTTTAATTTATAAATATTGAAATTTGGGAATGTACCTTGTGAAGCTGTAAGACCAGTAGTATATATACCTACTTCTCCACCTTTGAGTTGTGCGTCACCATATGCTGGTTTATCTGCTATTGGAAATCTTAATAAAGATTTTTTCGGTTCTACATCTCCGCCTACCTTTAAATAAGGTGCTGACCCATCATATAAATCTGGATATGATGCGTGAAGTGTAGTATCTGCTGTCGCTACTTTTTTGATTTTAAATTCTACCATTATATCGCTCCTGAATCATTTACTCTTTGTAATGCAGAAGGTAAAGCCGCTGCAACTCTTTCGGCGAAGTCTTCTCCATCTTGGACATTAACATCGCCCATATTTAAAGTTATGCCTCCACCAAGCATATTTTGTGTCTTAGGTATAACTGTTTCTCCTTTTTGTAGTATAGCCATACCATGTTCGGTGGACATGCCACCATTATCGTAAGTTGGGAGGTAAGTTCCTCCTCCATCATAATTTCTTTCTTTGTTGAATTTCATATCTGGTAAGTCAGCTGTTGCTCCATCACCAATACCTTGACTTGACATTGAACTTTTCATTGCACCATATAGTTTCCACATTACTGCTGCTCCTGCAAGTCCTGTTGCTGCTGTTGCTGCAACTGCTGCTGGTGGTGGCAACGCTTTGGAATACCATGCAAACATATTAGATAAAGCTCCGAAATATTGTAATGCTGTAAAGGTTGCTATTACAGCTCCGAGTTCTCCTAATGTATCCATTAATATTTTTGCTCCTACAACAAAAGCTGTTAATTTAAGTGCTGCTACTGCGATAGATGCTGCATATAACATCCAAGCTCTGCTTGTGTTAGTTGCCATTAGTCCTTCAACAAAAAGTGACGTAGCTGAAGTATCAATCGCCGCTATTTGTGCGAATTTAGTTGTTAACCATGCTGGCATCATTCCCATTTCTCTCATCATCTGTCCGAATCTTACTTCTTGTATAGGAATACCTTGTGCCATAGCGTACATTAACATCATTTGAGCTCTAGCAGCCATTATTGTCATAATGTTAGATATAGGTAATAAAGCAGTTATTATTTTTAATCCAGCATACCATTTAAGAGAAGATGGACCTAAGAAATCTATAACTGAAAGTAAGGCTTTAAGTGGCGCAGTCGCTACCTTTAATAGACCTGCAAACGTTTCTAAACCAGACTCTTGGTCTAAGAACACATCTTTTAATTGTTTAATGATTATAACTGCTTCTTCTAATACTGCTAAAACAAATTCTTTTAGAGCTTGACCATGCTTAGAGTATGTCTCTTGACCATCTGGCCCTATCACAATAAAGAACTGAGTGAATTCATCCACAAGCTCTCTTATCCTAAGAGTGAACTCGTTTAATGAACCTTGAGCTGCACCTACCTCGTCAGCGAGCAAAAACGGAGCTAATAGAGCATTTTTAACTCTTTGGATTTGCATAGCTAAAGACTCTTGCTGAATGTCTGCCATCCTTGTAGCTTCTCCAGTTGAGTTAGCTACACTTTGTACAGCATTATCAAATTCATCTGCATTTTGAACTAATAGAGCGAACGCAGTTGCACCACGCACGTTCATATCTTCTAACATAGCAGTTAAAGCTTCAAGGTCAGTTACATCTCCAAAAGCTGCCTTTGCTTCTAAAGCAATAGCTGATAAAGCTTTCATGTTACCTTCAGCATCTAAAATGGACACTCCCATCTTAGCAAATGCTGATTCATTGTCGCTAGCGTGTTTTGCAAATTGTGCCAATGCCTGTCGTAAACCACGACCTGCAATACCAGCTTCTAAAGCACGGTTAGATAGAACTTCGAGACCACCAAGTAATTCGTCTATACTCTGTCCAGTAGCCACAAAGAAAGGCATAGCGAATTTAACAGAACTTGACAAATCTTGCCATTCAACTAAAGATTTTTGAATTGTGTGTGCAAATTTATCTGTAAGCATGCCAGCATCGGTCATTTCCATACCGAAACCCATAATTGTCTGTGTAGTTAATTTAGCTAATGTATTGTGGTCACCCTGAGTTGCCATAGCTAACTTCATAGTGTGTTGAAGGACTTCCTGAGATTCTGCTGCACTAAGACCAGCAGAAGCCAGTTGGTACAAACCAGTAGCTGTTTCTTGTGCTGATACACCATATCTAAGTGTAAACTGAACCATTGTGTCGCTTACTGCATGTAATTGTTCTTGAGTTACATTAAAAACAGAATTAGCATTAGTAATTGTCTTTTCAAAATCCATAACAACTTCAGCTAAAGGTTGCATTTTATAAAAGAATGCTGTGGCTGCTGCTGTACCTATAACAAAAGCATTTGTCATACCAGCTTTAATTTTACCAGCTGTCATAGATGCGACTTGCCCTATTCGTTGAAATCCTTGTTGTACTGCTTTTAATCTCTGTATTTGTTTCTTTTGTTCTACAGCTCTTTTCTTTTCAGCTTTACGCTCTCTCTGAGCATTTTTTCTTTTTATTTTATCAAGTTTTCTTTCTTGTTGAGTTAAATCTTCATTAAGATTAACTTGAGCTTTTTCTTGTTTTAATAATGATTTTAGTTCTTCTTCAGCCTGTTTAGTACTTTGTCCTTTCTTTTTTAGATTTTCTATTCTTTCTTTTTCATCCTTAATCATTCTTTTAGTAAGGTTGATTAATCGTTTTCTTTGTTCTACATCTTTCTTTTGAAAATCTGTTACAGACTGCCCTGTTCCAAAACCACCTTGGGCTTTTCTAACTTTAAGCCCCATCTTCTCAGCGTTTTTTACATATTTAGAATAAGAAGACTCCATACCTTTCATTGACGCTTTGAATTTCTTTTCATAATCATCAATATCTTTAGTGCTCATTTTGCTTTTTTGAGCATCAGATAAAGGTTTAGGCATAGCGCGTTGTAATGCCTTTTGAGTTTGTTGTGCTGCTTTAGTTGAACTTTTTGCTAAAGCTTCGGTAGCGTTTTTATCAATCTTTTTTATTTCTGCCATCGAAGCAGCATAATCTTTTTCAGTCTGTTCAAAACCTTTGGCTGCTGTTTTAGTAGCTACTGTGTTCAGCGTGGACGCTAATGATTCAAAAATTCCTATACTTTTGCGTGCACCACTTCTATCTACATCAAAACCTACTCCGGCTTGTACTAGATAATCAGACCTACCCATATTATTCTTCTCTTATTAAGTTAATCCTAAACTTTTAAAGGATTTTGCTTTCTCTACTTTACCTGCCCTCAATTCATATTTTCTTTTCATTGAAATACTACGACTATACTGTGACCTAAGTTCGGGTTTATCTTTTGCTAGTTTACCTATCTCATTAGGTGTATAACCGTCGAACTGGTGTATGAGATTGTAATTATTCAATGCCATTAACAATCCTGTTAATTCATGTCTTGGAGTTGCTTTTATTTCACTCCAGTTCATACCTAGTTCTTTCATACATGGGATGATTACAAACACCGCATCTGGCGATGTAGTCATCCAATTTACAAATTTTCAGCTTGTGTTCCTAATATTGTGCTAGAAATACTCCATCTGAGTGTAGTTGGTAAAGAGCCCCAATTGTCTGCTGTTAATGTTATACCTTCAGGGTTTTTATCATTACCTTTAGCAATCATTGCTAATACTCTTTCAGATGCCATCTTTTTAAATATCTCTGTTTGTTCATCTTCAGACATATCATCTGTTGGCATAGCCATCTTAGGTTCTTCTGATTCTACTAGTTCACACCATTGTATGTTTAGTTTCTTTCCTTGCCAATCCAAATCGGTTGACTGCACTTCTTCTGTCATCTGGACTAATTCTTCGATTGTCCACATTCCTTTTGTTTCTTTTGTCATAATTTCTCCTTTATACGCTTAATGCGTTATAAAATTTTTAGTTAGCGCTTAATGAGCCATCTGCTTCTACAAACATTGGTCCATTTGCTGTATGGACAACTGGTCTGTTGTCCTTGCTTTCTTCTTTTTTAGGTTTAGGAGTAGGCTTTTCTACTGGAGCCTCTTCCTTAACCTCTTCTTTTTTCTCTTCTTTTGCCATATTTAATCACCTTATAGTGTGCCTGCGTTGGATACATTGTCTGTACCAGTTGTTCCTGCTGTAATTATTGGTTGTAAATAAGACATAAGTTCTAAAGTTTCTTCTGTAATTCCATCAGCATTGACTGTTACTGAATGCGATTGTAAACAACAATTTGTCATTGTTAATACTTGTCCATCGGTTTTTAATTTTAAGAAAACCCTATATCCATAATCTGAACGTCCGGGATTCTCTAGGTCAATATAAGTGTCTGCTGCTGATACACCATGTCTTGCTGAATTAAAAACAGAGTCCCAACAGTTGTTGGTTTTCTTTCTAGTTATAGAAAGGGTCGTTTCCTTTTTAACTTCAACTTTCATAGCAGTTCTAGAACCAACAAAAGTTATATCTTCATCTTGAGTACCAGTTGATACGTCAACTCCAGTGACATCAGGTACTTGATTAGTGTAATCTTGAGTAGAATCTTGAGTTCCAAAAATTGTTACATTAGCTCCACTAAAATTTGTATTTGGAGAGTTAGCTGCATTTCGTCTAGCACGTGGTCCTGCAAAAAGTGTGTCTGCACCACTGTTACCTGTACCATCAGCTGCTGCAAAAGTGTCTACTGTTCCGTCAGGTTCAACGTCTACACCCTGACCAGCTATTTCAGTGGTCAATGCAACTACAACATCTCTTCCTAGATAGTATGCCATCTATAACCTCAAATAGCCGTAGTAACTGCATACATTGCTGCATCAGTTGCGTTCGTTGCTATAATAGGTGTGACGTGTGAAGTAAATTCTAAAGTTTCTTCTGTAACGCCATCTGGACTCAAAGAAACACTGTGTCCTGTTATACAGGCGTTTGGTATTCCTATTGCTTCTACTGCATCTTGTAATTGAACAACTACTCTATATCCGTATGATATTGCTCCACCAGCACCTTGATGGTCTTCTGGTGATGACAATCCTGCTGATATTAAGTTATTGTCACAACCCCATCTTGCTCCTACTTGTGTTCTGAAAGCGTTGCCATCTGAACATTCGTCGGCTGTTATTGGGCCGTTGAAAATAACGTCAAGTTCATTGTCTGATTTCTTGAATGTTAAAGAAACGGTTGTTTCTTTTTTAATTTCTGCTTTTAGTACTGAACGTTGTCCCATGTAGGACACGTCTTCATCTACTACGCCTATACCGATGTCAACTCCGGTTATATCTGTTTTTGCTAACGAATCAGCTAGACCAGCGGCTGTTCTAGTGTTTGCAAAATTATGAGTTTGGTCGTCTGACTCAATTTTACAAGCATTAGATGTTACGCTGATACTGTCGTCGGCATCTTCGGTTATAATCCAAACCTTAACATCTCTTCCTAAATAATATGCCATATTTATTTTTCTCCAATTGGTTTACGTTAAAGTGATTGTCTAGAATTACTATTAACGCTTACTAGTATTATATAACGGGACTATATAAAGGTTTCGGCAAATCACTCTGATTTAGTAGGATATTCCATTAAACCTACGTAAGGCATAGCCCAAAACTTTGTTGACCCATAACTAGCTAACTTATGTTTTCTTTTATTAGACATAAAACTCTCTCCAGCCTTAGTTACTCTATCTGCTGACGTATTACTAGCTACGACATCAGGTATTTTAGATATTAACTTTTCAAAAGACTTTGGAGCAAATGTGACTGTTGTAGATTGTCTTACTCTAGTTCTAAGATTTGTCTGAGCGGTTGTTTTAGTTCTTTGTTGACCAGAAGCAGTAATTCCCATTATCTTTCCGTTTGAAAAAGCTTGTATTTGTCTTGCCTTAGTTTCTCTAGCTTTTCCATCAGATAAATTTCTATCTTTTTCCATTATAGCTAAAAGGTGACTTCCACCTTGTAATATTGCAACACCATTAGGTGGTTCTGCTGAGATTACAGATTTCATAAATTGTGGTATACCTTTAGTTGTATTTTCTAATTGCATAGGGACACTAGCGTACGCATTCTGATTGTTAATAACTCCAACAAAATGACCTTGTCTAAAATTCTGATTAGCATCTCCTGCTAAATTAACAACAGTGTGTATAATATATTTTAAAGCTGTAGACCTACTAGTCTTTTCAGCAGTATCTATACCTAAAATAGCACCTACTTGTGAAACCGAAGCTCTTGGGTCGTTTGGGGGTACATCTTTAGATTTATTAGCTTTTGTAATATTTTTTAATATTTTTTCGATAGACTTTAACCCTTTACCTTGGTCTTTCTTTGGTAAAGCTGTTTTTACTAATTTAGTAATTTCTTTATTATATAAACTTGCATTAGCAATAAACATTTTTACAACAGCTTCTCTGAGGGCTTCTATTTCTTCTTCGCCTCCTTCTTTAGCGGCTTTTATAGCTTTTTGCATGCCACCTATATTTTCTTCAACTATACCGTGTTGATTTGCTTGATGAATAGGCATTTCTGTAGAATCCAAATATAAACTAGTACCTTCTTTCATTCTATATTTAATATCAGCTTGTCTTGCTTGTGTTATCTTTTCGAATGAAGATGGTATAGCATTTACTTTCTTACCACCCTCGAATTCCTTATATTCTTCTTCTGGAACATCAGCTTCACCACCTACTGATTCTAAATCCTTTCTTAGATTGGATTCGTCTAATGCTTCACCAAACGCATCTTTAGCTAAAGCCTTTGCCATTTTAACCAATGCACCTTCTTTGCTAGAATATAAATTTTGTAAATATACTGGAAGGTTTTTTTTAGTTTTCATCCATTCTGTTAAATCTTTTTCTATGATAGATTTATTTTCACGTTCCCCATGTTGATACCACACTCTCGAGCCCCATAGTTTGTAGTGTTCACCTGAACCCATAAATTTAGCTTTTGTTAACCTTGTCTCCATTTCTTCTTGAGACATTCCTAATTTTTGACCTTTAGTTTGTATAGCTTCTTTTTGAGGTCCTTCTAATGATTGATATGCTTTATCCCAAGGTTGTCCTTGACCTAACTTTCCAAAAAATCTACCAACCCATGGCTCTTCTAATGCAGCTTCACCACCTTTAGTCTTTTGTATACTTCCTTTACCCCATCCTCGTACATGAGACCACTGCATACCCTTTCTTCCTGAACCTGTACTTCTTTTCCATCCTGCGTCTTTAGTAAACAATTCTGGATAGAAACCAGAAGTTATGGTATAAACCATGTCTTTTGGTAATTGAGTACCCACGTTATCACCTCAGATTTAAGAAATATAATTCGAATTCGGCTGTAGCACCATGCCATTGTGCTGATGGGAAATAGCCTATATCACGCCATTGAGCAAGGTGTCTTTCGACTACTTCTAACTCATCTTCTTCATAATCGTCCCACTCGATTTCCATAACAGCATTAGCTATATTTAACATCAACCAATTTAATAAACGGCGTTGTTTATATGTAGTCGTTTCAGAAGCATTGTTTTTAATTCTATTGCTAGTAATAGTAACTTCTGTATCCTTGTCAACGAATAAATGTACTAAAAAGGCAACTCCATAAACTTCACCAGAACCTGTTGATGTACTATTACTGGAACTACCAAAAGTTACAGTTTCACCAAAAAACTTTTCCTCAAACCCTGAAGCGACTTGTTGAACTATTACAGCAGGGAATCTCAACTCTTCTGTATCAGGATACTGACCATAAACATATACATCTTCTCCTGACCCCGTCTGTGTATTTATCTTGTCGCTTATACCCATAATTAGGGCACGTTCTATAAGATTGAGGAAGTCTTTTGCCATACTACCACTTTACCTTGTTAGCCCAATATGCGGCTGACATTTTACCTTTCTTTATATTTTTACCATGACGTGCTTTAAAACTC
>TARA_R110002020_G_scaffold47690_9_pt1 | contig 15240 bp, 12 predicted proteins | sample TARA_R110002020 | Tara Oceans TARA_R110002020 (sample SAMEA4396489) | marine metagenome | biome: Westerlies Biome; feature: [MES] marine water layer (ENVO:01000295) within the mesopelagic zone...; material: water (ENVO:00002006), including particulate matter (ENVO:01000060) such... | reverse complement strand
CGTCGCGTATTTGATCTGCATGAGACCCCAGTAGCCGTCCTTGTGGTAGGCCTTGGGGTTGTAGCGGCTCTCGCGCTGGACGACGCGGTGGATCAGCGATTCGGGAATGCCATAGAGACCGGCGTAATGCTTGATCAGTTTCGTCAGTTCCGGCGGGCTTGCAGCCGCCGTCTCGGGAAGCGGATCACCCGGTGCGGGCGGAAACGCGCGGCGGGTATCGACCGCCTGAAGGGTGGCGACGGCAGCCGGCGCAGCAGGCGCGCTGGCGTAGGCAAGCGCCTTGATGTCGGGACGGGGAGTGGGAATTGCTGCCTGCAGGGACCGCATGTCAGGCGTCAGCGCTGCCTCTTCCGCCGTCAGAGTCTGTCCGCCGAGTGGAGTCGGTGCGATGCTGGCCGTTTCCGTGACGACATCAACGGTCGCTGCGGAGGCGACCGACTGGATGGCGACGGCGGCCGTTGTCGCCGATACCGGATTGCTGGTGGCGTAGGCAACCTGCGGCGCCATTTCAGGCGCCTTCATGGCGGCCTGCTGCGCATGTGCAACGGACGTCGTATCGGGAATAGCGAGGTGAATGCGGCCAGTCTTGGAAATGGACACGGTCGCCCCGGGCGTCGCGGCGGAGGCAACCTCGGTCGAGGAGGCCTCATCCGCCACCTCTGCGGCGTTCGCCTGCTGAACGGGACTTGAAGCGGGCTGGAGGCGAGAGGTCTTGTTCGGCGCCGGCTCGACACTCGAACATCCCGAAAGCGCCGCAGTCAGCGCCAGCGAGGCGAGTGCAGTACGGCTCAAGAGTAGGTTCATCGCCATTGGGTCGCTCTCATGATGTTTACGTGCTTGTCCCCAGCCGCCCAAACGCCATCGAACAGGAATCTCATTAACCCATTCCCTCGAAAGGAACAAGTCGCCCTCATGCGGCAATGCGCCGGAACCCGGCGCTGACGGCGCGGCGGGCGATATATCTGGTCTGCATCTTGTGCGAGGCTGGATGACGCCGCGCGGGTCGACGGAGCCGGTTCAGGGTGCGTTGGGGGAAGAGGACATGCAGCGTGGCGCCGGCTGCCACCGCCAGCACGAAGGCCGCCTGCATCTCCAGGGCCAGAGCCGGCACGGCCATGACCGGGTCGAGGAACTGGGAAAGAAGGGCGGCGAGCACCACCAGATAGCGGCCCGTCCCGACACATTCCCGGAAGAAGTGGACGAAAATACCCAGAGGCCGCTGTTGCGGCAGATTGTCGTTGCTCGCGAGCGGCGCGCGGGCGGACGGCTCCTGGAACGACCAGAGAATGTAGAGGAGGAGATAGGCCAGGCCGAGCCACGAGAGCGGCTCGCGCAGGGCCGGCGCTGCCCAGACGAGCGCCGCCAGGGGAAGGGCGGCAATCGTCAGGGCGGTGCCCATCCCCAGCGCGACGCCGGGGACTGTGACCAAGGCGCTGCGGCGGCCTCTCTGAACGGCGAACCGCGCAATCAGGCTGGCCACGGGGCTCGGAAGCAGCGTGATGAGGATGGCGGCAGCACAGAAGGCTACCCAGGTTTCGGCCGTCATCACGTCCTCCTCAGCATTGCGATTTCAGACGTCGGGATCAGGCGGCCTCGAAAGGCTGGCCAATGAAGTCCATCACGTCACCAAACCATTTTGCCGACAGATCGAAGTGTTTTCCACCCTTAATTCGCGGAAACTCGATTGTTCGCAAACGTCCGTCCTGGTCCTCGTCGTGCCCGGTGACGCCGGAGATCCCGTTGAGGGCGCTCTCGACGGCAAGATCGACCATGCTCTGGATCAGTCGCAGGTCACCTGCATTGGCCGGCGCCGAGCGGGCGAAATAGCCGGACTTCTGGACCATGGACCGCTCCGAGTTGAGCCTGGCGGCGAAATGCTTCTGGAACCAGTTGCCGACATTGATGCTGTCGATCTTCACGTGGCCGAAGGCATCACGCTTGACGTCTTCGCCGGAGGCCTCGCGCTCGGCGACGATGGCGTCGAGGCAGGCGCCCTCGGACACGAAGAGCGTGACATAGCCCCGTTCGTCCATCACCTGGCGCAGGCGCTCCGCCTCCTTCTCGAAATCGAAGGCCATTTCCGGGAGGTAGAGCCCGTCGATGTTCTTCATTGAGGTGTTCATCATCAGGCCTTCGACATATTCGTTATGCTGGGTGCGCTGGATGTACTTGCGCGCGGTGGCGGCGGTAAGCCAACCGCAGTGACGGCCCATCACTTCATGGATGACGAGGCTGCGCGGGGCCGCACTCTGCTCGTTGCTGACATGGTCGAAAAAATGCGCTCCAACCTCGGCGGCCGTCCAGGCGCCCAGCGACTGGCGAATCGGGACGATATCGTTGTCGACCGTTTTCGGCAGGCCGACCACGGTCAGGTCATAGCCGTTGGCGCCAAGGTAGGCGGCGAGATCCGCAGCGGTGGTGTTGGTATCGTCGCCGCCGATGGTGTGGAGAATGGTGATGCCATCCTCGGCCAGCCGGTCGGCTGCCACCTGAAGCGGGTTCTGCCCCTCCTTGACGAGGCCGCGCTTCACGCAGTCGGCCGCATTGGTCAGCTTGACGCGGCTGTTGCCGATCGGCGAGCCGCCGTAGCGATGGAGAAGATGCGCGCCTTCGCGGATATCCGGCGTGATCGCGATGTGGTCTGCCTTCAGCAGGCCCTGGTAGCCGGACCGGTAGGCGACCAGCTCGATCTCCGGAGCGATGTCCGTGTATCGCTCGATCAGTCCGCCGACAGCCGATGAAAGACAGGGGGCCAGTCCGCCCGCAGTCAGCATTGCCACTTTCTGTTTCGCCATCTCAGCCTCCTTGTGCGCCAGCCTGCGCCGGCTTCCGCCTTTCGGATCGTGAGCAATGGATGGAGCACGCAGCTGCAGCTGTAAAGGAAATTTCCCAAGGAAATCGGGTGTTTCGACGAGATTGATCCACTTCCGGCAGGAGGTGGGCGATCTAATCGGTTCAAAGTGAAGGGGCTGGAGATCCGGCTGTGGAAAACTGCCGTAGGACAATTGCAAGAACCTGAGCGGAGCTTTTGGGGCCAGCCGGAACCCGGCGGACGGAACCGAATTCGAAGCGAGAGTGAAATCTGTCGGCTTCGGAACTGCTGGAAGATCTGACAGTTGGGTTCGTTGTTCGGAAAGGATGAACAGAGTTTAATCTTTTCCGGGACGTTCGACTTATTGCATCCAACCCGATTATCTGGTCATCTGCGGCATGATTTTTGATTTTTCCTGCTTCCAAATATCTTCCCTGTGGGACAGGCTGATCGGCGCCATCGGCGACGCCGCTGGCGGTGCGCTTGGCCGGGTGGTCGAAGCGATCCGCACCCTCTTCGAGGGCGATCCGGAAATGCGCCGCCAGGTGTCGTTCTCGGTGGCCATCATTGCGCTTTCGGCGAAGATGGCCAAGGCCGATGGACTGGTGACAGAAAAGGAAGTGGATGCCTTCCGGCAGATTTTCGACTTCCCGCTGGAGGAAGCGCAGAACGTGGCGCGGCTCTACAACCTCGCGCGGCAGGACATCGCAGGCTATGAGGCCTATGCGACCCGATTGTCGGGGCTTTGCGGCAGCGGCGATGACAATTGCCCGATGCTCGAGAACGTCATTGACGGGCTCTTCCATATCGCCAAGGCCGACGGCCTGATCCACGAGAAGGAACTGGCGTTCCTGGCGCGCATCGCCGAGATCTTCAAGATCGACGAAGAGCATTTCCGCCGCATCCTGGCCCGCCACGTCCATATCGAGGGGAGGGATCCCTATCTCGTTCTCGGCGTTTCGCCGGACGACGAGTTCGCCGCGATTCGCAAGACCTATCGCCGGCTCGTGTCGGAGCACCATCCGGACCGGTTGATCGCCCGCGGCGTGCCTCCCGCCTTGCATGCCGCCGCCAACGAACGCATGGCAGCGCTCAATGCGGCCTATGCCGCAATCGAGAAAGAGCGCCGCGCGGCATGAGCGAATTCGCCGCCGATTTTCCCGGCGCAGTGGTCAGACCCTCACCCAATCACGGGCTTCGCGCCGATCAGCGCAGCCCGGACATGCTCATCCTGCACTACACGGGCATGCCGGATCACGAGCAGGCCCTGTCCTGGCTCTGCAATCCCGACAGCCAGGTGTCCAGCCACTACTTCGTCCATGAAGACGGGGGCGTCCTGCAACTGGTGCCGGAGAGCGCGCGCGCCTGGCATGCGGGCAAGAGCTGCTGGGGTGGCGAGAGCGACATCAACTCCAGCTCGATCGGAATCGAGATCGCCAACGCCGGGCACCCGGACGGGCTGCCGCCATTTCCAGCGGCGCAGATCGAAGCGGTCGTGAGATTGTGTCGCGATTGCGGCTCGCGGTGGGAGATTGCCCCGGAAAGGGTGCTGGGGCACTCGGATATTGCCCCCATCCGCAAGATCGATCCGGGTGAAAATTTCCCATGGTCGACGCTGCACTCGGCAGGCGTCGGACACTGGGTCGAACCGGCGCCGATCACCAGCGGCCGTTTCTTCCAGCAAGGCGAGACGGGGCAACCCATCGAGGCCCTGCAGTCGATGCTGTCGATCTACGGCTACGACATTGAGATCACAGGGTATTTCTGCGACAGGACCAGGGGCGTCATCGAGGCGTTCCAGCGCCATTTCCGCCCGCAGCAGGTCGACGGGATCGCCGATATTTCGACGATCGACACGCTGCATCGGCTGATCGTCTCGCTCCCGAAATATAACCCGTCTTAATGCGCCAACCGGGTTTCGGTTCCCCGCCGCCGGGACAAAAAATCACCGGCGCCACATCATTTCCGCATTACGCCGTTTAAAACCCAATCCATCGACGTGGCCGACACCGAAGGACGGGGGGCCGCAAACATCAATGAATCGTGGGTCTTACCCACTGCCGCAGCGTCTTTTGGGCGCGGTGCGCAGCGGCTGGCGCTTGCCCAGACGAGACCTTGCAATCGGAGAGCTTCCCCGAAAATGAAAAATGCATTTGTTGCCGCTGCGGCATGTTTCTCCATGCTCATCGCTGTTCCCCAGGCTTCGTTCGCCGGCGAGGAAAAGGTGAAGACGAAGACCGTCGCGCTGCAATCGAAAGTCAGCAAGTCCGGTTACGCTTCGGCCAAGAGCCCCTTGTCCGCTGCCATGGAATCCGCCAATCCCTATTCGAAGATCATCACCAAGTTTGCCAAGGCCTACGGTGTGCCGGTCGATCTTGCCCATGCCGTCGTGAAGGTGGAGAGCAATTTCAATCCCAAGGCGCGCGGTCAGGCTGGCGAGGTCGGTCTGATGCAGATCAAGCCGGCGACGGCGCGGATGATGGGGTACAAGGGCAGCGTCAAGAGCCTCTACAATCCGGAAACCAACATCGAATTCGGCATGAAGTACCTGGCGGCGGCGCATGAGCTGGGCGGCGGAGAAACCTGCGGTACCATCCTCAAGTACAATGCCGGCCACGGCGCCAAGCGCATGAACCCGATCTCCAAGCGCTACTGCGGCAAGGTTCTGGCGCTGCTCCAGTCCTGATCCTGCCGTGCTGCTTTGCCACTGGCGCTCGAGGCCCGGGAGCGGCTAAAACCCTTTCGGATCAATTCGACCGGCAGGGGCAGGCGTGGCAGAAAGCTTCAGGTATATCGTCATCGGTGGCGGCATGTTCGGTGCCGCCGCCGCCCGTCATCTCTCCAAGTCCACCGAAGGCGTTGCCCTGATCGGACCGGCGGAGCCCTTAGACTACCAGTCGCATGACGGGGTGTTCGCAAGCCACTACGACGAGGCCCGCATCACCCGCCGTTTCGATGCCGACGCCCTCTGGGCCAGTTTCGCCTCCCGCTCCCTCGACCGCTACCGCCAGATCGAGGACGAGAGCGGGATCGGCTTCTACAGCGAGGTGGGTTGCCTGTTCGTCGGCCCGCAGCCGCGCTCGGAGGCCGACTATCTTCATCGTGCCTCTGCCGTGGCGCTGTCGATGGCGTTTCCGGTCGAGACATTGCCTCCCACGCAACTCGCCAACCGTTTTCCGCAATTCGACTTTCCGTCGCATGTGACCGGCTACCACGAGGAGACGAAGGCCGGCCATATCAATCCCCGCGCGCTCGTTCGGGCCCAGACGCTGCTGGCGACGCGCGGCGGCGTCCGCCACATCGCGCAGATGGTGACGTCCGTCCGTGACGAGGGTGACCGCGTCCGGGTCGAGACAGCGGACGGGGACTATCTGGCCGAGCGCGTCTTGGTCGCCGCCGGCGCCTTCAGCAACTTCCAGACCCTTCTGCCGCGCGCGCTCGCCCTGCGGGCAGCCCCGCGCACCGTGGTGTTCTTCGAGCTCGGCGAGGCGGAGATGGCGACGTTTTCCACCATGCCCTCGACGATCGTGTTCACGGACCGGGAGGAGGATCACGTCTACATCCTGCCGCCCGTCCGCTATCCGGACGGCAAGGTCTATCTCAAGCTCGGCGGCGACATCGAGGCCGGAGGTTTCGACAGGCTGGAGGACGTCCAGGCCTGGTTCCGGACGTCCGGCGATGCGGCGGAGCGGCAGCGCCTGATCGACATCGCCCTGCAGCTGATGCCGGGTCTTGCCGGATGCCCGACATCGTCGGCGGCCTGCGTCGCGAGCTTCACGCCGACCGCGCGCCCCTATGCGGGATATACCGAATCTTCCCGGATTGCGGTTCTCGCCGGCGGAAATTTCGTGGCCGCCAAATCGTCGGACGAAATCGGGCGGCTGGGATCCCTCCTGCTGCTCCAGGGCGGTCTGGGCGCAGGCGATTTCGGGCACCAGATGGCGCCGGTCTTTCAGTGAGGCATGGGAATGGCAAAACACTTCAAGTATCTGATCGTCGGTGCAGGCATGATGGGGGCGGCCGCCGCACGGCATCTGTCGCAGTGGACGGATGGCGTGGCGCTCCTGGGGCCGGCCGAGCCGACAGACCCGAAGACCCATGAGGGCGTCTTCGCCAGCCATTACGACGAAGCGCGAATCACCCGCACGATCGATCCCGATCCGGTCTGGGCCCGTCTCGCGCACCGGTCGATCGCCCGGTATCCGGAGATCGCGGCGGACAGCGGCGTGGATTTCTACTCAGAGGCCGGTTGCCTGCTCGTCGGGCCGAAGCGCGCTGGCGGCCCGTCCTACGTCCGTGATGTGCTGGATGCAGCCGACCGCCTCGGCGTGCAGCCCGAGGCGCTGGATGGCTCCGCACTGGCCACGAAGTTCTCCTGCTTCGCCTTTCCGCAGGGCAGCGAGGGTGTCTGGGAAGCGACGAATGCCGGCCACATCAACCCGCGCCGGCTGGTGAAGGCGCAGATCGTGCTGGCCAAGCGCCAGGGCTGTGCGCTCCTGCGCGAGACGGCAGCCTCGGTGCGCGACGACGGCAGCAGGGCCGTGGTGACGACCGCGGAGGGCAATGTCTATTCTGCCGACCGGGTGCTGGTTGCCGCCGGCGGCTTCTCGATCAACGAGGCGCTGTTGCCGCGGCGGCTTTCCCTGGATGTTTTCGCCCGCACCATTGCCTTCTACGAGGTGGACGAAAGCGCCATGCAGGTCTGGGGCAGGGTGCCGTCGCTGATCTGGAAGTGGAACGAGGCCGAGGACGGCATCTATCTGCTGCCGCCGGTCCGTTACCCGGACGGCAGGCTCTACCTGAAGATCGGCGGCGATCCAGACGATGTGCTTATCGAGCAAGAGCCCGATATCCGCGCCTGGTTCCGCTCCGGCGGCCGCGAGAGCACCCACCGGCACCTGACGAGCGTGATGAGCCGGCTGATGCCGGAGCTCGACCTGTCGCGGACGCACATGGCCGCCTGCGTCACCTCGTTCACGCCGACCGGCTATCCGGCGATCTCGATGTCCGACTCGGACAGGATCGGTGTGCTGTCGGGTGGCTGCGGTGCGGCCGCCAAGAGTTCCGACGAGATCGGCCGACTCGGGGCGGAGCTCATCTTTCACGGCGCCGTTCAGGACGATGCCTATTCTGCGGACTTTCGGGCGCGCTTCGTCTGAGGCCTGCGCGTCCATTTCCGCTGGCGTTTGTCGATCAACTCGACTATCTCACCGCTTGCCAGTTGGCCGGGCAGCCGCGCTTTACCAATGCCGAAAGGCGGTAGGGTGAGGAAAGTCCGGGCTCCACGGAAACACGGTGCCGGATAACGTCCGGCGGGGGCGACCCCAGGGAAAGTGCCACAGAAAGGAAACCGCCCCGCCTGCTGTTTCGCTCATCCAAGGGAGCGCAAGAGCTGGCGGGGTAAGGGTGAAAGGGTGGGGTAAGAGCCCACCGCGCTCTTGGTGACAGGAGCGGCATGGTAAACCCCACCGGGAGCAAGACCGAATAGGGATGACGCGGGGTGCTTTACGCACCTACAGCCTGTTTCTGGGCCAGTCATCCGGGTGGGTTGCGCGAGGCGGTGCGCAAGCATCGTCCCAGATGAATGGCTGCCGCGTCCCGGTGTTCGCACCGGGGCCTTACAGAACCCGGCTTACAGGCCAACTGGCTCCACAATTTGCATGGCTCAACGCCTCCGGACGAACAAGGTCCGGGGGCGTTGATGCATGTAAGTAGACGCAAAAATTCTCATCTTTTCAGTGGGTTGAAAGTGTTCAGGATGCGGCTTAGCGGTAGCTGTCGAACCTCTTTCTCGGCGACCTCCACTAACCCTTTGTTAAACTTAACAGCTCATAAATAAACGCTGTTGCGGCCTTGCTGCGGGGCCTCTTCCCATTGACGCCCATATGGTCCCATGTTATCCCAGATGCACACTGTTGAGGGGCAAATGAGTGCCCGCCAATCACCAAGTTTCAGTCGCTCAGCCGAGCGGATTCTCATCCGTCTGGTCGGCGAAGCCGTGTCTGGTTCAGTCGTGTGTCAGGGGGCGATTTACGCCCTGAGGAGCAGCGGGACGGATGTCTGGCGTAGTCAACCGCTTCCTGTCGAATGCAACCAATCGGATCGATGCGAAGGGGCGTGTTTCTGTGCCTGCGAGCTTTCGTTCCGTTTTGGCCGACAGAGGTGTCCAGGAGCTTTATTGTCTTCAGGATTTCATCTATCCGGCGATCAGCGTCGGCGGACCGGATCTGCTCGATCGTTACGAGCGACAGATCGCAACCGTCGATCCGTTTTCGCCGGAAGCGAACAGGATGTCGCTGCTGGTTCACGGTGGCGGGGTCTACATGAGGCTCGATGCAGAAGGCCGTCTGATGGTCACGGATTTCATCCGGGACTTCACGGGCATCGATACGGAGGTCACCTTCGTCGGGCGCTCGGATCATTTTCAGCTATGGCGGCCGCAGGCGTTTCACGAGGCGCAGGCGGCGGCAAGGGAGGGGCGCTTCGGACCGCGCCCCACTTAGGACGGGGGATTGGAATGGCGGCGAATCTTGGCAGCGGACATCCCGAGGCCGAAGGCGGACCGGTTCGCCACATTCCGGTTCTTCTGTCGGAGGTGCTGGCGGCACTCGACGCGAAGCCGGGGCAGGTCGTTCTGGACGGCACCTTCGGCGCTGGCGGGTATACGGCAGCGATTCTCGATGCCGGAGCTTCGGTGATCGCGCTTGATCGCGATCCGACGGCAATTGCCGGAGGTCAGGTGCTGGTCGAGGCCAGCGCCGGCCGACTTACACTCATCCAGACCCAGTTTTCCCGTCTCGACGAGCATGCGCCGGCCGAAGGGCTCGATGCCGTGGTTCTCGATATCGGGGTCTCTTCCATGCAGATCGACGAGGCGGAGAGAGGGTTCTCGTTCCAGCGCAACGGGCCGCTCGACATGCGCATGTCCGGAGACGGCGTCTCGGCGGCGGATGTCGTCAACCGGGCCAAGGTCAGCGACCTCATCCGGATCTTCGGCTTCCTTGGCGAGGAAAAGCATCCCGGACGAATCGCACGGGCGATCGAGAAGCGCCGGCTCACCGAACCCTTCACGACGACGCGCGACCTGGCCAACCTCATCGAGAGCGTCAATCCCCGCAAGGCCAAGGACAAGATCCATCCGGCGACGCGCGTATTCCAGGCGCTGCGCATCTTCGTCAACGACGAGCTCGGCGAATTGGCGCAGGCGCTGTTTGCAGCGGAGCGGGCGGTGAAGCCGGGCGGACGCCTGCTGGTCGTCACCTTCCATTCGCTCGAAGACCGGATCGTCAAGAAGTACTTCGCCGACCGCTCCGGCAAGGCTTCCGGCTCGCGGCACATGCCGATGGTGGAAGTGAAGCCCGCAATCTTCGAGCCGATCGGAAAGGGCATGGTGGCCGCCACGGAGGCGGAAGCCGAACTCAATCCGCGGGCGCGCTCGGCCAAGCTGCGGGCAGGGCTGCGCACCGATGCCGCTTCGCGTCCGGATGACCTGTCCATCTTCGATCTTCCCGATCTCGCCACTCTTGCCAAGCTGGGAGCCTAAGCATGCTCAGAAGCTTCGATCTCGTGCTCATCGGTGTCATGACCGCCGCCGCGGTGGTCACCTACACCATCAAGCACCATGCCGACGACAAGCTGCAGGAGGTCCGCCGCCTGGAGACCGAGATCCGGCTGGAGCGCGATACGATCGACCTTCTGAAGGCAGACTGGGCGCTGCTGACCCAGCCCAACCGGCTTGACCGGCTGATCGACGTCTACCAGTCGGAACTGCAGCTGGTGCCGACGGCGCCAACGCAGCTGGCGATGCCGATGGAACTGCCGATGCCGCGTTCGCAGCTGCCGATGCCCGAAACCACCATTGAGGATCTCATCGCCAGTGCCGGCGGGGATGTGGCCGCGGCCATCAAGGGTGTCGACGAGGCGCGCAATGCAGCGCCTGTCTCCGATATCCCCGTGCCGCTCCCGCGTGGCGGCTATCCTGTCGACGTCATCTCAACCGGATCGGTGAACCGCTAATGTCCTTCCTTTCGCGCATCATGGTGTTGAAAAGCCGGGCTCACCTTTCCGCCGGCACGCGCGGCAGTCGGGGCGTTCGCAGCGATCTCTTCGAGGGCGCTGGCAAGCGCAAGGCGGCGCAGGCACGCAATCGCGTCGGGTTGCTGATGCTCGGCTTCGCCGCCTTCTATTGTGTCATCGGCGGACGGCTCGTCCAGTACGGCATGGCGCAGCCGGAGATCACCTCCAGCATCATGCCGGCCGACCGGCTTCTGGCATCCCGCCCGGATCTTCTCGATCGCAATGGTGAGGTTCTGGCGACCGACATCCGCACCGTGTCGCTCTACGCGGAGCCGCACAAGATCGTCGACGCCAGCGAGGTGATCGAGAAGCTTGCCACCGTGCTTCCCGACATTGACGCCAAGAGCGTCTACGGCCGTCTTGCCTCGAAATCGCATTTCCAGTGGCTGCGCCGCCAGCTGACGCCCAAGCAGCAGAGCCAGATCCTGGCACTCGGCATTCCCGGCATCGGCTTCCGCCCGGAGAAGCGCCGCTTCTATCCCGGCGGTGCGACGGCCGCGCATATCGTCGGCCATGTGAACATCGACAACCGCGGCGTGGCCGGCATGGAGCGCTACGTCGACGGGCAGGGTCTGGCCGATCTCGCCGCCGTCGGGATGACCTCCGACCAGCCGCTCGAACCCGTTCGCCTGTCGATCGACCTCCGGGTCCAGTCGATCGTGCGCGAGGTCCTCTATTCCGCCATGGACAAGTTCAAGGCGATCGGCGCCGGTGCCGTCGTGCTCGACGTGCATACGGGCGAAGTCCTCGGCATGGCCTCGGCGCCGGACTATGATCCGAACAATCCGGCTGCCGGTGCCGAGGAAGGCTGGCTCAACAGGATGTCGAACGGCACCTTTGAGATGGGCTCGACCTTCAAGTCGTTCACCATCGCGATGGCGCTCGATTCCGGCAAGGTCAACATGAACGACAGCTTCGATGCGCGCTATCCGATCCGCATCGGCGGCTTCACCATCAAGGATTTCCACGGCAAGGGCCGCATGCTGACGGTTCCGGAGGTGTTCCAGTATTCTTCCAACATCGCCACGGCGAAAATGGCCGATGTCGTCGGCATTGAGGGTCACAAGGATTTCCTGACCAAGCTCGGACTGCTCTCCAAGATGCAGACGGAACTGCCGGAAGTCGCCCAGCCGAGCCAGCCGCGCGAGTGGAAGAAGATCAATTCGATCACCATCTCCTTCGGTCACGGCGTCGCCACGACGCCCTTGCAGACGGCGGTCGCCGGCGCGGCGCTCATCAACGGTGGCAAGCTGATCGAGCCGACCTTCCTGCCGCGGACCCGTGACGAAGCGGATCAGGTGGCACAGCAGGTGCTGCAGCCGACCACCAGCGATTCGATGCGCTACCTGTTTCACTGGAACGGCGTGAAGGGCTCGGGCAAGAACGCCCGCGTCGAAGGCTTCAATGTCGGCGGCAAGACTGGCACGGCCGACAAGGTCGTCAACGGACGCTACGTCAACGACAAGAACTTCAACGCCTTCCTCGCGGCCTTCCCGATCGATGACCCGCAGTATGTGGTTCTGACCTTCATCGACGAGCCGAAGACCGACAAGGGCAATGGTGCAGCGCTTGCCGGCAATTCCGCGGCGCCGATGGCCCATGACATCATCAGCCGCTCTGCCGCCATTCTCGGTGTGAAGCCGAAGTTTGGCGATGACGGGTCTGCCCTGCTCGTGTCTTATTGAACGACAACTAATCGAGCGGACGATTCGTGGGATGTGATATCCGCTCGGAAATGAAAGTGCGCCGATGAAACTGCGAGAGCTTGCGGGAAGCGACTTCCCGGAGACCAACGACATCCTGGCCGGGCCGACGGGCGACCTCGAGATTGCGGCGCTGACCTCCGACAGCCGCAAGGCAAGGCCGGGAGCGCTGTTCGTGGCTGTGGCGGGCACCAAGGCCAATGGTGCCGTCTTCATCGCCGACGCGGTCGCGCACGGCGCAGTTGCGGCCGTGGCGGAAAGCCCTGTCCAGGCCGACATTCCGGTCCTGGTTGTCGCCAACGCACGCCGGTTCCTGGCGCTTGCGGCAGCACGGCTCTCCGGAGCGCAGCCAGCGACCATGGTGGCTGTCACGGGCACGGCCGGCAAGACTTCCGTCACCTCCTTCACCCGACAGATCTGGGCGCATGCCGGACTGGCGGCCGCACAGATCGGCACGACCGGCGTCGTCTCGCCGTCCCGGAACGAATACGGCTCACTGACGACTCCCGATCCCGTGGCGCTGCATGCGCTGCTGGCCGAGCTCGCCGCGGAAGGCGTGACGCATGCCGCGGTGGAAGCTTCGAGCCACGGCCTCGACCAGTCTCGTCTCGACGGCGTCCGCCTTGCCGCTGCCGGCTTCACCAATCTCGGCCGCGACCACATGGACTACCACCCGACCGTCGAGAGCTACATGGCAGCCAAGATGCGGCTCTTCGATACGCTGCTGCCGAAAGGGGCGCCGGCGATCATTTTCGCGGACGACGAATGGTCTGCGGAGGCGATCCGAGTGGCCCGCGCCAGCGGCCTCGACGTCAGGACCGTCGGCCGCCGCGGCGATTACCTCAGCCTCAAGCGGGTCGAGCATTTCCGTCACAAGCAGACGGCCGAAATCCATGTCGACGGTGCGATCTTCGAGGTGGACATTCCGCTCGCCGGCGATTTCCAGGTGGCCAACGCCCTGGTCGCCGCCGGTCTGGCGATGGCGACCGGGACACCGGCGGCCACGGCAATGGCGGCGCTCGAGAAACTGAAGGGAGCATCCGGCCGGCTCGAACTCGTCGGGCAGACGAAGGGTGGTGCGCTGGCCTATGTCGATTACGCCCACAAGCCCGATGCGCTGGAGAATGTCCTGACCTCCGTGCGGCCCTTCACGACGGGGCGGGTTATCGTCGTCTTCGGATGCGGTGGCGACCGCGACAAGGGCAAGCGTCCGATCATGGGCGAGGTGGCGACGCGGCTTGCCGATGTCGTCATCGTCACCGACGACAATCCGCGGTCGGAAGTCCCGGAGGTGGTGCGCTCGGAAATCATGGCGGCGGCGCCCGGCGCGGTCGAAATCGGCGATCGTGCCGCTGCCATCCGCTATGCGGTTGGAATCCTGGCCTCGGGCGATACTTTGATTGTCGCAGGCAAGGGGCATGAAGAAGGACAGACGATCGGAGACAGGGTTTTGCCCTTCTCCGATCATGCGGAAGTCCGAAAGGCATTGGAGGAGATGGGATCTTGAGCTGGCTCTGGACGACCGAGACGATGGTTTCCGTGATGGAGGGGCGCCCGGTGGGGACGCCGCCGGAGGGTATCACCGGCATCTCGATCGACAGCCGTTCGATTTCGCCCGGCGAGGCCTTCTTCGCCATCAAGGGCGACCGCGTCGACGGCCACGACTTTGCCAGCATCGCGGTCGCCAATGGCGCCTCCCTCATCATCGTCAGCGAGGCGAAGCTGCCGGCGATGGGTCGGCTCACCGTGCCGATGATCGTCGTCGACGACGTTCTGGCGGCCCTCGGCCGTCTTGCCGCCGCGGCGCGCCAGCGCAGCAGGGCGAAGATCGTCGCCGTCACCGGATCGGTCGGCAAGACGACGACGAAGGAGATGCTGCGCCATGTGCTGGCGCCCTCCGGTCGCGTGCATGCCGCCGTCGCATCCTTCAACAATCACTGGGGCGTGCCGCTGACGCTTGCCAGGATGCCTGCCGATACGGAGTTCGGCGTCTTCGAGATCGGCATGAACCATGCCGGCGAAATCCGTCCGCTGGTGAAGCTGGTGCGCCCGCATGTGGCGATCATCACCACAATCGCGGCAGCCCATCTCGGTCACTTCAAGGGGATCGAGGAAATTGCGGCCGCCAAGGCGGAAATCTTCGAGGGGCTCGAGCCAGGCGGCGCTGTCATCCTCAACCGCGACAACAAGCAGTTCGATTACCTGGAAAAGCGGGCCCAGGAGACAGGCGTCGAGCGGATCTACAGCTTCGGTCAGCATGCCAAGGCGGATTTCCGGCTGGCCGATTTCGAGGGCGACAGCCGGAGTTCGACGATCTGGGCGACCCTGAACGGCGAAACCGTCGAAGTGCACATCGGCTCGCCCGGCCGTCACATCGCCGAGAATGCCATGGCGGCACTGGGCGCCTGTCTTCTCGTGGAAGCCGATCTTTCCAAGGCGATCTCGGCGCTGCCGGATCTTCGTCCGGTCAAGGGGCGCGGCGAGCAGCACCGGCTGGGGATCGGAGAGGGTACCCTGACGCTGATCGACGAGAGCTATAACGCAAACCCGGCCTCGGTGCGGGCGGCAATCGCCCTGCTGGCTGCATCCGAACCGCAGGCGTCGGGCCGGCGGATCGCCGTCTTGGGCGACATGCTGGAAATGGGTGAG
>TARA_R110002020_G_scaffold225869_2_pt1 | contig 15253 bp, 13 predicted proteins | sample TARA_R110002020 | Tara Oceans TARA_R110002020 (sample SAMEA4396489) | marine metagenome | biome: Westerlies Biome; feature: [MES] marine water layer (ENVO:01000295) within the mesopelagic zone...; material: water (ENVO:00002006), including particulate matter (ENVO:01000060) such... | reverse complement strand
CGGGTCACATGCGGTGGAGTACATGCCCATAGGATCGCATCACACCTGGTTCGGTCTGCTGTTCGTAAAGGGCCTGGTGGGGTTCTTGGCACTTCTGCTCCCCTTGGCACTGCACACGTTGACGGTAATGGCAGATGCCGCGCAGCATCCTCGGGGGCGCTTGCCCATGGGCATCCTCATGACCATCATCCTGCTCTCTTTCGGCGAGAATCTGGAGATCGAGGCCTATATGTTGTGGCCAGGCTTGGTATTGCTCGGTGTTCATTTGCGTGAGATGGCGTCGGACAAGGTGCATCGCGTGGAGACACCAGCGGAAAGGCTCCCTGACCTCAGGAGCGAGGACATATTGACCTGACTTTTCAGGAAACGCCCGCAATGGAAGCGGTTGCAAACCTCTCAAATGAGTTGAGGCGTACCTGATGGTGGTACGGATACCGCAGCAAGACGCACGTTCCTCATCACGTTTCACCTGTGCTGGCGAACTGACGGCAGACGCAATGTGCCCCATTTGAAAGGCAGAAGCGGCTTGGCACGTGGAGCCGCTGTGAATGGCCGGTCGGGTGACACTGGCTTGCAGCTGCAATTACTGACGCGAAGGTCGGCTTCGTGCCGTCCGTGAAGATGGCCCATGGCTTTAGATTTCGATAGCTTTGGCAATAGCCAGCGCTAATCAAGCTCAACGCCAAGGTATTTGAAAGTGGTATCCACCTTGGTATGGCCCAACTACAGCTGGACTGCCCGCAGGTTGCCCGTTTTCTTATAGATTTTTGTTACCTTCGTTCGCCGCATTGAGTGCGTGCCAGAGGCGCTGGCCTCCAGACCAATGGATGTCACCCACTCAAGGAAAATTCGCGCGTATCGGCGGGTCAAGATGTGAAACCGTTCATGAAAACGGCCGGGCCAGAAGTATTCTGATCCTATCATGAGCGGCTCCCACATCTACAACCCGACCTTGACGAGACATCATATCACGCGATGCCGCTGTGCATCCGAGGTCGGCTGCGAACCCAACCCGTCCATAGTGATTTTGCGCTGCGCGCGCTTTTAGCGCGAATAACGCGGCATAAGCAAAAAACTCTATGTGATCTCACAGCGGAAGAGGGCCATTCGCGTAAGTCGCAGCATGGATCATCTCACTAAAGAGCTCACAGAGTTTTACAACTGATGGCTTAAAGTCAATTTGAGTGCCTTATAAACTTTGGTTGGCTTTGGGTTCAGGGACAAAGAAGTTGAACAAACAGATCACTCTAAGATGGTTTTTCTTCGTAAGTGCTGAGTTCGGAACGACCGACTGCCTTGTAGGACGGGATACCAAGTTGCCCCAACGCGCGGACCAGTTCCAATTGCAAAATCTCAAACGCGCGCTGCGCGCCTTGGTCGCCACCAGCGCCAACACCATACGCGAACGCGCGACCTGCAAACGTAAAGTCAGCTCCTAGAGCCTTTGCTCGCAGGACATCTGCGCCACGCCGGATGCCACTATCGAGAATGATGGTCATACGGCCCGCGACGGCGCCGGCGATGGCAGGCAATGCTTCGATCGTGGGCGGACCAAAGGCAACCTGTCGCCCGCCATGGTTTGACACGACAATCCCGTCGCAGCCAAGTTCGGCGCAGGTCATGGCGTCTTGCGCATGCAGGATGCCCTTGACCAACAGGCGGCCTTTCCAGCGCGCGCGCAGCCGCCTGAGATCTTCCCAGGTGAACCCCGGTGTAATCAGGGTTTTTTGCACATCCGCGTAGGAAGTGGCACTTTGCAGAAGATCGGCATAGTTTGCCACATTTGGCGTGCCATGCTTCAGACTGGTCAAGGCCCAAAGGGGATTCATTGCACACTGCACGATCACTTCGGGCGTGAAACGGAAGGGAACAGCAAGCTGGTTGCGGATGTCGCGGTCGCGCTTGCCTGCGGCGGGTACATCGGCGGTGACCATCAATGTGGTGTAGCCTGCCGCTTCCGCCCGCGCGATCAGGCCTTCAGTCACGGTTGCATCACTGGACACATACAGCTGGAACCACCCGTTGCCGTCCGCTGCTTCAGCCAGTTTCTCTAGCGTGGTCGAAGAGGCTGAGCTGGCCGTGTAGGGGATGTTTTGCGCCTTGCACAGCCGTGCCAGCGTCAGGTCGGCCCCTGGCCAAAAGGCGTTCAGCATACCGATAGGCGCCATCCCGAAAGGGGCGTCGAAGTTCTGCCCGAACACGGTCGCGCGGGTGTCGATTTGGGACACATCCACCATATAGCGCGGCGTCAGTTCAACTTCTTCGAACGCCTCGGTGTTGCGGCGCATGTTACGTTCATTCTCGGCACCGCCGTCTACGAGATCGAAGGCAAAGCGCGGGATGCGGCGTTTGGCGCGCAGCCGCAGATCATCAATTGAAGCTGCGCGGTCCAGACCCATCAGATCGACCACCCGCCATCGACGGCAAAGGCCTGTCCGGTTGTAAAGGCGGACAAGTCACCCGCAAGGTAGCAGACCATTTCCGCGATTTCCTCGGGTTGGCCAAGCCGCCCCATAGGCTGGCGTTCTTTGAACGCAGCCAGCGCTTTGTCAAAATCACCGGTCGCGGTCAGACGGTCGTTCAAAGACGGGCTTTGCACGGTGCCGGGGCAGATTGCGTTACAGCGGATACCGTCCTTGACGAAGTCGGCAGCGATGGACTTGGTCATGCCAATAATCGCCGCTTTGGACGCGCCATAAGCAAAGCGGCGCGGCGCGCCTTTCTCGCTGGAGACGATAGAAGCGATGTTGATGATTGATCCGCTCTTGTGGGCGAGCATACCGGGCAGCACGGCCTTTGTGATGCGGTACATGGCCTTTGCGTTCAGATCAAAGGCGCGATCCCAGACGTCTTCGTCGCAATCAAGGATCGTGCCATCGTGCACCCAGCCTGCGCAGTTGAGCAGGATGTCAACAGGTCCGACGGACGCAACAAGGTCCTGAACCGCCGCAGCGTCAAGCACGTCCAGAGCGTGGCCTGTGATGTTGGGGGAGGTATCCGCCAGATCAGCAACAAGATCGCCGTTCAGATCGGTAGCGATGACCTGTGCGCCACGCGCGGCAAGCGCCTCAGCGCTGGCGCGGCCAATACCTGCACCCGCCGCAGTGATCAGCGCGGTTTTGCCTTTAAGTGATTGTTCCATAGTCGTTCTCCTAGCGGGCGAGCCAGCCGCCATCGACGGTGACCACGCTTCCGTGGCAATAATTGGCGGCGTCAGACGCCAGAAAAACCGCAGCGCCTGCGATTTCCGAAGGGTCGGCAAAACGGCCCGCCGGAATACGTTCGAGCAGCGCCTTTGAGCGGTCCGGATCATCGCGCAGCGCTTGCGTGTTGTCTGTCGCCGTGTAGCCCGGTGCGATGCTGTTGACGTTGACACCGTGCGGTGCCCACTCATTGCAAAGTGCCTTCGTCAGGCCGACCACCGCGTGTTTGCTGGAAACATAGGCCGGAACACGCAAGCCGCCCTGGGACGCCAGCACAGACGACACGATGATGATTTTGCCTGATCCTTGCGCAACCATGCGCTTGCCCGCCGCCTGAGACAGCAGCCAAACGGAATCAAGGTTCACCGCCAATACGCGTCGCCAATCTTCCAGCGGCATGTCTGTACTTTCTTCACGGTGAATGATCCCGGCGTTGTTGACGAGGATATCCAGCCCACCCAAGGCAGCGGTTGCAAAGCTTATTACTTCCTCGGCTGCGGCTTCATCCATGTCGGAGAAATCAGCTTTTACGGCGGCACCTTTGACACCCAGTGCGTTGATCTTGGCGAGGGTGTCGCCGGGTTGATGGCTACGATAGGTCAAGGCCACATCAGCCCCGGCGGCGGCAAGGCCGAGGGCAATGCCCTCGCCGATGCCGGTAGCACCTCCGGTGACCAATGCTTTCCGACCGGTCAGGTCAAACGGGTTGGCCATATCAGTACCGGTTCGCAATCGGCAGTTCTTCCGCAGGGAAGAGGCTGATGACCTCGCAGCCGTTTTCCGTTACCACGACCTCTTCCTCGATACGTGCGGCTGAATAGCCATCGGTGGCGGGGCAGTAGGTTTCCAGCGCGAAGACCATACCGGTCTTGATCTCCATCGGGTGATCCATCGACACGGCGCGGCTGATAATGGGCCGTTCATGCAAAGCCAGCCCCAGACCGTGACCGAATTGTAGGCCGAACGCCTGATCTTCGTTCGCAAAGCCAAGTTCTTGGGCCGTTGGCCAAACCTCGGCCACCTTATCGGTGGACACGCCCGGTTTGATCATCGCAATCGACGCATCAATCCATTCGCGCGCCTTGGTATAGGCGTCGGTTTGCGAGGGTGTGGCGCGGCCGACGTTGAAGGTGCGGTAATAGCAGGTCCGGTAGCCTTGGTAGGATTGTAAGATATCAAAGAACGCCTGATCGCCCGGGCGGATCAAACGGTCGGTAAAGTTATGCGGATGCGGGTTGCAGCGTTCGCCGGAAATCGCATTGATCGCCTCGACGTCGTCCGAGCCCATCTCATAAAGCATCTTGTTGGACAGGGCGACGATGTCATTCTCGCGGATGCCCGGTTTCAGCTCTTCGTAGATCATATGGTAGACGCCATCGACCATGGCTGCCGCTTGGGTCAGAAGCTGGATTTCATCCGTATTCTTGATTTCGCGCGCCGCCAACATGATCTGCTGGCCATCGACCACATTCAGACCTTCCTGTTGCAGCGCGTGGAACATCGCGGTTTCAGCATAATCCACACCCACGGGCATATCGGCCATACCGGCATCGCGGATCAATCCGGCGATTTGCTTGGCGTACTTCTGCATCAGGCCAAATTCAGGCGGGATAGTGCCACGCATGCCCACAACGCCTGCGAGGCAGTGGCTGGGCTCCAGCCAGTCGGAGTGGCGTTTGTGGTGCTCTGCGGCGGATCCAAAATCCCAGACATATGGGCTGTCGTCACCTGTCAGCAGGCAAAAACGGCACATCTTGTCGCGCTCCCATTCGCCGATCTTGGTGGCCGAGACGTAGCGGATGTTGTTCACATCGAACAACAGCAGCGTGCCCGCGTTCGAGTTTTGTAGTGACTGGCGTGTGCGCGCAAGGCGGTAGCGGCGCAGGCGGTCGTGGTCGATACGGCGCTCGAAATCCACGGACATGTGGCCGTGGGCCGGCAGCTTGTCTCGCCACTCCCAATTCGGCTCAAGATCCATTGGAGTGAGCAAGTTCGGCATTAAGGCATTGCCTGGACGTTCTGACATGGGAGGCTCCTTCGGGGCGCGCGGCCCCGTTTTTGAATTACAGTTTAGAAAAGCGTGGCCCGTTACTGGATGCACCAGCCGCCATCGACGTGGATCATCTGGCCGGTCATGTAGTCGCTGTCATCGGATGCGAGGAAAGACGCAGTGCCGATGATATCCTTGGGGTAGGACACACGCTTGATCTGAAGCGCATCGCGCACGATGTCGTCGTAGGCCTGGCCTTCTTTCTCTTTGAAGCCGATATCTACGAGGTCCTTGTCGAGCTGTTCCCAAAGCGGGGTCACAACGACGCCCGGCGCATAGCCGTTCACAGTGATATTGTGCTCTGCCAGACCAAGAGCGCCACAATGTGTCAGCGCCAGACAGCCATATTTGGATGTGCAATAGACTGTGACATCAATCAGTGGCTTGCGCGACGCGATAGAGCCGACGTTGATCAGCTTGTAAGGGTGATCCTCCATCGGACCCTGTTCGATCATCTGGCGTGCGACCTCCTGCATGCCCAGCCACATCGCCTTGGTGTTGACGTTCATGATCATGTCCCAGTTGTCTTCATCAATATCCATGAAGAAGCGGGGTTTGTTCAAACCCGCGTTAAAGACGCCGACGTTGATTGAGCCGAAAGCGTCCACTGTTGCGGCCACAGCGGCAGCATTGTCTTCACGTTTGGTGACATCCATTTTGACGGCAATCGCCTTGCCGTTGCCGCCCGCATTGATCTCATCGGCCACAGTCTGTGCCGTGTCGAGGTCCAGATCGCCAAGGCAAACGTTGGCGCCTTGGTCGGCAAATGATCGTGCGTTGGCCTCACCCATGCCGCGCGCGGCACCCGTGATGAGAATGTTTTTACCTTTGAGGCGGTTGGGGTCCATGGGTGTCTCCTCCTGACGTCATGACTATGTTGGTGGTAAAAGGGTTGCGTCGGCGCGTTCCTGGGCGCGGCGCAATGCGGTTTCCGGGCTGATGATGCCGCGCAGCATGTCGTGAAACTCTTCTCCGCAAATCTGGATGATTTCGTTGATTTCTGGGATTGGCGGCCTCGGCCAGAACTGAAGTTCGTCGCGCCAGGACATGCCATCAACCGCTTCGAATATCGGGGACAGACGCCGCACATCGGGGTCTGAACCAACGGAATAGCGTGGGTTGGTGCGGCTGCCGTTCTGAACATACAGCTTTTGTGCAGCCGGCGAGGTGAAGACCAGCAAGGCCTCAACCGCTGCTGCAACGCGTTCTTTTGGCAGGTTGGCCGGAATCCCCAAGATATAGCCGCCAACCGGGGCGATGGATGCCCCGTTAGGGCCAGCGGGGTGCGGTAGATATCCGGTCTGATCCTTGGCGGGCGAAGCGTCATCAAGCTCAAAATAGGGGGCAAGCAGCGTATAGCCGTAAGCCATCGCGATCCGCCCTTCGGCATAGGGGCGAATACGTTCATACCATGACATCGATAGAATATCGGGGGGCGAGTAGTTGAGCAGCTCCTTGAGAAACTCTGCGGCTTGTAAGCCTGCCGGGGTGTCTATCGTGAAGCGGTAATCGCGGTTTGCAAGATGCTGGGTTTCAAAGCCACCCGCATTTGGTGTCAGATCGAGTATGGGTTGACCAAAATCTGCGAGTGTCATCAGTACGGTGTGGCCCAATGCTGTCCCACGCGCCGCGTTCCAAGCGATGCCATGCCGTCCGCGCTGTGGATCGTGCAGCACTTTTGCGGCGTTCAGCAGCTCTTGCGTGGTTGTGGTTGGTTTGAGCCCAGCCTGCGCAAAAAGATCTTTGCGGTAGAACAGCAGCTCTGGTGTCGTTTGCGCCGGGATACCGTACGCGCGACCGCCCCAATGGGCGGCTTGCCAGCCAGCCGTATGGAAATCCGACGGGTCGATGCGGGCGATATCCATGATTTCATCAAGGGGCATCAGGACTTTTTGTTCCGCAAACGCACCGACCCAAGGCAGATCAACGGCAATGATGTCGTAGCTGCTAGACTTGCGGCTGGCGTTTCGCAGGGTTTCTTCTCGCAGGCGATCAATTGAAAAGGCCCGTTGATGAATTTGCGTGCCGATCGTCTGCTCAAACTGGCGTTTTAGGTTTTCCATCACCATGAAGGTCGGATCGCCATGCACCAGAACACGCAAGCCCCCTGCAAGCTTGAGCGGCTCGGCAAGAACCTTCATTGACGGGATTGAATTTGCGTTCAGGTATGAACCGCCAAAGTAATAGTCGGCTGCTTCTTCTGTGGTGGCGCCACCGAACTCCGAGCTTGCAAGGCGGTGCACCCGACCGGTCAATTGTGTCCATTGTTCTAGCAATTGATCGCTGGGATGGAGAGAAAAGCTTTTTCCTGTCGTGGTGCGCGGCCGCTGATCAATCAGGCCGACCTTCTGCATGTCCTTGATCCGGCGATTGGCTGTTGCGTAGGGCGCACGGCTTGCACCAATCAAGGATGTCATCGTCGTGAGACGACCTTCCAAGTGACCACGGATCAGATGCATCGTGATGCGCAGGTTCGGAGAGGCGGCAAACAGTTCAAACGAGCTTTCCAGCTCATCACCAAGGTTCTCCATGAAGGACAAAACGCTCAGCATTTGCGCCTTTGCCTGAGGCGGTATGAGCTTGTTGAAATTCTCCTCCCTCATGACATTCATGCCCTCTGCCGCTGCCTTTCTATTGTTGTGGAGACGGCGCGATTTGCCATGACCACGTGATTTGTTCATTTGAGATATTTTCTTTATCGTCATGAATTGCCTCTTATAGTGAAATGGAATTGCTCTCGAAAAGTATCGCAAAAATATCGAATATGGATATATTGATATCCAGATTGGGTATTATTCCGCAGGTTCCGCAGCGGCACTCACGGCAAGATGTTGAGGATCATACCGGTACCCCGGTGGTGATTCCCCCCTGGGAGGGTGGGGAACAGACATAACGTCTTAACGTTCTTGGAGGAGATCACGATGAAACTACGGAAAATCCTGACCGCGACTGCCGCGACCACTGCACTGACCGTTGCGGGAGCGGCGTATGCGGACGGCCACGGCCCAATGCGCATCGGCATCACACAGAACAACGTCGGCGTAGACAGCTACCAGACAACCTATGAGAAAGCGTTCATTGCCGCAGCCCAGGCAAACGAGAATGTCGAAGTTGTCGTTCTGGACGCTGGTGGCGATGTCGCCCGCCAAATTGCCCAGATGGAAGATCTGATCCAGCAAGAAGTTGACGCGATCATCATCTGGCCAACAAATGGCGAAGCGGTTATCCCAGCTGTGCGCAAGGCGCATTCTGCCGATATTCCGGTCGTTGTCACCAACTCCAACATTGCTGAAGCTGGTTTCGACTTTGTCGCAACCTTCTCTGGCCCGGACAACATCACGCAAGGGTCGCGTTCGGCCGAGATCATGTGTGATCGGTTCAAGGCGCTTGGCATCGAAAACGAAGCGCGCGTTGTGCAGATTTCTGGCCAGCCCGGCTACACCACAGCCATCGAGCGCCAGAAAGGCTTTGACGACCGTCCGCCAGAGGTTTGCCCGAACGTCACACTGGTTGAAACACAGCCGGGCGACTGGAACCGTGAAAAATCCCAGCAGGTTATGGAAGCGTTTCTCGTGAAATATGACGACATCGATGGCGTCTATGCCGGCGACGACAACATGGGTGTTGGCGCGCTGAACGCGGCCCTTGCGGCAGACCGTGCCGAGGGCATCACTTTCGTCGGTGCGACCAATTTCGCAGTTGGCTATGAGGCCATGGAGCGTGGCGAGTACTGGGGATCGATCTACCAGTCACCTGTTGATGACGCAGAAGCAGCGCTTCAATCCGCGATTGATCTGATCAGCGGCAAAGAGCTTCCGTTTCTCAACTACTTCGACACACCGAAAATCACGCAGGACAACCTAACCGAGTTTACCAAGCCTGTGTTCTAAACACCTCCCGTGTAGCGGGGCGCTTCGGCGCCCCGTTTCAATTCTATATTCAATTCAGTTTTACGGGAGAAAGTGTCATGGGACGTGTGACTGGAAGGTCATGTATTGTGACAGGTGCTGCGCAAGGCATCGGGCGCGCAATTGGCGAGGCGTTGTTGGAAGAGGGCGCTGACGTCTGTTTTGCGGACATCAACAGCGAAAAGGTCGCGCAAGTTGCGGCTGCAAATTCTGACAGGGCAACGCAGTACGGGGGCAAGGTCACCCATGCGCATGTTGATGTCACGAACCGCGCGTCGGTCAAAGCGATGATCGCCCATGCGGTTCAGGTCTTTGGCAAGCTCGACGTCAAATTCAACAACGCAGGTGTGAACCGTCCAGTGAATTTTCTTGACGCAACTGAAGACAACTGGAATTTCATCATGGGGGTCAACGGCTTGGGCTGTATGATTGGCATGCAGGAGGCGGCCCATCAGATGATCGCCCAAGGAACTGGTGGCAAGATCATAAACACGGCGTCAGTCGCCAGCCGTCAGGGCTATGACAATGTTGCCCCATATTGTGCCAGTAAATTCGCCGTTGTGGCTCTTACCCAATCGGGCGCACGCGATTTGGCAAAACACAACATTACCGTCACAGGTTTTGCGCCTGGTGTGGTGGCCACAGAAATGTGGGAACAGGTTGATCAGGACTTGATGGAGATCGGTGCCGCAGAACGCCCCGGACAGGCGATGGAGGAGTTCTCTGCCGAGATCCTGCGCGGGCGCGTTGCAAAGACCGACGATATCACGGGAACAACGACGTATCTGGCGTCCAGGGATAGTGATTACATGACCGGACAAATCGTCATGATCGATGGTGGGATGACATTGGTCTGACGCTTAGGCCACTAATGGCCGGGCCTTTGGCCCATGGGAGGGAAATATGGCGAGCATGTCGAAAGCAGACATCGGGCGGTTTTTGGCGCGGCAAGGCATCTTGATTGCTTTTGCGGTGTTCATCGTCGGTTTTACTTTGGCAAACGAACGGTTCTTGAGCCCTGACAATTTGATGGGCGTGGTGCGGTCTTCTGCAATTCTAGGGGTTATGGCGCTTGGCGTGACATTTGTTGTCATCAGCGGCAACCTCGACTTGTCTGTCGGGTCCATGATGTCGTTCTCGACCATCGTTGTGCTTGATCTGCATGACAAGATCGGTCCCACACTGGCCATTCCCGCGATGTTTGCGATGACACTCTGTCTGGGGGCCTTCATCGGTTTTCTGGTAGGGTATCTCAAGCTGAACTCTCTGATTGTGACGCTGGGCATGCTGTCTGCAATTCATGGCCTGACGCTGACCTATTCTGGGGGCCAGAACATGGACATCGTTGACAAGGAGGGCACTTGGTTCGGCGTATTCGGACAAGGGTCTGCACTTGGAATTCCTGTCCCCATTCTGATTTTCCTTCTTTTGGCGGCGTTTTTAGGGATCATGTTGGCGAAAACGCCTTTTGGACGCAAAGTCTACGCGGTGGGCGGTAACGGGACGGCGGCGACGTTTTCTGGGATCAAGCGCGCGCGGGTAGTCTTCTTGTGCTACGTGATGTCCGCATTTTGCGTGGCTGTAGCCGGCCTTATTCAAGCGAGCCGCTCAATGGGGTCGCAAAACACCGTAGGTCAAGGGCTTGAACTTGATGTTCTTGCGGCCGTTATCCTGGGGGGAGCATCCTTGCTCGGCGGGTCCGGCACGATCTTCAAGACTGTGATCGGCGTGCTGATCCTTGGATTTATCCAAAATGGTCTGCTGCTTGTCGGCCTCCAATTCTATGTCCAGTTCGTCTTGACATGGGTCATTATCATTCTTGCGGTCTGGCTCGATATTGCGGCCAAACGCGGCAAGCTTTGGTCAAACATCGCGTAGGGGAGCGGAAAAATGGAAGCTGGAAAACTGTCCAAATTTCTCAAGAACGGCGCGATCTGGGGCTTTATCGTACTTGAGCTGATCTTCTTCAGCGTGGCAGGTGAATTCTTATCGCTGTCCGACAAGGCCTTTATGGACGTCGACAACATGCTGTTGCTGTTGAAACAGTCCGCCCCGATCGGGATCATCGCCATGGGCATGACGATCATCATGGTGAACGGAAATATCGACCTGAGTGTCGGCGCAATTTTTGCGCTATCCGCGGTAGTCCTGCTCGACAGTATGACATGGGCGGTCTTTGACGGTCTGGGTGATTGGGTGATCCCTGTGTCTTGGGGGCTGGCCTTGCTGACGGGTGTTGTGCTGGGCGCGATCAACGGGCTGATTGTTTGGAAAACCGGTGTCGATGCCTTTATCGTAACGCTGGGGTCCATGCTGGGCTTTCGCGGGCTGGTGTTCATGTACAATGGCGAAAACCCGACTTCGAGCCTGAACTGGACTTTGGTAGATTTTGCTGAAGCGCAATTTCTCGGGCTGCATACGGCCACATGGTTCTTGGCGGTTGTGACGCTTGTGATCTGGTACGTGATGACGCGCACAGTGCATGGGCGCAACGCCTATGCCATCGGGGATAACCGCGAGGCGGCTGTAAACGCCGGTATCAAGGTTGGCCCGCACATGCTGATCAATTTCATGATCATCGGCTTTCTGGCGGCCTTGTCGGCGGTGGTATTCTACTCTGAATCCGGTTCGGTCAATCCAAATGATGGCCAACTTTATGAGCTTTGGGTCATCACCGCAGTCGTGCTGGGTGGCACCAAATTGAAGGGTGGGGCGGGGTCCATCGTTTCCACCTTGGGTGGCGTTCTGGCCATCCAGTTACTGCGCAAGGGCTTGGGCCACATTGGTGCAGATACATCGACCGTCAACCTTGTGATCGGCCTGATCCTGATTGCGGTCCTGTTCCTTGACCGCCAGTTGAACACCAAAGGCAAAGAGGAGTTGAAGATATGACCGACCAGACACCCGCCTTGTGCCTTGAAGGGATCGTCAAAACCTTCCCCGGAGTGCGCGCACTTGATGGCGTTTCATTCTCAGTCATGCCCGGTGAAGTTCACGCCTTGATGGGGGAAAATGGAGCCGGAAAATCAACACTGATGAAGGTCTTGGGCGGCATCCATCAACCCGAAGAAGGCCAGATCATTGTTGACGAAGTGCCGACCGTGATGACCTCGCCCTTGCAGGCAAAATCCAAGGGCATTGTATTCATCCATCAGGAACTCAGCTTAGCTGAAGAGCTGAGCGTCGCAGAAAACATCTATCTGGGTGAGTTGCCGCGGCGTTCTTTTGGGCGGGTGGATTGGGACACGCTTTATGCGCGGACCGACGCAATCCTTGAAAAGCTGAAAGTGGGGTTCAACGCCAAAACGATTGTCGGGGACCTTTCCATTGCCAACCAGCAGATGGTGGAGATTGCCCGCGCGCTGACTGTGGACGCGAAGGCCGTGATATTTGATGAACCCACGGCATCCCTGACCGACGCCGAAAAGGTCGTGCTGTTTGATGTCATTTCCGACCTGCAAAGCCAGGGTGTGGGGATCATCTATATTTCCCACCGGATGGAAGAGATTTTCAAGATCACCGACCGGATCAGCGTTTTGCGGGACGGATCCTACCGAGGCACCCTTGAGACCCGTAACACCAACGAAGAAGAGGTCACGCAGCTGATGATCGGCCGCGCGCTTGATCTGTCGCGAAACGAAAGCCATCACGAGTTGGGCGATGTCGCCCTAGAGGTGCGTGGCCTCTCCTGCGGGGACCTATTCCAAGACGTCAGTTTTGAGGTCCGCCGTGGAGAGGTGTTGGGGTTCTACGGTCTGGTAGGGGCTGGGCGCACCGAGATCGTTGAGACATTGTTTGGATTGCGCGACCCTAGTGGCGGCACAATTCTTTTGGAAGGTGAAGAGGTCCGCGTATCTTCTCCTGCTGATGCAATTAGCAAAGGCATTTCTCTGGTGCCTGAGGACCGCAAAGGTCAGGGGTTGGTGCTGGGGATGAATTGCCGTGACAATATGACCTTGCCACAGGTGGGTGAATTATCATTTGGCCCTTTTGTGGCACCGGGTGCAGAAACCGAGATCTTTGATAAATACAAAGACAAGCTGGATATTCGGACACCGGGATGGAAGCAGACTGTGGGAAATCTCTCAGGGGGTAACCAGCAGAAAATAGTTATTGGAAAATGGCTGTCCATGCATCCCAAAGTCCTGATCTTGGATGAGCCGACGCGCGGGATTGACGTGGGGTCAAAGTCAGAGATACATAACCTGATCCGCGACCTGGCTGCGCAAGGCTATGCCGTCATCGTGGTCAGTTCCGAGATGCCTGAAGTGCTCCATGTGAGTGACCGGATTGTCGCGATGTTCTCTGGACGCGTGATGCGCACGTTTACCTCTGACGAGGTCACCGAGGAGAGCTTAATTCAAGCTATTTCAGGCATATCGGCCACCGATAAGGTGGCGTAAAGCCGTGACTCAGCCTCAACCAAACATATTCAATGATAAAGAGGACATAAGATGAAACTTCTCCGCTATGGCGCACCGGGCGCTGAGAAACCCGGACTTCTGGATGCCACAGGTCGGGTACGCGATCTGTCCGGTGTAATTGGCGACATTGCCGGAGATGCGTTGCGACCGTCCGGCCTCAAGGCATTGCATGCATTGGACCCCGAAACGCTGCCGCTGGTTCAAGGTATACCGCAAGAAGATTTACGCCTTGGGCCTTGCGTGGGGGGTATTGGTAAATTCGTTTGCATTGGGCTGAACTACGCCGACCATGCCGAAGAGGCAGGCATGCCCATCCCCGAAGAGCCAATCATCTTTAACAAGTGGACCTCTGCGGTAGTCGGGCCAAACGACGACATCCAAGTGCCACGTGGATCGGTCAAAACAGATTGGGAGGTCGAGCTGGGCGTCGTGATTGGCGAACCGGGGTCCTATATCGACGAGGCCAATGCGATGGATCATGTTGCGGGCTTTTGCGTCATCAACGATGTGTCAGAGCGTGATTTCCAGCTCAATCGCGCAGGCACGTGGGACAAGGGGAAGGGCTGTGACACATTCGGGCCTACGGGTCCGTGGCTTGTGACAGTTGACGAGATCAAGGACATGGATAATCTGGACATGTGGCTGGATGTCGATGGCAAGCGGATGCAGACCGGATCAACCGCAACGTTGATCTTCAAGATCGCACATCTCGTATCCTATTGCAGCCAGTTTATGAGCCTTCAGCCAGGTGACGTTATCTCGACTGGAACACCTCCTGGCGTGGGTATGGGACAAAACCCTCAGCAATATCTTCATGGTGGCGAAGTTGTCACCTTAGGTATTACAGGCTTGGGTGAGCAAAGGTCGAAGGTGTTGCCGGCACTCTGAGCACTCAGTGGCCTCTTGCGTCAAGCGGGGACCACTTCGCCTCAATCTGCCTTCTGCGCAATATCGCGGGCCAGCTTACGACGAAAGAATTTCTTGATTTTGCCAGTTGAGGTGCGCGGGATCCGCATGAAATCAAAGCGCGCGGGTACCTTGTAGGGTGCAAGCTGCTCCTTGCAAGCTGGCGCAATCCGCAGTCTCACCTTTCGCCAATTCAATAAAATCAAAGGGCGTTTGGATCTGACGTCGCGGAGACGCGTTGAATGACCGCATTGATGACATGAGCTGCAACGCGGCACTTAGAGGTGGCTCCGGAAATCTGAACAGCCGGGAGAAGTGGATTTTTTCGCGCAACAGCAGCATCATGCTGCAAGCGAGGAGAAGACCATGGCAAGATGACCACGCCGGAATCATAGCCCGGCCTTCAAGGCGAAAGAGGCAGTAGCCGCGATTAAGGGCGAGAAAACCTTGATCGAACTGGCGCAGGATTTTGACGTTCTTCCAAACCAGATCGAGCAGTGACGCGACCAGTTGCTTGAAGGTGTGACCGAGGTGTGTAGATTTCCACTCAGAAGTGACCCGGGGGGGGCGGACGAAAATTTGGACTATCTTGGAGATATTTCATGTACAGCTACGAAGAGCGAATGCGCGCGGTTGAGCTTTATATCAAGCTCGGCAAGCGCTTGGGGGCCACCATCCGTGAGTTGGGGTATCCAACGAAGAACGTCTTGAAGGGCTGGCATCGAGAGTATGAACGTCGGCAGGACTTGCAAATACGTTCAG
>TARA_R110002020_G_scaffold31709_5_pt1 | contig 15254 bp, 16 predicted proteins | sample TARA_R110002020 | Tara Oceans TARA_R110002020 (sample SAMEA4396489) | marine metagenome | biome: Westerlies Biome; feature: [MES] marine water layer (ENVO:01000295) within the mesopelagic zone...; material: water (ENVO:00002006), including particulate matter (ENVO:01000060) such... | reverse complement strand
TAACACAGATGATATCAGCGCATATGTACCTGATGCATTAAAATAAATGGAACAGGTAGTAGACATATGGCCTATTCTCTCTGCGGTAATTGCAGTAGCGGCAGTAGGTGTCGCCTTCAGGGCAGAGATACTAGTGCGTGTAAAAGTACTAGAGGATAAAGTACAGGTGCTGTTTGAGCTATTTAATAAGAAAAATTAGTATAAAAGTGGATACTAAAATATGAGCTTAGTTATGACACTATTAGGTGGGTCTGCCATGGGCTTCATAACGACTATGATTGGTCAGATTATGAAAGCTAAAGCAGAACAGCATCGTATGATGATTGCTGCTATGGCTCAACAACAAAAGGCTGTATCTGCTGCTCGTGAACATGGACTGAAGGATAAACAGTTTGCCTTTACTAGACGCATTATTGCTCTCATCTGTGTAGGTTGTATAGTTGTTATTCCTTTTGCTGCTCCATTCTTTGGTATACCTATTGTCGTATCAGTAACAGAAGCAGGTGAATGGGCGTTACCTTTAATCTGGGAGCAAGCAGATAAAGTAAAATGGAAAGCTATTGATGGTATTGCACTAGCTCCTGCATATATGCACACGTTAGCAGCTATTGTAAGTTTCTATTTTGGTTCAAGTGCAGCTAGATAAATAGAAGGGTACAGAATATAATATGCCTATAACACATTATGATGATTCGGATGGGAATTATTTTGTAGCTACCCATAATGGTCAAAATCTGGGTCAATTTCAATCAAACGAAGCTGCTCAACAAGCAATAAATTCTGTAGCTTATTCAAATCTGCAACAGTCACCTACTATAGCTCTGGACCCTAAATATAATAATCCACAAGTAGCACTACAAACTTTAAAGAATTTAGATTTTTCTGGCCTACCAAAAGAATTTTCTCACGGGTTTCAACGTATGACCGGCGGTGGGGGATTTGCGGCAATGACGCCATGGTATAATAAGCAAACTGGGCAGGAATGGACGGCTCCTAGTTCAGCCTTTGAAAATCCAGACTCTAATTGGGTAATAGGCAGTCTTCCTGAAAATTGGACACCTCCAGTACAACAGGCACAACCAACGCAACCATCTATAGGACAAAATATAATGGCTCCACCAACTCCTCCGACTAGTGTTCAACAACCAATTGATACTCGTTATGAAGGTATTCTAGGACAAGCAGGACAAGAAGTAAATAATCCGACATTACCCGCTGCGGGTGTTCAACAACCTATTCAAATTGGACAGATACCATCACAAGAGTTAAGAACCGCTCCTTTGGTAGAAGCGCCACAACAAGCTACGACAACTCCTATTGATCCTACTCAATTTTCAACTCCTGTTCCAACAGAACAAGCTCCCGCACAAGTCTCTGGAGCTACTGCTCGTGAGATTACAGAAGTAGCACCTGTAACTCAAGCCGTACTAGGACAGATTAATACAGAAGACCTTATAGGTGATGTAACAGGACAACTATCTTCTGGTGCGCTTGCACAAGCTCAAACAGAAGCATTAGATGAAAAAGCTACTGTAAGATTTCAATTAGGTGAATTATACAAATCATTAGATGAAGGTACTCAATTACCTGCATGGGCTGCTCCTAATGCACGTAAGGTAGACCAACTTATGTTACAGCGCGGATTAGGTGCATCCAGTATGGCAGCAGCGGCGCGTACACAGGCTCTAATGGAATCTGCGCTACCTATTGCAGCAGCAGATGCCGATAAGTATTCAGCCATACAACTACAGAATTTAAATAATAAACAAACAGCAGCACTACAAAATGCAGCCGAAACGGCAGCAATGGATAGGGCAAATCTTGATGTACGGATGAGGTCAGCGCAGCAGAATGCTACAAGTTTTCTTCAGATGAATATGGCTAATGTTACCAATGAACAAGCAACCAATAATCTTAACCATCAATCACGTATGCAGGAACTATTTAGCGATGTGGCTTCCTTGAATGCAGCCCGTAACTTTAATGCAACATCACAGAATCAAGTAGATCAATTCTACGCTACATTGGGTAATCAAGTACAACAAGCAAATGAAGCCCGTGAAGCTGCTGTACAGCAATTTAATGTACAAACAGATTCTGCACAACAGCAATTTAATAGTACGCTAAAACAGAATAGAAATAAATTTAATGCGGAAATGCAGAACCTTATTGATTCGTCCAATACTAGCTGGCGAAGACAAATAACTACGTATAATAATCAACTTGCCAATCAAGCGCAACAAACGAATGCGCGTAATTTATTAGGTATTTCTGAATCAAGACAGAACCAACTGTGGCAAGCGTACCGTGATGAAGCTGTATGGGCTAACCAGTCCTTTGAGAATGAAGAGCATAGGCAACAAGCACTAACTCTTGCTTCATTAGCATTTAATCGATCACTTGAATTATCAGATAGACAATCAGACGATAACACCAATCAGCTAATTGGTGCGTTTGGAACAAGATTTCTTGATAAGATAGACTTTTCTGATATTTTTAGTTCACAGTCTAGCTCACCTTACCAATAAATAAAATAAGGAAAATAACATGGAATTTGATATTTTAGATAGTGGGTCTTTTGTAGGCGGTTTGAGTGAGTCCCACATAGATTTACTAAGTTCTGGAACAGATTATTTAGGAGATTTAGGAGACACCGTTGGAACTGCTGGTAAATTAATAAGCCTACTTAAATCTGGAACAGGTGCTGCTTCTGGTGTATTTGGCGGTGGTGGTAAGGACAGTAAAGGATTTGTACCAAAAGAAAACACTGCATTACAAGAAGCAAAGAGATTTCAAACTGGACAAATACAGAGACAAGCCTCTGAAAGAGAACGCTCTCAAGTAGGACAAACAAGAAATAATCACTCTATAGCTATTATTAATGGACTATATAGGAATAACGAAGCTAGTCTTAGAGCATTTGGTAATCAGTTAGCTTCTACTGCTCAAGCATCTGGAACACGCGCAGAAGTACGGGCAAGGGCTACAGCGTAGGTTAATAGGAAAGGTATATAATTAATGGCATTGGATATGTTCGATAGAGCAGTACCGGGAGAGTCTATGACTAAACCGTTACAAGATGATCCTTCTACTCAGGCACCAAAAATAGATAATTTGTATGACGCATTCTATAAGGTTACTGATACGATCAAGGATGACTCCTCTTTGCATGGAGACTTAATGCAGATGATTGATTCGGGGGTTGATCTTGAGACTATCACCAATGTGTTAACTTTTGGTTCTTTTTCAAAAGGTATATTTTCTCCTGACGTAGCAATGCAATTAAATCCACACTTACTGCTGTGGCTATTTTCCGAAGCACATCAGAATGGTATACTAGAAGAAGATATTAAGATCATGAATTTTCCAACAGATACATCAAGAGGTACTCTTACTCCAACGGATATATCAGACCTAATGGCAAGAAAGAATCCTACTAAATTTGCTAAACTTCAAACGGAAGGTGCTAACCGACAGTTGGATTCATTTTTGGAAGAGCTAAAACAAGGTACTGATGAAGAAGTTGGAGCACCTCCAAAAGAAGAACAAGCTGGTTTTATGAGTATGCCATCTCCAGAACCTATGCCTGAAGAAATGGAGAATGTATAATGGGATTTACATTGAATTTAAGTCAAGTAGCACAAGGTGCTATGAAGCGGTATCTCGATACCGATGATGCTAGAATAGCACAAGCTGCAAAAGACCGTGAAAGAAAAGATGATCAAGACTTTGACCTAAAAAAGTTAGAGATAGCACACAAATATAGGCTTAAAGAAGATGAAGCTAAAGCTAAACAGGACCTTATTGAAGCCTCTGCCATAGAGCGTGTAGACCCCGATTTTGCGTATGCTGCTATTAGTCGTCCTTTTCACAAAAAGGCAACAGAAATGGGTATGTCTGTTTTAGATACAAATGAAAAGTTATCAAAGAGATTTGGAACTGGAAAAACTGAGCTTAGAAGGCTTGCATGGTTAGAAAGTAATATTGGAATTTTATTTAAAGATGATAATAAACTTTTAAAACAGAACAAAGAATTTGCTCAACATCTATTAGAACAGGCAAATTATTATATTGATTCAGGAGAATTTTCTGGAAAAAGAACAAATTCTCAAGGACAACCAATTGATGGGCAGTACTTTTCAGATGCTTTCAACAATATACAAAAATTAGCAGATTTATCTGGAGAATTTGGTTTTGGAACACAAGGTAAAGCATATTATAGCCTTTTTGATTCTGCGACTAAGAATCAATTTACACCTACAAATAAAGTTTCAGCAGGTATAGTACAGAAATTACATAATAGTACTTCTTTAAAAGCAAAAGGTGAGTATAAACCTCGTAATTTGACAAATAGTTCACTAAATTTAATAGAAGCTACAGCAGACTTAAATCTTATTGATCATGAAATTTTAGCAATAGGTCATTTTGGGATAGGTCAACAGGGATACGAAACAGGTAAAAACGCACTCATTTCAAAACTTAGAGATACGGGTAGTGGTCTTGTTTCTGATCCAATATCCAAAGGAGAAAATACCAGAGGTGATCGTACCTCATCTCAGCAACTTGATTTAATAGGTTCTTTTGTATTTATTTCTTCTCAATATAAAAGACCTCAAGTTGTAAAACAAGGTAGAATTTCATTTCTTCCTAAAATACCTAAAGAAAATATAGATGAAGCAAGAAAAATGGGAAGAGTATTACCAGACGCAAAAAATCTTGTTAAAACTACTGACAGATTAGTGCAACTTAATGATGAAATGTCTCTTTTAATAAATGCAACTCCTAATTTTCAACCTCTAGTCTCAGATAAATGGCGTTCCCTTTATACAAAAGTAGCTGCATTTGCAGAAGTATTAGGATTTGATGATAAAAAGGCACAATCTGTATTATCTAAAGGTCTTTCTGGAACTTACGAAAACCAGTTACGTAAAGATATTGGTGCTAATTCAGAAGATCAATGGGGCAATAATCTAAGAGATTCAATGAGTTCAGCATTTAAAAGATTAGATGAGCGTATAGAATATCTAAAAAGAAATAAAGGACAAAAAGTTAGTGTAATTGGTACAGTTACAGATGAAATTATAAAAAGAGAAATTGAGTACGCCTACTTAAAGATACAAACTATCTTTCATGTTGCAAAACTAATTCAAGGAGGTACAGGTGGTAGAGGTGTATCCAATATGGATTTTGAAATGGTAGCAAAATCTTTATCACAAGGAACATTATCTACACTTAAAACCGAAAGAATTGCTTTTGCTAAATTAAATAAGGATGCTGTTGACTCTTATGTATCACATTTAGTAGGTTCAAAACAAGAGATTGAACCAAAATCTGGATTTTCTAGAGTTTTGGAAGATAAAATACTAAATATATACTGGAGTATGAAAAGTGATACTTCACGTAGAGATTCAGATAATAAAGCCGGAGTATTGGACCCAGATACTACAGATTCTGGTACTGTTGAAAGAAACGGAATCAGTAGAGGTCTTTGGCAAAGGAGATATAAGAATTTAAAAGATAAAGGATGGAAAGAAGAAGAAATTCAAGAATATTTAAACAAAATGTTTTTTATTAAAGATTAAGAAGGGTATAAAATGGTTGATATAGTATTTGATGACGGATTAGAAGATGGGTCACAACCTTCAGTAAAATTGCCTTCTTTCTATCCTTCTGTTGAGACTAGTCCAGATACTGAACAAGCACCAGTGGTAGATACAACCACGAGTGATGCTGGTTCAGAAAGGCTAGTGGGTATTCAAACTGCTCAACTTGATGGACCTGAAAAGGTTTTCCCCCCTGTAACAGAAACTGTAAATAGAACTAAAAATAATTCTGGTTTTTTTGGAAGAAATCCTCTTACAGATAATCTAGTAAAGGAGATTGAATCTGATGTAGATTTTGAAAGAATGCAATTAGAAGGCATTTATAGCAGAAATAAAAAATCTCCATTTGCAATTTCAGATGAAGAAATTTACAATAGATATTTAAGGAAGTCTGCGGCAAGAAATAGTAATTTTAATGAAGATAAAAAGATTAATGCTGATAATTTAAATTCAGTATATAATGTTCCTGTTTTTAATAGTGATGCAGAAGCTGAGTCAAGTATTTTTCTAAAAGATGGTGAGGTGTACTATGTCAAACCTCCAGAAATTCCCGTTCCAACCTCTATTGCATTTGAAAACGTAAAAGTATTGGGTAAATATTCTACAAGAAGCTACAGAGATAATAAAACTACTATAGAGAAAATTATGCCTCATTTAAAAGAAGGCGTAGATGCTGTATCTTCGACAGGTTATGCTACAATCAAACAAGGTACCGCTGCTGCAAGAGGATTAATAACAGGTGCAGTTGAGAATCCAGCAAATTTATTGCTTGATATATTCTTTGGATTAAAGAAACTTCCTGTATCAGAAGGCGTAGATTTAGGTATTGATTATGCATTTGCATTTGATTTATGGACAAGTGATAATCAATTAGAAGAAATTGCTGAAAAAGAAGATTATGATAAATCACTTAAAGCATTTATAGATAAGTATAAATCAAATGCAAATGAAAAAAAATTAAGAGAAAGTGAAATTAATTTTAAACAGACAATGAAAGATTTTTCTGGATGGATGGATGATCTTCCAGCTTTTTATGGTACTAATACTAAAGAGTATTTTGCTGGGCGGGTTGCAGAAACTTTTGGAGAAGAACTACCTATTGTTAGATTACTCGCTTGGATGAAATTTAGAAACGGACTTAAATTAGCTGAAGATGGTAACTTTGGTGGTTTACAATATTCTGATCCTGTCGAGTTAGCGAAAGCTCTAAATATTACTGAAAAACAAGCTAGAATAAAACTAGGATTCATTAAAAAAGGATATAATGATCCTAAAGTGTATGCACTGTATAAATTGAGAGAAATGGATATGGCTTTCAGTTTTGCTACGGGTTATAATACAGTAAATACATGGATAAATGATAAAAAAAATGATATTCCAGAGGATAGTCCTCTTTTATCACTGAATTTTGCTTTAGAAATGACAGGAGGATTTGGTTCTAGCATTTTAGGATTAGGTCGTCAAACAAAAAATATAGGAAATAAATATCGTTTTAGATCATTAGCAGTACTCTATCATATGAGTGATGCCTTAAAATCAAGAGGATTAAAAGAAGACATAAAAGAAGTAAGATTTGAAGCTATGTTAAAAGAGGCTCAAGAATCTGGGTCTGGTGGTAAAAACATAGATGCATATAAACAACAAGATTATAACAGAAAGTATGCCTTTTTAAGAGCTATGGGATTTTCTGATGATCAAATAAAAACAGCAAAAAAAGAAGGACAGTTAGAACAATTACAAGCTCAAACATTAACCATGACTGAGCTAGGAAAGAATTTTAACAAATTTAAAGAGCGTTTACAGTTACTGCCTGAAGTAACGAGAAAGGCTCTAAAGAAAACAGTAGACGCTAATTTTAAAGCCCTTTCTACAATTACCAAATATGCACAAAGTAAAGGTATTTTTATTGGTACGTACCTTGATGATATTTTAGAGTTATCTAGACTACATGATGCTAAAATAAGGTTAGCTAAAAGTCAAGGTAGTTCATGGAAAAATATGTATTCTGAACTATTTGGAAATGAAGATATTCTAAAGCAGGAAAAAAATGCCGTACTGTTGAGAGAGCAAATAAAGGAATATATTGAGGAAATTAAATATAAATATAATGATCCTGAAGTAGACTTTCATGATGATGCGAAGGCATTCATAAATGAAATTGTAGAACTTGGAGATCATGTACTAGCTAAATCTAAGCTAACTAATTTAGAAATAACTAATGATCTAGTTAGGGGAGGATTAGATATAACGAATAGACCACAGACTGTTCGAGATAATGCTTCTAAATCCCTTATGCCAAACATCGGTGACACTAAAGCTACGGCAGGGGTTCCTATTCTTGCAAAGGATAACGCTGATAGATCAAAAGCTATAATGGAAAAATTAAAAGAAGACGAAAGAGAAATACAGGATAGACTTTGGGATAGCGTTAGTGCTGACTATGACCACACATTTGATGCTAACCCTTTTGTTGATGAATTAAAAGATAGATTTCTTAATACAGGTGAGCTTCCAGCCCTTCACGCCATACTTAACGATGCCTTAAAGAAAGGCAGTGTTAGTAAACTCATACAGGGTATGAAAGATAGGTTTTTAAAAGAGCAGGATGTTGACAGTCTAATTGATCTAATAGCAGACTCTGCTAAACCGTTAGATGGGTCAGGCTTTGATGTTGATAAAGATACTCTAGTAAATCGAATTAAAGAAAATTTTAATCAACGAATTATGTCAGGAAAACTTAGCCCAGAGCAACAGTTTGACATTTTAGCTGAAACAGTAGAAAGTATGGGTTTAATTTCAAATGAACTCACAATGCTAGATATTAAACTTTTAAATTCACACTTAGGAAAGAAAGGTACAAAACTCCAATCAACAGACGGTAGAGGAGAATATTTACATAATTTACTTAAAGAGATTCTTTATGATAAAGTATTAGCAAATGAAGCATTACCTCAACCTAGTGTAGATGTTCTTGTAAACTATCATAGAGCAATTGAAGCGTACAAATCATATGCTGACAAATTTTTAAGAGGTCCAGTAGGAGGAACATTTAGAAAAACCCCTTACGGTGATCTAATAATTAATCCAGAACAAATTATGAATGAATTAGTTCAAAAAAGTGGATCAGTTGTAAGTAGTTCTCAAGTATTAGAAGATATAGTAACTAAAAAACCTGTAATAAATAAAACAACAGGAGAAGTAGAGTATGTATCGATATCTGATAAAGATAGAGAAGAATTAGAAGAGTTAATTCTGCAATCTATTTGGAAGAATATAGAGTTAGAGACACTGGAAAAATCAACACTAGATTCAATGTTAGAATTACCTTTTTATCAAAAGATTTTTAATAAAAGAGGAAAACAAGTAATATCTAATCTTAAAGCGTACCGTGATGATCTGACACATAAGAATGTCATACAAGATAATGAAGCTAGTGCTGCTCTAGCTAATATCCAAAGAATTACTAAAGAATTAGTAGATTCCCAACAACGTAATATTAATGATGGTATACTTTCCGTATTAAGTAAATTGAAAGGTACTGAGAGTTCGGCTGAACAGATTGTATCCTTTTTCTTTAATGATAATGCATTGATAAGATTAAAAGATTTATCAAAAGCTCAAGAAAATATAGCGTCAGAATTACTACAGAAAGAGACATATGGTACAGCCGCTCGTGAACAAAGTACTTTAGCTATTGCAGATAGAGTAAGTAAAAGATTTATTATAGACTCTAAAGATACTACACAAGTAATGGCAACTCCCTTTGAGGCTATGTTTATACTTACAGAAGGATTTACACTCGTAAAGAACGGTGAAAAAGTCGGAGAAAAAATGTTTAAAAGTTTGAAAAATATTATTGCACATGGTATTGTAGATGCAGCGTATACTACAAGCACTAGAAAAGTTGTGAAAAAAGGTGAAAATACTTTAGAAAAAGAGCCTGACATGGTAACATTCTTTGATATTCTAGATAAAACTAAGCGTCTAAGAGAAGGAACAGGTGAAAGCATAAGCTATATAGGAAAAGAAGGAAAACTTGTTACTGTGGAACTTCCTCCTCTATTCGGACCAGAAGTAAACGAAATTTTAGAATCGGGAAAGCAAGCACTTATAACTACTGAAGGTAAACTAGCTAGAACTGAGGCAGGTGATCGCTTTACTGCGGATGTACCTACGCCTACATCAATATCAGCCAGAATGTCACGTATGTGGAGTTGGGCAAGAGGCTTTGTAGGTCTTCGTTGGATTATGGGCGAATCAGCAATCAATGATTTAAGAAAACGTCAAGCTGCTGGACTACTTGAAGTACTTACAAATCCTAATTCAGCGCAGTTAGTTAATATGTTTCTTGATAATAGATATGCTACACCTGAAGCCCTAAAAGGAAGAATGGGTCCAGCTTTAAGAGCTTTATCTATTGTAACGGGAGTGAGAGTTACAGAACTTGAAAGATGGTTTGAGCATACAGATCATCCCAATCAAGTAGATGCTAATCAAGTTGCATTTTTTATCCGAAATGGTAAAGTTATGCCGAAGACTCAGATTAATATGTATGAGTATGATAAAGCAAAAATGAAATTAGGCGGTCCTAAAATGCACGATTTTCTTCGAAATATGGAAGAGGGAGAACAAAAGAAAAAGAAAGAGAGAGAAAAACGAAGACAGGATGCTATAGGATGAACGATGACCCAGAAATATATCGTGTACTGGGACGATTAGAAAGTAAAGTTGATAGCCTCTTATCTGAGAATCACCGCTTTGAAAAGGTTATTAAAGAAACAGTAGGTCGTGTATCAAAGCTAGAGCATGACAGAGCACTCGTATTCGGCGCTGCTTCAGTTCTGGGAGTAATAGGTGGTGCCGTAATATGGGTTATATCTAAACTGATGTCCACTTAGAATAAGTCAGTAAAATTAAACATCTTCTCACTATTATTTAGTAGTTCGTTTATATTATTTTGCATGTGCTCAGTATAGCGAACTACAATATCTCCATCTTCCCAATCTGGCAAGTCTTCTTCTAATACACCCCGTAGCTTGTTTGTATCAACCATGTCCTTTGCTATGCGAATAAATCCCTCATCGTCAATGGCTACATGTAATCTTATTAAGGTTGCTAACTTTTTACTAATTTGTATACTCCTTTCTTACCTTACTATTTTAAATGAATACTAAATTTTAAGCACATCAACGATATAGATAATTAATCCATTAGCCATTATGCTAATACCAATAGCATTAAGTGCCATCAATGCTCTATCATGCCAGCACCATCCTACAATAAACCATCCAACAAGACCTATAAAATGAAAAATAAGATTAGTAGGGTATACATTATTACTTGTGAGCAATAAAGCTACAACAATAAATATTGATGATATCCATTTAACATACCAATCAAAAGTATGCGTTGGAGTGATCTTGTTCATTTTATTTTCTACCATCCTAACATCAGCTTCGTTTCATATGGAACCTTATCCATATTGAACGGAGGATCAAATGTTGTAATGACATTAACTGATTCAACATTCTCCACCTCCCCCGCCTTGTGAATAGCGTGGACAATCTCATCCGCATAAGGACAAAATGCGCTAGTTAGCGTATGAGTAATGTCAACTACCCCTTCCTCCTCATTTGTATCTATATTATAGATCAGACCTAAGTCGTACACACTAACACCAGACATCTCTGGATCATAAACCTGCTTGAGATTGTTTATGATGTGCTGTTTATCTATAGGAAGTAACGCACCCTTCTCCCTTTCAATCTTCTCCCTCAATAATTTTAATTTTTCAGATGCTATCATTTTGGTTTCTCCTTACCAGATAGGTATTTTGGCTCATTGCTTTTGTTTAGCCAATCTTTAGATTTTTTTATTTTCTTTTTCATGCTATTAAGTATACGCAAGAACATGTTAATGTAACTCCCCATAAAATACCTAACATAAAATCATGCCAACTAAGCATCAAAGGTACTCCCCATCTTCGATTAAATTAACCCAGCTAATGGGAAACAATTTAGCGCATCTCTCTGCGATCTGATGTCCAATCTCACGAGTTTCCTTCTGTGCATCCTCCGCTGTACGTTGAGTGCACACTCTATGGAACGCTGCTAAACTTCCTGTCCAGTACCATTCTGTGTAAGTGGACTGTGGAAGAACCATACGCGCCTGTTCAGGAGCAATCCCACTCTCAATCATATTCTGGTAGCATTGTAGTGCAAACACGTAGGCTGGCTGCACACTGTACTCTACAGTCTGATTAGAGCTACCTTGCTTCTTATCATCAGCAGCCAACCGCCACTCTTCAGGTGTATAAATCTCTGGTGTATAATCAACGTACCTTCTACTAATCTCATTCCATACCAAACCTATCTGGTGCTTACCCAACTGTCGAGCAACGAATACTGGTGCCTTGATATGTAAGGTTATGGATGTGTGTGCAAAAGGTGTCCAGTGGTCGTGCATTGCAAGGTATCTAATTAACTTACGATCCTTGCTAGTGATATGTGGAACAGTAGTTTGGTATCCATCAATTCCTATTTGATCGTACCCTTCTTGTACGGATCGTTTACCAAAGGACACTCTTGCAGAATTAACCACAGACAAATCGTTACCCATATGATTTACGTATTTAACTTTCATAAGACCATTCCTATCCCGCACAATTGTGCAAATGATATAACCACCATATGCCAGATGTCGCTACCGCTGTCCACGCAGCAACAATACAACTCATAAAATATATGTGGTCCATTATATAACTCTCCTAAAATTAAGGTTCATCTGGATTAAAGACATGTTGTGAGTAGCACCATGGACACATTTTATAATCAATATATTCTTCTTTGGTAATAGGAGAACCGCAAACTGCACACTCATTCTGTTTATTTTTAACATCATGCTGTCTATTCCAGCTATCTTGTAACTCCTTTGACCAAACCATGTTAAATTATCCTTTTGCTAACATCAGTAGCAGTATAATGATAATCAAAAATAATTCAACAGACAATATTGTATGATACCATACCCATCTACTTTCGTAGACGTTTTTAACCGTATTATTAAACAGCACCTTTTCTTTAAGAGCATGTATTTTAGAAGACACCTTAGTCATACTTCCTCTCCCATTTATTATTAGCAATTTCAATACATGCTTTCAGGTTTTCTAGTGAACCTTGAGAGAGTAATTTCATCTCTTCTATTATATCATGTAAACTGTGTATCCTCTGATAAGCGTGATCAAGTTGTTCCTCTAGTTCTTTAACATTATTCTCTAGAACTTCTTCACAGGATAGTTCCTTCCATTCATCCACCTTATCTGCCCAAGCCATATTATCTCCTTTATACTAAATCTACCACTTCACAGAAATCACCGACACAGTTTAAGGTCTGTGATGAGACTGTATTATCATCACCTTCATACTCACTAAGACCCTTCCAATCTATACCATCAGGCATCTTTTTAAGTAAAGCCTCATATTCTTCTTTAGTACAATCTTGATAAGGCGCTTGCTCATATATATGTTCAGACATAGGCAGAAAACTTACACCAGACATATCATCAAAGTTCTCGTACACAAATGCACCAACCTTCAGCCATTCGTCCTCCTTGACGCTTACCGTGATAGACGGTTTGTGTTCGCACCAGTATTCAGCATATATTCTCCATATCTCCAGATGCTCAATAGCTGTCATATCATGCCTTGTTATAGCACCTTTTGGCGCTTTAATGGGGAAAGAGAATACAGCCGTAGACTCTGGTTTTTTATTCTCATCCTCAACAGGGAAACCAGCATCAGTCATAAACATAGTTAATGGGTCTTTCTTATCTGCACGTACTGTCCTGATGTAGTACTCCGAATGTCGGGGATGTATACCAGAGGCAGCATCAACCAATTGACTGACCGTACCAGATGGCTTAACACAAGTTATGGCAGCAGAAGGCTCTATATTAAATTCAGTCGACCACTTACGATTAGTATTAAGTGCGTGCATCCTAAGACTACCTAACAGCGCAGGAAGGCTATCTTTTGTCTTATTAGCCAGCATAGCATTATCTAGAATACCTGTTAGAGATACACCTAGTAAGCGCTCCTCTTCAGTGTTCTTTGACCACTGCCTACCCAGACCTTTGAAATCAGTGAAACAAGATTGAATGGTTCCTAAAATAGTAGCAAGTTCAATCTTATCCTGCAACGATTCTGCCGTATCATCTGCCCTAACAACAACCTCACTCAAGTTACAGAATTGTTTAGGCCGAAGGATGATCTCACTACACGGGTTAGTCCCGTAATCAATTTCAGACTCCCTACGCCCGTACTTAGAAGCCTGTCTCTGTGCAGCCTGACGGTTGAAGATACCCCGTTCACCAGATTTACTGTCGTACAGTGAACTCCACTCACGCAGAAATGAACCTGTATCCAGCCCATCTGTATAGCACACAGAATTATTAGCAAAAGATCGTTGTGGTTCATTGTTCCACCAGTCCCCTGACTTAGCATGACGCATTCGATCATCACTAAGATTGGATAGACTGATTAATGCAGACCTACGTACCCCTCCAACTACAACAACATCAGCAATTTTACACATGAGATCGTGACATTCTAAACTGTTGAGTTTACGGCCTCTAGAGTTTCTAAATAGATTAACAGTGAACTTAAACAGTTCATTCAATGGTTCAGGACCGCTTGCCCTACCCCCAAAGGTCTTTAACTTCGCTCCTTGTGGTCGCACCTTAGACATATCCCATTGAGGGACTTGTCCAGCATACAACAGATTAATCAACTCCTTAAAGGCTCTGAACCATCCTTCCTTACTGTCCTGTACGACGATACAGGTTTCGCTGGATTCAAACTGATCAGGAATATTAGGAAGTTGGTTGATAAACTGCCTCTCCACACTGAAGCCTACACCCGTTCCATGCATCAGGATGTATAGGCATTCATCGAATGAGCGGGGACTATCTACAGGTAGGTAGCTGCAATTGTATGCGGCTATGTGATTGCGCTCCAATGCAGGTCCAGCGGTCATCATCGCCCTCATACTAGGCATTACCTGCATAGTTACAATTGATACATATAAATCCGTATATATCTCCTCTGGCATATCATAATCATGATTTTCTTTAAGAAAGTATTTATAAAAGTTCAACAGCCTTGTAACCGTTTCCTGCCATGTTTCTCTGCGCTTCTCTTCCTGAAGCCAACGACTATAGCGTGACTGGTGTATAAATGCCTGATAGTCCGTGATCATATTAACGGTAACTCCTTCTGATTTGTTTCTTGTTCCCGTGATTGTAATTTAATTATTTCTCCAATCAAACCAGTAACATCTTTGTAAGGCTGTCGAGCCAGATAATTTATTATATCGTTCATAAGATTAATAGGTACTTCCATGCTGCTCTCCTTTAAGTATTGATATCACAGGTTACAAGCATCGCTGTTGACAACCATAACACAGATACGGATAAAATAAAAGGGCCAATTGTCATACTAGGTCCATAAGTTTCGGTGGTTCGTAGCAACTAGACTTAATGACTTTGCCATCTTCTCTATATAGAGGATTGCCGTCTGGGTCCAGTTTAGACATATTTGACTTATGAACTCTATTAAATGCAACATCAAAAGACCAGCCGTAAGTAACAGCAAA
>TARA_R110002020_G_scaffold109430_11_pt1 | contig 15288 bp, 14 predicted proteins | sample TARA_R110002020 | Tara Oceans TARA_R110002020 (sample SAMEA4396489) | marine metagenome | biome: Westerlies Biome; feature: [MES] marine water layer (ENVO:01000295) within the mesopelagic zone...; material: water (ENVO:00002006), including particulate matter (ENVO:01000060)... | reverse complement strand
CAAGGAGCTTGCCGGCAAGACCGACCCGCTGACCGGGCTGCCGGCGCACGGCTATCTCGACCCGCTCAAGGGCTGGGGCGGATTCGGCTTCTACTTCGTGGCCAACCGCGCCACCGCCTATGTCAAGCATCCCGACGAGGCCGCCTGGCTATTCGAGCCGGACACCATGAAGCCGCTGGTCAACAATCCGGGCTGGGTGCAGGCGTTCCAGGACGTGATGGACCTGATCGCCACCGAAGGCGCCTATCCGGCCGACCAGATCAATGCCGACCCTGGCACCACCGCCTTCAGCCAGTTCCTGGCCGGCACCGGCTCGATGCTGATGTGGTGGGGCGACGTGGGTTCCTCGGCGCGCACGTCCGACACCTCGGTGGTGGGCGATGTCGTCGCCTTCGGCATCAACCCGGGCTCGGACCGGCGCTACAACTGGCGCAGCGGAGCCTGGGAAGAGGAGATGAACGAGGCGCCGAACATGGCCTATATCGGCTGGGGCATCTACGTCACCAACCGGGTCTCGGGCGACGAGAAGAAGCGCAAGGCGGCCTGGTCGGCGGCAGCCCATCTCGGCGGCAAGGACCTGTCGCTGTGGACCTCGGCCTATCCGTCGGGCTTCCAGCCCTACCGCAACAGCCACTTCAATTACGAGGAGTGGGAAGCGGCGGGCTATGACCGCGCCTATATCGAGGACTATCTCAGCTCGAACCTCGACAGCTACAACCATCCCAATGCCGCAATCGAGCCGCGCATCCCGGGCATCTTCCAGTACTACTCGGTGGCCGAGGACGAACTGGCCAAGGGCTTTGCCGGCCAGTACGGTTCGGCCCAGGAAACCGCGGACGCGATTGCCGCAGCCTGGGAGAAGATCACCGACCAGATCGGCCGCGAGAGCCAGATTGCGCTCTACAAGGCGTCGCTCGGCATGTAGCCCGAGCATCTGATCCGGACGCCGGCGGTGGATGCCGCCGGCGTTTTCATGTAATCCGGGATAGGCGCAGTGGCCGAGCAGGGCGATTTCCTCCACGTTGTCACCAGTGACAACATTACCCAACGCAGGATGGCGTTCGGCCGGGCGCTGATCTGGGGCTCGGCCCTGGTCCTGGCGCTGGTCGCGCTTGCGCAGACGCTGCAGGAAACCGGAAACGCCGATTTCGGCTTCTCCACCTGGCGGCCGACGCTCTATGCCTATGTGCTCTGGGCGTTCTGCCTCTGCTGGGGCCAGGTGCTGATCCGCGGCGAACGGGGCAAGCGGGTGCTGTTCGTGCTGCCCGCGGCGCTGTTCGTCGTCTCCATGGTGGTCTTCCCACTGCTGTTCGGGCTGGTGATCGCGTTCTCGGACTGGAACCTGTCCTCGCCGACCGGACGGACCTTCAACGGTCTCGACAATATCCGGCAGATGTGGACCGATGATTTCTACTGGAACGCGCTTGGCAACATGGTGCGCTACACGCTGGCCATCATCGTCGAATACGCCATCGCCTTCGGGCTGGCGCTGATGCTCAATTCGCAGATCCGGGCGCGCAAGTTTTTCCGCGTCGCCTTCCTGATGCCGCTGATGCTGTCGCCGGTGGCGGTCAGCTGGATGATCGGCAAGTCGATGCTGGAGGCCCGCTTCGGTCCACTGGCCCGGCTTGCACGCGAGCTCGGCTGGGATAACCCGTCCTTCTTCGGCACGCCCGAAATGGCGCAGCTCACGATCATGGTGATGGACGCCTGGACCTACATTCCCTTCATGATGATCATGATCCTGGCCGGGTTGCAGGCGATCCCGAAGGATATCCAGGAGGCTGCCAAGGTGGATGGCGCGAAGGCCTGGCGCGGCTTCTGGGAAGTGACCTTCCCGCTGATGCTGCCGGTGTCGATCACCGTGATCCTGATCCGCATCATCTTCAAGCTGAAGCTCGCCGACATCATCATCAACGTCACCGCCGGCGGGCCGGGTGGCGCCACCGACAGCGTGACCAGCTTCATCTTCCGCGAATACCGCGACCGCTCCAATGTCGGTTACGGAACCCTTCTGGCGATGGTCTATCTGGTGCTGATCGTGATCGCGATCACGATCGTCATGAAACTCACCGACCGCTGGGCGCGGCCGCGCTATTGACCGGGGAGGCGAGACGATGAGCCAGCAGATCTTTCACGACAGTCCCGATGATTTCGCCGTCAAGGCGAAATGGTTCTCGGGCCGCGTGGCGATCTACTTCATGTTGATCCTCTGGGCGATCATCTGCCTGTTTCCGATCTACTGGACCATCACCACCTCGTTCAAGATGGCGCCGGACGTGATGAAGGGAAACCTGATCCCGTACTGGGACTACCAGCCGAAATCGCTGGGCTGGAGATCGCTCGGCCTGTCGCCCGACACGATCTGGGCTGAATCCACGGTGCGCGAGGAATTCCTCAAGCGCTTCTACAATTCGGTCATCACCGCGCTGTGCTCCTCGGGGCTGGCGGTGTTCCTGGGCTCGCTCGCCGCCTACGGCCTGTCACGGTTTTCCTATCGCTTCGGCTTCATGCGCAATTCCGACATCTCGTTCTTTTTCCTGAGCCAGCTGATCCTGCCGCCGGTGGTGCTCGCGCTGCCGTTCCTGGTGCTTTACAAGTCGCTGGCGCTGCTCGACACGCGGATCGGCCTGATCCTGCTCTACACGCTCACGGTTCTGCCGATCGTCATCTGGATCATGCGCGACCAGTTCGCGGGCATCCCCAAGGAGCTCGAGGAAGCAGCGCTGGTCGATGGGCTGTCGATCTGGGGTGCCTTCGCCACCATCGTGCTGCCGATCGCGCTGCCGGGCATGGTCGCGGCCTTCATCCTGTCGCTGGTGCTGACCTGGAACGAGTATTTCTTCGCCGCGCTGCTGACCTCGACCCACGCCAACACGCTGCCGGTGATGGTGGCGAGCCAGACCGGCAGCCAGGGGATCAGCTGGTGGTCGATGGCGGCGCTGTCCTTTGCCGCGATCCTGCCGCTGATTGCCATCGGCATCGTGCTCGAACGCTACATCATCAAGGGCATGGCCGCCGGCGCGGTGAAATGAGCCACGGACGAGGGCGGCGAAGCGCGCTTTCTTCGTGCGCAGCTCTCCTTATGAGGCCTATTCCATGTTGGTGTGTCGCGCCCGCATGCTCTCGCTGGTTTCGCCCAGGCGATCCCTGAGCCGCAGCACCAGGATCTCGAACAGCACGAACAGCGCGCCTTCATAAACCGATCCCATCGGCAGGGTGGAGGACCCGCCCACGTCCCGTGCCATGGTCTGTGCGGGGACAGTCAGGACCTCGTCCGCAAGGCGAGCCGCATCGCAATCGGGTTCGGCGGTGAGGAACAGGATCCTGGCGCCCGCCGCGCGCGCGACCCGCATCAGCGCGGTCACTGTCGAGAGTTCACCGGGGCCGGCCGAACACAGGAACAGGTCGCCGGGCCCAAGCGGCGGCGTGGTCATGGCGCCCTGCATCGAAGCCCTGAGCCCCAGATGATAGAGCCGCATGACGAAGCCCTGGATCTGCAGGCTTTCGCGTCCGCAGCCATAGGCGACAATCGTGTTGGCGGAGGCGATCATCTCCGTGCCCCTTGCGATGTCATCGTCGCGCATGCGGTCCAGCACCGAACCGATTTCATGCAGGGCCTGCTCAAACTGGCTCATGTGTCGTGTCCCAAGGCAGCCATGATGTCCCTGGTCCGCTCGTAAATCTGGAGAAACAGCGGGTACTGCCGCGCATAGGCCGCGTGCTCCTGGGCCTTGATAGTCTCGCCCGCCGGGTTCCAGACTGCGATGTCGTCCGATTTGACCTGGCCGACGGCGAGCGCGGCCAGAAAGGCGTCGCCATAGGAGGCGCCGGTGGTGACCGAACAGACGATCTGGTCGAGGCCGCTGAGGTCGGATGTCGCCTGCAGCCAGGGCCGGTTCTTCGTGCCGCCGCCCACCGCCAGCACCCGGGTCGGCACCTGGCCGGCTTCCGCGTAGGTGTCGGCGATGTGGCGCGTGGCGGAGGCGATGCCCTCGAGCACGGCGCGGTACATGTCGCCCCGGTCATGGGTGAGGTCGAGGCCAAAGAAGGTTCCCTTGGCATTGGAATCATGGATCGGGGTGCGCTCGCCGGAAAAATAGGGCAGGCAGATCAGTCCCTTCGCGCCGGGCGGCGAGGCTTCCGCTTCCCGGGCCAGCACGCCGAAGGCGCCGTCCCGGTCGAGCTCGCGGGCGAAGCGGTCGCGGAACCAATGGGTCAGCGTGCCGGATGTGGCAAGTCCCGCCATCGCCGCGTGCTCGCCGTGAAACAGCCAGGGCGCATGCCACAGTCGCGGGTCCGACAGCGGCTTGTCCGACAGCAGGATGATGAAGATGGTCGAGCCATACATCATCATCATGTCGCCCGGCCGCCGGACGCCGACGCTGACGGCTTCCGCCGCCGCATCGATGGTGCCGCAGGTGACCGGCGTGCCCGCGGCAAGCCCGGTCTCCTGCGCGGCGGCTTCGGTCACGTGTCCTGCGATCTCGGTCGACCACATCAGCTTGGGCAGCATCTCGGGCGGACAGATATCGCTCAAATCAAAGCACCAGTCCTGCCGCGCCATGTCGTAGAGCGGCGAGAAATTCGCGGCCGTATAGTGGTCGATCACGTACTCCCCGGTGAGCCTGGAAGTGATGTAGCTGGTGGAGGTCAGGATCCGCGCGGTGCGCGCCCAGAGATCCGGGTGATTGCGCCTGAACCAGAGGATCTTCGGCCCGACCGATTGTGAGGTTAGCGCGTTGCCGCAGTGGGCGAGGATCGTGTCCGCTCCGATTTCGGCATTGAGATCCATGATTTCACGACCCGCCCGCGTGTCGACGCCGTAGAGGACGCCGTTGATCAGCGGGGCGCCGTGCTTGTCCACCGGCAGCATGCAGGGGCCGATCGCCGATGTGGCCACCGCGCGGATCTGTGTGGCGTCGATGCCGCTGTCGGCGATCAGCTTGCGGGTGATGACCACGAAGTCGCCCCACCAGTCCTCCTCGGCCCGGTGCTCGGCCCAACCGGCGCGCGGCACGATCATCTCGTGCGCCCGCGTCGCCTGGGCGACGATGCGTCCGCCATCCTCGACCAGCACGCCCTTGGATTCGAAGGTGCCGATGTCGACGCCCAGCGTGTAGCCCATGTCAGGTCTCCCGCGTCAGTCTGAAGTCCGGGCCGATGCGCCCGATCGCCGCCAGCGCGAGCCTCGTCATCGCCTCGAGATCGGACAGATCGCAGCATTCGACCGTCGAATGCGAGTGGCGCATGGGAAAGCCGATGTCGATCGAGGCCACGCCTTCGCCGACAAGCTGGACATAGGAGAGATCGGTCAGAACGCCCACCTGCGCCGAGCGCTGCAATGGCATTTCCAGGCTCTCGGCAGTCTTTTCAAACAGCTCGACCATCACCGGATGGGGGATCACGCCGTTGAGCGTGCCGCGGCCATGGAACGAATAGAGGCTGATGCCGGGCCCACCGCCGAGCTCCATCTCGCCCCGGTCTTCCATGTCCGGCGTGTCGGTGGCAAGCATCAGGTCGATCTGGATGGCGATGTCGGGTTTCAGCGCCTGCGCCGCCACCAGCGCGCCACGCAGGTTGAACTCCTCCTGCACGCTGAACACCACATGCACGGTCGGCCCCGTGCCGTCGCGCGTGGCGAGGCCGCGGGCGATCTCCAGAAGGGAAGCGCAGCCGGCGCGGTCGTCGACCGAGGTTCCGGCGATCCGGTCGCCGGCGAGTTCGATGACCCGGGGCTGGTAGACGACGGGAGTCCCGATCCTGACGCCTGCCGCTTCCACGGCCTGTTTCGAGCCGTGGCCGGTGTCGATCCGGATGTCGGGCGCGGTCAGCACCTTGTATTTCTCCTCCGCGCCGGTGGCGTGGTGGGCCTTGTTCATGATGATGCCCGGTACGTCCCGGCCTTCGCCCACGCACAGCGTCACTGCCTGCGCCGCCATGGCGCGTTCGGAGACGCCGCCCATGCGCTCGACCCGGATCAGCCCGTCCGCATCGATCCTGCGCACGAAGAAGCCCAATTGGTCCATGTGAGTGAAGATCATCACCGAAGGGGAGGCCGTGTCGCCCTCGAAGCTGGCGATGACATTGCCCATCCGGTCCACCCGGCTCAAGATGCCCGCATCGGAAAGCCGGTTTCGGATCAGCTTCGCCACCCGTTCCTCGTGGCCCGAAAGGCCCGGCGTCATCATCAGGTCGATCAGGTCCTGCCGCAATCTTTGCCGCATCATGCGCCACCCCGTGCGGCCCGCGCCCGGTCCATCAGGTCCTGGGCGCGGTTGGGGTCGATCGCCTTCCAGGTGTCGCCGTCGATCTTGAGCGCCGAGCCGATGATGCAGCCGTCGGCGACCGAGAGCACATCGGCGATGGTCGCGTGCTTGACGCCGGTGTTGGCGAGCACAGGGGTGTTGGGCAGCACCTTCTTGACCGCCTCGAGATCGGACAGCGCCGCCGCCTCGCCGGTGATCTGGCCGGAAACCAGCACGGCGTCGGGGATCGAGGAGAACTCCGCGCTGCGCGCCCGGTCGGCGAGCGGCCGGCGGTCGAGGCTGTCGGCGAATTCGGCCGAGACATTGTAGAGCATCGCCAGGTCGCGCCGGCCGAGGCGATCGCGGTAGCGCATCGCCTTGCCCGCATCCGGGGTCCATGGCCCCATGTCGCTGGCATAGGTTCCGGTGAAGATCTCGCGCACGAAGCGCGCGCCGGTCGCGGCCGCGAGCGCCACCGTGCTCATCGGATCCCACAGCACATTGACGCCGAAGGGCACCGTGATCTCGCCGCGGAGCTGGCCGATCACATAGGCCATGGTGGCGGTGGACGCAGTGTCGACATGGAATTCATAAGGCCGGTCGTTCTCGTTGCCGAACATGACCGCGTCAAAGCCCGCCGTTTGCAGCGCGTTGAGGTCGGCGCGGGCGGCTTCGACCAACCCTTCAAGTCCCGCCGCGCGATCATGCAGCGGCGAGCCCGGCAATGCGCCCAGATGCACCATGCCGATCACCGGCTTGCCCGGCCCGAACACCTGTCTGAAATTGTCCAAAATATCCCCCCTTGCGCCGAAGTCCCCACGCGGGACTATGCAGCCGATCAACAATTATACTAGCATGTTAGCAGGCAGGGAGGCGCGGATGCAATTGAAGACACGACATTGGGACAGGCTTGGCACAGGCGGGCTCACCTTCACCGAGTTGGGCTTCGGCACGGCGCCGCTGGGCAATCTCTACAGGGCGATCGGCGAGGACGAGGCCGATGCGGTGCTTGGTCGCGCCTGGGATCTCGGCGTGCGCTATTTCGACACCGCTCCGCTCTACGGGCTGGGCCTCGCGGAAACCCGGATGAACCGCTTTCTCAGGGGCAAGCCGCGCGGCGACTATGTGCTGTCGAGCAAGATCGGGCGGTTGCTCCGGCGCTGCGAGGCGGGCGAGGAGCGCGACTGCATCGGCAAGTTCTTCGACGTGCCGGCGCGCAAGGAGGTCTATGACTATAGCTACGACGGGGTGATGCGGTCGCTTGAAGCCTCGCTCGAGCGGCTCGGCGTCGATCGCATCGACATCCTCTTCGCCCATGATCTCGACATCTTCAACCATGGCAGCCAGCAGGCGCTCGACGCCAAGCTCGACGAGCTCATGAATGGCGGCTACCGGGCGCTCGTGGAACTGCGCGAGCAGGGCGTGATCACCGCCTTCGGCGCGGGCGTCAATGAATGGCAGCCGTGCCAATGGATGGCCGAGCGCGGCGATTTCGACCTGTTCCTGCTCGCGGGGCGCTATACGCTGCTCGAGCAGGAAGCGCTCGAGAGTTTCCTGCCGCTCGCAACCGAGCGCGGCATCGGGATCGTCATCGGCGGCCCCTACAATTCCGGCATCCTCGCCACCGGCCCGAAGCCCGGGGCCTTCTACAATTACGATCCGGCGCCGCAGACCATTCTCGACCGGGTGGCCCGCATTGAGGCCGTGTGCGACCGGCATGGCGTGCGCATGGTGGACGCGGCGTTCCAGTTTCCGCTCAGGCATCCGGCCGTGGTCTCCGTCATCCCTGGCGGGCAGGGTGTCGCCGAAGTCGAGGCCAATTTGAAGGCCGCCACAGCGGAGATCCCCGGGGCGCTCTGGGCGGAGCTGAAATCCGAGGGGCTGATGCGCGCCGACGCGCCGGTAGAGCGCTGAGGGTGCTGCACGATGCCGATCGGCATCGGCCTGTCCGGCGCGTGGCAGCCTGATCCTAGCGGGTTGCCGCTTGGGCCAGCAGCGCTTTGACGGCTTTCCGCGTGATCACGTGGCGCTGGCTGACGGGCGAGGCGACGTGCAGCGCGGCCGCGGCCTGGCCGAATCGGGCGGCCGCCTGGAGTGTTTCGCCCGATGCGCAGGCGGCGGCGAGCGCGCCCAGAAAGGCGTCGCCGGCGCCATGGGTCGACACCACCGCCACCCTATGGCCGGGATGATGGGTCGAGATGCCAGCCTCGTGAAGGACCAGGCCATTGCCGCCGAGCGTGACGATCACCGAATGCGGGCCGAGCGTGGTCAGCGCATGGGCGGCCTCGACCGGATCGAGCGCAGCCTCCGATGTCGAGAGCAGGTCGGCGGCCTCTACCCGGTTGACCACCAGGATGTCGACCGCCTCCATGAGATCCGTCCCCATCTCCCGCGCGGGGGCCGCGTTGAGGATCACGCGCGCGCCGGCGTTCCGGCCCTTGAGCGCCACGGTGAGATTGACCGCCTCTGGCACTTCGTTCTGCAGCAGGACCGTGGTCGTGCCGGACGGGATCTCGATCCTGGACGGATCGATGGCGAGGTTAGCGGCTGACACGATTACCGCGCCATAGCCGCCCGAGGGTTCGACGATGGCGACGCTCATTCCCGATGCGCCGGGATCGCGCTGCACCTGGCTCACGTCGACACCCGCCTCGATCAGGCCCTGCAGCAGGACCGCGCCAAAGGCGTCGTTGCCAATCCGTCCGGCGAAGGCCGTGCTCGCGCCCATCCGCGCCGCCGCGACAGCCTGGTTGCCGCCCTTCCCGCCGGTCAGATAGCTGACCGCGCCGCCCGCCACCGTCTCGTCGAGCCGCGGCAGATGCGGGGCGTTGACGATCACGTCGTAATGCAGCGAGCCACAGACGAAAACGCTCACCGGCCCGCCCCGTAGAGCGCGTCGGCGACAATGCCGAGCGAGGCGGTTGCGTCCTGGCGGGCAATGGCGTCGGCAAGCCCGGAATGACCCGATAGGCTGGAGGCCACGGCGCGGAGCCGCTCGGCCATCATGATGTTGGCGCGCGCCTCGGCGCAGGGGTCGAGCCCGCCATGGTCGGGAAAGGTGTCGAAATAGATGACGCCGTCATAGCCCATGCGGTCGAGCTCGACGAACAGCTCCACCGTCTGCACCGGATGCACCGAGCCCACCATCAGTCCGTCGTCGCGCTTGCCGTAGCCGTCGTTGAGATGCACGCCCAAGAGCTTCGCGTGGCGGCCGACCAGCCGGGCCGACTGCGCCGGGATCTCGTCGGCATAGAGCACATGCGCGAAATCCAGCGTCACGCCGAGATTGGGGCGCCCGGCTTCGCGGATCGCCAGCAGTGTGGTGCCGATATCGGGCATCAGCGCATAGGCGCGCGGCTCGTTGGGCTTGTACTCGATGGCGATGTCGATGTCGGGATTGTGGTCGGCGACGGCCTGGATGGCGGCAATGGTATCGTCCCACATCCGCGCGTAATCGCCCTGGAAGGAATAGTCGACGCCATCCTGGCCCATCCACAGCGTCATCAGCCTGCCGCCCATACGGGCCAGCGCATCGAGGCCGCTTTTTGTGATGTCGAGCGCCGCCTGGCGAACCTTCGGATCGGGATTGGTAAAGGCGCCGAGCCGGAAGCCGGGATCGGTGTAATAACGCATCGCCAGCCCGTTCAGCGCCATGCCGCTCGTTGACAGGATCGCCGACAGCTGTTCCGGGGAATGGTCCGCGAAATGGTCGGGATAGTTGAGGTCCGCGGCGTCGAGCCCTTCGACCTCTGCCGCACGGGCGATCATGTCCGCGACCGTCGGCTTACCCGGCAGCCCGGTCTTGAAGGCGTTGAGCCGGGCGGCATAACGCGGACGATTGGGGAGATCTGACATGGCGTGCCTTTCATGGCGATGGCGCGGCGTGTCCGCCCATCAGCCCTTGGTGTCGAACCAGTCCGGATGGATCTCGACCAGCGGTTCGAGAAACGTGATCAGCTGGCTGAGATGATGCCGGGTCGCCGCGCGCGCGGCCTCCGGATCGCGCGCCTCGAGGGCGGCGACGATCGCCTTGTGTTCCTCGAGCGTCGCCTCGATGCGGCCGGGCGCCGGAAGGATGAGTTGCCGGGCTCGGTTGACATGGACCCAGGCGGTCTCCGCCATCGCGGCAAGCCGCTTGTAGGTGGTGAACGACAGGATCAGCTCGTGCATCTTGGCGTCCATCTGGTAGAAGCCGGCGGCATCGCCGTCCTGCATCAGCGCTTCCTGGATCCGCAGGTTGCGCCTGAGCAGCACCAGCTGCTCCTCGCTGATCGTGGTCGCGACGATCTCGACCGCCGCAAGCTCCAACGCCTCGCGCAGGAAGGCGCCTTCGCGGATCTCGTCCATCGACAGCCTGGCGACGAAAGTGCCGGCCTGCGGCATGACATTGACCAGGCCCTCCGCTGCCAGCCGCGCCACGGCTTCGGACACCGGCGACCGCGATACGCCCAACTCGGCGCAGATCTCCGGCTTCTGCATGATTTCACCCGGACGAAAGGTCATACCCAGGATCGCCTGCTTGAACGACAGGTAGACCTTCTGGGCCAGGGTGCCGGAAAACTGGTCCAGAGCTGGCAGTGCGGGCCGTGGATTTGGGGTTTCGGGCAGGGGATCAACCTTCAATGGTGGCATTCTAGAATGTTGGTGCGCCGCCTGATCTGTCAAGGCGCCGCACGCCGCGCAACTAGACCGATTCGCGCTCGACGATGGTGCATTCGACCTTCAACTGGTCGTGGCTGCTCTTGAGGCCGCCGGCGATGTCGTGGATCATTTCCACCGCCATCGCCCCCATCTGGAACAGGGGAAGATGCAGCGTCGTCAGCGGCGGGCGGATGAACTGGGCGATGTCTCGGTTGTCAAAGCCGATCACCGACACGTCGCCGGGAACCGACTTGCCGCGCTCCTTCAGCGCCTCGATGCAGCCCAGCGCCATCAGGTCGTTGGCGCAGAAGATGGCGTCGGGCGGATTGGGCAGGTCCATGAGCACATGGGTTTCCGAATAGCCCGATGACGGCTCCCAGTTGCCGTGGCGCACCAGTTCGGGATCGAAGGTGAAGTCGTTGCTCGCCAACGCCTGCTTGTAGCCGCGCAGCCGGTCGCGCGGATTGTCGAGGCCTTCCTGGCCATTGATCAGGCCGATCCGGCGGCGGCCCGCCTGGATCAGCCGTTCGGTCGCCGCCCTGCCGCCGGCGACGTCGCCCGGCAGGATGGAGGGCAGGCGCCGGTTCTGATCGTAGCAATTGACCAGGACGGAGGGCAGCTTGAAGAGCGCCTCCGGCGGCTCGATCTTGCGGGTCAGGATCGTGCCGAAAATATAGCCCATCAGCGGCTGCCGCTGGCACAGCGAGAACACGTCCTCGTTCGGATCCTCGCCCTCGCGGAAAATGCCGAGCGTGACGATAACGCCGAGCTCCAGCGCCTTTTCGCGCGCGCCCTCGAAGGCCAGCGCCATCCAGGGGTCGGTCGTCAGTTCGTCGGTAAGGAAGGCGATGACCCGGCTTTCCGACGGATCGTCGGCCATAGACCTGTTGGGGAGCCGATAGCCGAGTTCATTGACCGCATCCATCACCTTCTTGCGCGTTGCTTCGCTGAATCGGGCGCCGGAGCTTCCATTGAGTATCAGGGACACTGTCGCTTGCGACACGCCCGCCCGCGCGGCGACATCCATCATTGTCGGTTTCAAGGCATTCTCCATGATGCGTGCCATGGCGCCCCCAACTCATGTCAACCTAGGATCGGAAATTCCGGAATCGGTCGAATGCCACAGCAACGATGATGAAGGTACCTATGAACATTCCCTGCCAGAAAGTCGAGATGCCGAGCAGGATGAGGGAGTTGCGGATCACCTCTATCAACAGGGCGCCGACGACGGCGCCAAGCGCCGTGCCCTCGCCGCCTGCGAGGTTGGCCCCGCCGATCACCGCCGCGGCGATCACCGTGAGCTCCATCGCCTGGCCGAGATTGGTGGTGACGCTGCCCAGCCAGCCGGCCATAAGTATGCCTGCGAGCCCTGCCGTGAAGGCCGAGAACATGTAGATGCTGACCTTGAGCCGCTTGACCGGAATGCCGGTCAGCACGGCCGCGTTCTCGTTGCTGCCGATGGCGAAGAGATGCTGGCCCCAGCGGGTCCATTTGAAGGCCAGAGACATGACGATCGTCAGGGCGGCAAGAACATAGAGCGGATGCGGCAGGCCGAGCGTCGAGCCGCCGCCGACCCAGAGCAGGATGTCGTGGTCGGGTCCGAATTCCCAGATCATCTTGTTGTTCGACAGAACCATGGCGAGCGAGCGGGCCGCCGACAGGGTCCCGAGCGTCACCACGAAGGCTGGCATGCCGGCATAGGCGATGAGAATGCCGTTGAGCAGGCCGACCAGAAGTGCTGCGCCGAGCGCCAGCAGCGCCGAGAGCCAGAACGGCAGGCCGCCCGACATGGCGACGCTGATCACCATGGCGCTGAGCACGACGGACGAACCCACCGAAAGGTCGATCCCGCCGGAAGCGATGACGGCGGTCATGCCGATGGCGATGATGGCGACAAAGGCAAAATTGCGGGCGACATTGAACAGGTTGCGCTCGCTGGCAAAGCTGTCGGTGAGCAGCGTCAGCGCCAGGCAGGCAAGAACCGCGGCGGTGAAGACCCAGAAGACCTGGAGCCCCCGGATGCGGGAAAACAGGCTGTCGTGCTGCGACCTGCCGATGATGTCGTCGAGTGAAGTCATTGTCTTTCCCCCTAGGCTGCGTCGATGGCGCCGGTGATGAGACCGGTCACCTCTTCCGGCGACGACTGGGCCGCAGCCTTGCTGCTGACCAGTTCACCGCGCCGCAGGACAGCGATCCTGTCGGACACGGAGAAGACATCGGGCATCCGGTGACTGATCAGGATCACGCTGATGCCGCGGTCGCGGAGCCGGCGGATGAGATCGAGGACTTCGGCGACCTGGCGCACCGAAATGGCGGCCGTGGGTTCGTCCATCATCACGATCTTGGGTTCGGAGAGCAGCGTGCGCGCGATGGCGACCGCCTGCCGCTGGCCGCCGGACATTTTCCGCACCTGGTCGCGCGGCCGCGTCTCGGACTTCAGCACCTTGAACAGTTCGGCGGAGACCGTGTTCATCCGCTTGTAGTCGATATATTGGAGCGGACCGAGGCGGCGCAGCGGCTCCCTGCCGAGGAAGACGTTGGATGCCGCCGACAGATTGTCGGCGAGCGCCAGGTCCTGGTAGACCATCTCGATGCCTTCACGCTGCGCGTCGATCGGCTTGTGGAAATGCACCACTTTTCCGTCGATCCGGAGTTCACCGTCCGACGGCCGGAAATTGCCCGCGATGATCTTGACGAGGGTCGACTTCCCCGCGCCGTTGTCGCCCATCAGGCCGAGCACCTCTCCCGGTTCGATCGACAGCGACACTCCGGACAGCGCCTGAATCGCTCCGAAGTTTTTCGATAAGCCCTTGATAACAAGCCGCGACATTCTTCCTCCTCGCCATGTTCACCCTATGGGTGCGGCGTCTTGTGGCCGTTCCCCATGCTCCTCCGCTGCGCATTCTAGCACAGAGTATCACTAATAGCTTGACTTAATATTATTAGTAAACAACACTTGCTGAAGAATTAGCAGGCGGGGAGGACCGGATGAGGCTGCTGGTGACGGGTGCGGCGGGAAAGGTGGGGCAGGTGTTGATACCGGCTCTCCTGGCGGATTCGCGATTTGCGGACTGGGAGATCGTCGCGCTGTGCCACAACCGGTTCGTGGAAGCGCGCGACCGCGTTGCCATCGTCTCCGGCTCGATCTCCGAGCCCGCCGTTGTCGCCGAGGCCATGGAAGGCGTGACGCATGTGGTGCATCTGGCCGCGGTCAAGGAATCGCCCGATCTGGTCTTCGACGTCGCGCTGAAGGGGCTTTATCTGCTGCTCGAGGAATTCCGCGCATCCGACGTGGCGCGACAGTTCATCCTGCTCAGCGGCGATTGCGTCGTCGGCCACATCTTCCAGCCCTATGATTCACCCGTCACCGAGACGTCCCAGCGCAAGGCCTATCCGGGCTGCTACGCGCTGACCAAGGTGCTCGAGGAGACGATGCTGGAACAGTATGGTCTTCAGTACGGGGTCAACTGGACCACGCTGCGCGCACCCTGGATCATGGAGAAGGACGATTTCCGCTTCGCGCTGGATTTCGGCGAGGGACAGTTCGGCGGCCCCGCCTGGACCGAGATCGTCGACGAGGTATCGCTGGAGCACTACCGCAACGGCCGTTACGTGCCGGTGCTGCGCGATGCCCGGGGCGATTATCTGAAGCGCAATTTCGTCCATGTCGACGATCTGGTTTCGGCAATCCTGTCGGCCATCGGCAATCCGCGGGCGCAGGGCCAGCTGTTCAACATTTCGATGGACCGGCCGGTGGACTACGGCGCCGTCGGCAGGCTGCTCAAGGAGAGCGGCGGCCTGGAGCCGATCGAGATCGACACCCCGTTTCACAGCAATTGGCTCGACAATTCGAAGGCGCGGATGGTGCTCGGGTGGGCGCCGGAGGTGGGGCTCGAACAGCTCGCCGATCGCGCCTGGCGCTACGAACGCGAGGAGAATGACCCGCGCGTCGTTTGGTATCCCGGCTAGGGCAGGAGGCCCGTCGGATAAGTGGAGGAGAGAGCATTATGAAAACCAGACTTATGGCTTTGACAGCCCTATCCGTGATCATGCTGGCGGCCGGACCGGCCGCAGCGCAGGAAAAGAAGACCCTGGCGATCGTCGTCAAGGGCCTGGACAACCCCTTCTTCGAACAGATCAATCTGGGCTGCCAGAAGTGGATGTCGGAAAACGCCGACAGCGAATATGAATGCCTTTACACAGGCCCTGCCTCATCCGCCGACGAAGCCGGGGAAGTGCAGATCGTCGACGATCTGCTGACCCGCGGCGTGGCGGCGATCGCCATCTCGCCATCAAACGCGCCGGCCATGGCGAACCGCATCCGGGACATTGCGCCGAGCGTTCCGGTGATGACGCTGGACGCGGATTTCCTCGAGCAGGACCGCGATCTGCGCAAGAC
>TARA_R110002020_G_scaffold107818_4_pt1 | contig 15293 bp, 12 predicted proteins | sample TARA_R110002020 | Tara Oceans TARA_R110002020 (sample SAMEA4396489) | marine metagenome | biome: Westerlies Biome; feature: [MES] marine water layer (ENVO:01000295) within the mesopelagic zone...; material: water (ENVO:00002006), including particulate matter (ENVO:01000060) such... | reverse complement strand
TCTGAAGAGATCGACAAATACGTTAAGTTTAACCACGTTGAGGGGACATGGGACATTGGGACCCTAGCAAGAACAGCCTGGGTTGACCTTGGGGTCCATGAGAACCCGAGAGGTGCGGGCGCCGCTAGTAGTGTTGAGTACATCTACTCTCATGAGAGCGGGCAGAACGACGATGGCAGTGCTATGGACTGCTTTATTGAATCTGCCGACTTTGATCTTGGAGATGGCGAGCAATTCATGTTCGTAGACAAACTGATACCTGATGTTCGGTTGAACGACACCAGTAGTGATAGCACCGGGTCGATAGACTACGTCATAAAGACACGTAACTTCCCTCTTGAATCCCTGACCACGAACTCTACGAGCACGGTTATCAGTTCCACCCAACAAGCTTTTATGAGGGCTCGAGGCCGTCAGGCGGTTGTACGGATTCAAAGTGATTCTGCAAATCTTAATTGGACACTGGGTGATCTCCGCTTGAACCTTAGACCCGATGGGAGACGGTAATGGCCAAGCTTCTTGATCAAGAGTTGCCTAAAGCCCCTGTCACATACGAGGTTGAGGTGTTTGATCTTATCTTCAGCGATGTCGAACGAGCACTCTCAACGAAAGAGCTCCCTAGCGTTGTAGCGGATCGTGATGATGTTCACAGCATAGATTGGTTCATGAGCTAATGGCGATTGCGTACAAAAATGTAACCACTCTGGTGGCAAGCACAGGGGATATTACGGTGTACACATGCCCCAGTGTTACGCAGTCTATAATCAAGAACATAAATTTGTATAATAGCCATAGTGGAACTATAGTGATATACCCTAAAATCACCGATAGCTCCGCATCTGTTACGGCTACTTTGCAGAAGATAAGTCTCGGAACTCTCGCACAAACGTCCCTTGCAGGACCCTTCGTTTTGGAAGCAAGTGACGTTTTGATATTGAACTGTGACACTGCATCCAAGATTTTCGCAGTAGCTAGTATATTAGAGGTGTCGTAATGCAGGCTGTAGGACCTAAATACGAAGGGGAGCCCACCGTAGAGGCGCTTGCAAACGGGCTCGCCTCACTAGGCCGATACGGCGATGCTTACATGGTTCACGCCGCCGAAGGCGAAACGGTTGTTCCTAGAGAAGTTCTGGAAGCAAACCCCGGCCTGAAGAACCAGCTTCTCTGGCAGATGAAGATGATGGGTATTGAGAACCCGAATCGCTACGTTGTAGGTAGCGAGTTCAACTCAATCAACCCCGTCACAGGTCAGCCTGAGTTCTTCTTCAAGAAGGTGTTTAAGGCCGTTAAGAAAGTCTTCAAGAAAGTTCTTCCTGTCGCCGCTCCTATCATTGGTAACATGATTGCTCCGGGCATCGGCGGTCCCATCGCCGCAGCGTTGACCGCGAAGCTTTCAGGGGGCTCCATGAGCGATGCCCTCAAACAAGCGGCGTTTGCCTATGGGGCGCAGACTCTTGGTTCAGGGATCATGGGCGCTGCAAGCGCACAGCCTGGAAGCGGTATGTCTGGCTTCATGGAGGGACTCAAGAGCGGAGCTCTGGCGCCTATTGAAGCAGCAAGCAATATCTTTGCATCAGGGCCCACGAACCCTTTACAGCAAGGTATCTTCGGTACAGTCAATCAAGGCACACGTGGCCTGAATATGGATACAATCTTCCCGCAGTATAACGCTCAAGGTATGCCGGCAGGCCTCCGTAATGTTGTGCCCGACGTTCCCGGAGAAGTTGCGGGGAAGCCCGATTATTCGTTTGGTGTTGACGCTGGTCAAGTCCCCGTGACGGCGGCGGCTAAAGCAGGCAGCACGGCAGCGAGTAGCAGTGGCGGCGGCAGTGGGATTATGGACTTCGTAAAGAAGAACCCTGGTACATCCGCTCTGTTAGCAGGTGGCGCGGCTCTTGGGTTGGGTGCATTGACTCCAGAAGAAGAGGCGCAGTTTGAGAGTTATGAACCGGGAGATCCAAGATACAGCGCATACGCTAAGTATAAGAAACTGACGCCGACAGAACAGAAGAGCGAGGCCGGTATAGCGTTGCTCAGAGAGGCTGGAATTGGCCCGAAGTATGATTCTGCTACATTAGCCAGAATCACAGGAATTACTCCAGAGGCCGCAGAACAATATCAAAGAAATAGATACGGTTTTGTAGTAGGCCCTGACATGATAGGCGGTGGACTAGCAGCAGGCGGTGCCGTTAATGGCCCTGGCACGGGCACTTCTGACAGTATCCCCGCGATGTTATCAGATGGTGAGTTTGTAATGACGGCGAGGGCCGTTGATGGTGCGGGGGGTCCCGCTAAAATGTACCGAATGATGAGTGAGTTTGAGAAGAGAGCGGGTTATGGCTGAGACAACAACAACTGTAAGACAGGCCCCGTACCTTGAGGAGTATCAAGAGAAACTTCTTGAGCTTGTTGGTGCCAGAGGCGAAACCCCCATTGATCTTCCTGATTATCAGGTTGCGGGGCTAGATGCGCTTACCGAGGAAGCTATCGCCAAGGGTCAAGCCGGCATAGGTTCGTTTGAACCGTACCTTACCACGGCTGGTGATGCCCTGACCAAGGGCCAAGGCATCCTTGAGGGCGCTTCAGGAATTGTTACAGATTATTTCGATGAATCAGGGGCCACGGCCCGTGGCACAACGGGCATGTATGCGCCGACTGAGGAAGCCTTACAGGGGTTCATGAACCCCTATCAGCAGCAAGTCACGCAGCAGGCACTTGCAGAGCTTACGCGACAGGGTGATCTTGCGGCGAACAAGCTCCGGGCACGGCAAGCAACGACAGGTGCTTTGGGTGGTGACAGAGCGGGTCTACAGATGGGCGAACTTAGCCGAAATCTTTTCGATATCGGTAGCCGCCGCACGTTTGAGGATTATGCCAAAAACTACAGCCAAGCGTTGAACGCTTCGCAGACGGCGTTTGAGAATCAGCAGAAACGTCAACAGGGCGTTGCGTCTCTGCTGGCTGGGTTGGGTCAGGCGACTTCTCAGGAATCTATCCGTCTGGCCTCTGGCTTGGGTGCGCTCGGCACACAGCAAGCGAACCTTGGTGCATTGGGCCAGACCCTTGGTGCTCAAGACGTTCAGCTTCTGACGCAGCTTGGCGGCTTGCAGCAAGCGCAGTCGCAAGCAGAGCTTGATGCGACTCGACGCAATGAACTTCAGCAGACTATGGAACCGTACACGCGACTTGGATTCATGAGTGACGTATTCAAGCCGCAGATCGGTTCAGCTACGTCTACATCGGCTATATCGCCAGATGCCCCGCCGCCTAGTGCTATGTCACAGGCCATTGGTCTGGGGATCACGGGCCTTGGCATCAACAAGGCGCTGGATAATCCGTTTGGGTCAATCTTCAAGTCAGGCGCAGGCACATGAAGAAAACAGTAGCGAACCGTAGGATGTTCCGTCAGGGCGGCGCCGTTAATAGCGGTCCCACAGGCATTCTTGCATCTTCACCCAGCCTTATCGATGCCGTGGCTCAAGATGCCATGAACGTGCAAGGTGGGCCCACGGTTCGTATGGCTGATGGCGGTATTGTGCGTATGGCGAACGGTGGCCCCGTCTTTCCTTTAGTTCCTACTAGAACTCCTCAAATAGCATCTGATGCATTTGGTGTTCGTTTTGATCCGACCACGGCTCGACGGGCACGTAATGAAACAGGATTAATGCCTGCTGATAAATTAGTCTTTGAAGAACTTGGTGATACAGGCAGAAGAATCTTTCCTCTAGAACTGGAACCCGGTCAAGCTGACATTGAGAAGGTTCGTAGAGGTCAACCCGTTTCTAACTTAGAGCGAGCGGCTTTTTCTGCACTTGGAGGTCTACGATCTATTGGGCAGAATGCTGCCGAATACCTACAAGCAACTGGAGGTAAACTTATGGAAAAGGAGATAGCGGGTCAGCCCGGGGCTCTCCCTGATGTAAGTATTACTCAACGTGAAGCTATTAAAGATATGACCAAGATGTACCCTGAGATTAAGGGTTTTATTGAGAACGAAGCTTTTTTAGCAATTAAAGCTAATCCTGAATTATCTCCAGAAGAATTAAAAGGGACGGTTGCACGTGCTCTGGAAGCGCCTGAGAGACGAGGAGCGGAGGACGCATTCTTACAAGGAATTTCTAGGTTTGGCCCTCGAGAAGACGAAGTAATGACGGATATGACGGACGCTGACCCAGAGTATGTGGGGGACGTTCCGTTAGATCCCGGCCAAGACGACACTCTTGATGAAGAAGACGAACGGACAGATCCAACGGGCGAAGTACGAGGGGCCGAAGCTCAAGGCCAAGATGACGATGCCAGCTTCCTAGCGGGCATCACACCGCCTCGTAAACCGGATACGGGGGTTCCGAAAGATCCTGGTCAAGATGACACTCTTGATGAAAAAGACGAGGGCGGGTCTGCGGCGAAACAATTTGCAGAAGTATTTAAGAAACCAAATGTTTCCCAAGAGGAAGCTTCCAAAACTTTAGCAGACTATAAGAAAGACTTTATTGATGCGATGCCTGAGTATGAAGGAGCATCTCAACAAGAAAAGGGCGTTGCGCTTATGGAAGCTGGGTTACGAGTAGCGGCGGGTGAAAGTCCAGATGCGATTACCAACGTTGCTAAAGGTTTGAAGGGTCTTGCTAGTGAGTTCTTTGCAGATGCGAAGGAAAGAAGAAAGTATAATCGTCAAGTTGAGTTATCTGCGGCAAAATATGGGTTAGAGCAGATGGCTAAAGATGAGGCCCGAGATAGGAGTGATAGGAGGAATCGTATAACCATGTACGATATGTCCGATCCGAAAAAACCAAAAGCGGTCTCTATAGGCATGGATCAGATTTTAGCAAATAACGGAGAACTTCCTAGCGACCTTGTGGGCGCGAACATCATGGCGGCTCAAATAAAATCAGCGAATGACACCGCCGCCCGTCTTAGGAAATCAATAACGGACATAGCTAAAGATGCTAAGATCACAGTAACTGAAGAGAAAGACCTCAGAAAACGGTTGTCAGGTGCTAGAGAAAAATTTGTGAGCGGTCACAACGCTGTTCAGCTTTTAGGGCAGACAAAAGCTAAAGTTGCTGCTGGAGATATCACGGGATTTGGAGCCGGCTTCAAGGAACTTGTCCGTAGAGGTTACACACTTGCTGGTTTAGACATAGGAAGAGAATATAAAAATATTTCTTCGGCTCGAGCGGATGTTAAACGCGCTTTTCAATCCTTAATACCCGTCAGTCTAGGGTCTACACAAACTGCAAACTCTATCTCTAACAGAGATGTAGAATTCCTAGCGAACGCTTATGTGAATCAAGCATTCTTACAAGACGGTATTTTTTCTCTTGCGACCATTGATGATGCGGCATTGGGGAAACAGTTAGATGGCGCAATAAAACTATTTAGAGATAAAGAAAGAGAGGGTTTAGCCGACTACGATTCTGTTTTAAAAAGAATACGAGCAGCAGAACAAGGGGTGCGCGGCGCACAAGCCGCTGGAGCCGTTGTTTCAGTAGGTCCTTTCGGAGCGGACTATTTCTCTACTCAGGTTGGAGAGATATCCCCCTTCGCAGAAAGGACTAGAGCCCGTCTTGCGGGAAAGGCATCAAAGCCAACGTTTAAACTGGAATTACAAAATGGCGTGTATAGACGCGTTCCTGTGGGATAGACATGAGCATCATTAGCGTTGAAACACCGGGCGGCATTCAACAAATCGAGATTGAAGGGGACGTTCCGACACAAGAAGAACAGTTGCTAATAGAGCAAACGTTTTTTGGAGAAGGTACTCCTCAAGCTGCGGGACCCCCTGATCCCGCCGATACCCCATATGATCAGTTAAAAGCGTATTATCAGGGTGCAAGTGGGTCAGACACTCCAGATTTTGTTCCTACAGTTGATGGTCAAGTAACCAGTGTCTCAGACCGGTTTGAATTTGGTAAAGCGGACACTGTTGCCGAGGAAGAGGAATTCCTGACCGATACATATGGGCCTAACTCTTTTGATAAAGACAATCAGGGCCGATACTACCTAAATCTAGACAACATCTCTCCTGAGATAAAAGAAGCAAAGCAATTGCCCGAGTCTGGGACCATGTGGTTCAACAAGCCTGGGGGTGGTTTCCTAGGTCTGTTTGACATGCCTGATGTCGTAGAGTTTGCGGGTAAGTATAGAGGAGAGCTTATTGGAGGGACAGCTGCGGCGTTAGCTACCACGGGCGTCGGCTTAATCCCAGCTTCTCTTTTGATAGGCGCGGGTGCTGGTGCGGGTAAAGGCGTAGATGAATTAATAGAATATGACGAGGGCAGACAGTTACAGGAACCCGATGAGATTTATGGTGACGTTGCTACGGCAGTGGCTTTTAACTCAATAGGTAACGTGGTGGTGGGTGGCGCCCTGCAAGGGATAGGAAAATTGATCCGTGGACCAGGGAACCCTGACGCTCAAGTTATCAGTGATCTCATGGATCAGGGACTTAGTGCATCAAAGGCCAAAGCCGCAGCAATTCAAATGCAAAGAACGTCTACTCGGGAAGCTATCAAAGAGGGCGCCCGTCCAACGGTTTCCGAGGCAACAGGCAAGGCCGTTTTAGGACGTTTGCAAGCTATTCATGAAGGCATCTTTCCCAACCGGGCGGCAGCTAGGTCCAACCGTAAATACGTTGAAAAACTTTTTACGCAGTACCGGAACGGTGAACTAAGTGGCGATGCCCTTGGTATCGCATTGGATCAGAACGCGAAAGAAGTGTCTCGTTTAATTACCAATGCGATGAAAGATCCAGATCAGGCCATCAAGTTGGCTAATCAACAGCTCAGAAACGTTATTGAAGAAGAGATGAATCTTCTCAAGACACTCTACACCACTGGGGATGAGACAGCGGCGGCTTTCCAGAACGAGACAACCCGTATGGTGCGTCTATGGCAGAACAACAGCAAAGTTTTGTATCAGAACGCAGATGAACTGTTGGGTGACGCTAGATTGTTCAAGGCAGATGAGCTTAAAAACCTTGTTGCTCAACAAGCGAAGGCTCCTCTGGCTAAAGAACAAGGATTAGTGAACAATCCCGTGTATCAATATATTTTAGGCAAAACGGATGATTTTACGATTGGTGAGCTTCAGGCCCTTCGCTCCACAATTCAGAATTCTAGAAGTGGGAGCTTAGTTGGAGACGTAACAGATAATCAATTAAAGGGATTATCTGATAAGCTTGACGATATGTTCAACGGCGCACAACAAAGCATAGAGAAAAAGATTCTGGAACTTAGGTCAAATGGAAGTGCGAGTTATGCGGACCTGAACATTACTCCCCCTCCGGGCGTGAATGCGGGTCAGACCATACCTAGAGAAAAGGCCCTTGAACTCGCTGGTCGATTCTCTGAGGGCTTTAATAGATTTAAGGCGGCGAATCAAAATTATAAGGATGGCGCAGAAATCTTCAAAACTGGTGCCATGAACATGCTTAACCAGAATATAAAAGAAGGATTCTTCGCTGACTTGAGCTCTGTTGCCGAGGCCGTTATTCAAAACAACAAGCCAGAACTTCTACGCAACTATTTGAAGGGTGTTACGCCTAGTCCTACGGTCCGAGGAGCGATGCAATCTATACCTGAAACGCAGTGGTCACAGATGGCCAATGCCGCTCGACAAGGAAATATAACAGAGGTCAACCGTTTGCTAGGAGCTAATTTTCCTGAGTTAAAAGGTGGTGATGGATTTATCATGACGGGCAGAAAGGCCGACAAGGTTCTTAGAGATGTAGGTTTAGGTCTTCGACCACCTCCATTCCTTGAACGATTGCCCGAGAACAATGCCTTTCGGCAAAGAGTTTTGGGTGAGTTGGCCGATACTTTTCAGCTTCATGCAGATGATGCAGCGGCGGCGGCGGCTGGAGCAGCGCACAAGAACGTGAGCCGTCAGGCGTTAGCAAGCACCTGGCTGAAGTCGGCTGTTCAAAACGCAGATGATTTAGGCGTTTTTAATCCGGCAGCGTTCCGTACATCTTTCGATAAGTTGGGGAAAGAGGTTCAGTCGGAATTGTTCGGTCAGGCCGAGGCGCAAAGACTTAATTCTGTTTTGAAAGATTTTGCTCTGGTTGCTCCCGATCAAGTTAAAGGGGGCTTTCGTTTTGGCACCACGGCCCCTGAATCTATTACAAACTCAAACATGAGGAACATCGTTCAGCGTCTTCAAGCGGACGTAGCAGAGGCTCAAACCCAGAGCTCCGATGCCCTATTCCAAGCTGTAAAAGCGGGAAGAATCGATGACGCGGAAGGCATAATACAAGCTGCGGTAAAAGACCCCAAGCTCCTAGACAGTCTTATCCGGGAAGTTCCTGAGTATGCTTTGGAGCAACCGTTTGGTCTTAGAGATGCCGTCATGGCGCGAATCGTCCGTGAGTCCTTTCCAAAAGGGATAACGGAAGACGCCGTTGTCTCTGGAGCGTGGAGAGATGGGATGGCAGCGTCCATTGCCAATCTTAATCAACGAGGATCTTTGAACAGGATACTAGGGCGCGATGTAGTTCAAGATTTACAAAAAATAACTAAGCTACCTGTTGGAGACCAAGCTCTAAAAGGAAAGGGAGGTTTGGCATCTTCAACTTATGTGGCTGGTATTGGCCTAGCTCTATTGACGAATCCTGCAACGGCGTTGCCTTCACTAGCTGGTATTTATCTGAGCGGAAGAGTCCTAAGAAGCAAACCGTTTCTTAATTTAGTAACAAGACCCAATATACGGGCAGGAGAGTTGAAGGCGGGCATAAAAGGCTTGTCAGAAAGCATTATGACGCAGGCGAAAGCAGATGGCGTCAACATAACTAAAAAACAGGCTGTAGATGAGGCAAAGAGACAACTAGGAAATCTAAGCCTCACACGTATTAGACTGAAACAATTTATTGGATCTGAGTCTCGGCTTATAGGTTCGACTTTAGCTTCTGGAAGCATGGATGCAGACAATAGACGCGCTGCAAGAGAAACTGCGTCTGAAGCGACTAGGGCTTTTGATCCCGCTCTTCAAGGTATTCAGCAGCAGGCGTCGACTTTAGCGGCATCCGGTCAGGCTAACCCTTTAAGGCAAGCAGAACTCAATAAGCTATTAGGAATTACGCCATGATGCTCTCGGATCACTTTTCGTTGGCTGAGTTCACGAAGTCTCAGACCGCGATTCGCAAGGGCATCAAGAATGATCCCAACGATGCGGCGATTGAGAACATGCGCTTGCTTTGCGAGAACATCCTCGAGCCTGTGCGTCAGCATTACGACATACCGTTTACGCTCAACAGTGGGTTCCGCTGCCTAGCCCTGAACGAGGCCGTTGGATCGTCATCCAGATCGCAGCATGTCACGGGTCAGGCGGCCGACTTTGAGATTCCGACTATCGCAAACAAGGATCTCGCACACTGGATCATGGACAATCTGGACTATGACCAAGTCTTGCTAGAGTTCTACAAGGAAGGTGACCCCAGCTCTGGTTGGGTTCATTGCAGTTACGACAACGGCAACAATCGCAAGCAAGCCAAAAAGTTTGATGGCCGCACGTGGGAGACTCTCTGATGATGAGACAAATGAATCCTGAAAGCCTCAAAGGCATGGCGTCACTGCTACAGCAGTACGGCAGAAACGGCGACACGATGCTTGCTCACATCAACCCCAGAGAAGCAATGCTCCTTGACCGGGTCAGTGGTGGCGGTTCCATGAACCCCATGACGGGTATGCCTGAGTTCTTCGCGTCTGACGATGATCAAGAAGCCGATGACACTGGTGGGGCTAACGATGAAGATGGCGGGGTAGGTGGAGAAGATGATGCGGACGCGGCGGCTGCGGACGCGGACGCGGCTGCATCTGCCGCCGCCGCAGGAGCCTCACAGACAGACGGCGAGATGGACGACTTTGCGCCTAGTACTGGCGGCATCAACTCGCCGTCAGTACTAGGCGGTGCCTATGCTGATGAATTTGCCATGTCCATGTCTCCCGCAAGTGGTTTGGGCGCCATTGGCGACAGTGGAGAATTAGATAGTTCTCTTACAGACGAAGACTTTACGAACGGGACTAGAACCGCAGCCGATATGGGTATTGGAACTTTGGCTAGTCAAGTCATGCCCGACAAGCCCGGTATCCGGGAAATTTTGACCGCTCCGTTCGAAGTATTGGTAAACGCTCTTACACTTGGACTAGTCGATCTTGAACTGACGGGCAAGGATGTTACCGGAGTTCCGGGGATGACGTCTTCCGACCTTTCTCGGGGCATGGCGGGTATCGCGGGGCCTCAACCAGTAGGCGTAGAATTCGGTGTCCCAGGCATCGGCACAGTAGGTATTGGTAAGGATGGCGTGAACGCGTATGGAGGTCCGGTAACGAACACTCTTGCAGACGTCTTTGGCCTTGGTCTTCCGGAAGAGGGCCTTCCTCCTAACGCGGAACAGATGGCTCAAGAGAGGATGGAAGCGGCTAAAGCAGTGGCCGATGAAAGAGCCCTCTCGGCGGGACCGTCGATGCTTTCTCCCACGCCTGCTTTTTACAGTTCCTCGCCTGCCACGCTGGGGAAAGAGGTTGAGGCGGAACTGGCGGTGCCGGGGCTCGCTGGGTACGCTCAAGGGGGCCCCGTCAGCCTTAACGCTCTTTACAACAACGTTCGAGCCCGTAGAGGTCCAATAACAGGTGGTCAGAGGTCTGGCGGCGGTATCATGTCGCTGCGCTAAACTACTTGGCGTCCCCCCAGTTCTCGCCAATGCCAACGTCTACCCTAGCTGGAATGTTAAGCTTCGGCACACACTGCTCCATCAGATCCTTGATCTCAGGCACCTCATCGCCTTCTATTGAGAAGCACAGTTCATCATGAACCGTGAGCATTGGAACATGGCCCTTGGCTGCACAGTCCAGCATAGCTTGCTTGGTCTGATCCGCGCTTGACGCCTGTATGAGCCTGTTCAGTGCCTTGTACGTGAACGCAACCTGATACAAGTTTGGGTTCTTGCTTCGCCACTTGCTATCGCGTTCTTCCTCTGGTGTGTTCAGGATGTCTTCCCACTGCGCTTCTAGCGCCTCTGCGTGGATCGGCTTCTTCATCGTCTTTGAGTAGCCCTTGAGCTCCCGCATTGGGAATCGGCACTTACGGCCCAACATCGTCCTGAGTTCTGCGCGGTCTTCAGCCGTGCGTGTAACCAAGGACGCGAGATCACGGATAAACGGAACCTTCTCGTTGTACTCATCCCGAATCGCCTTTGCTTCTTGGAACGATATGTTGCCAAGCACGGACGATAGCTTGCCCACACCCATGCCGTACATGACACCTAAGTTAATCATCTTCGCCTGATTCCGCTCAACACCGGCTATCTCGGCCATGATCTTGTGAAAGTCTACGTCCTCTGCATGATACTTCTCTACGATCTCAATGACCTTCTCATCCCTAGACATAGGGGGCGTCAGCGAGGCGTAGTGCATCAGCCATCGTGGCTCTTGGGAACTGTAGTCAAAGCTCCCCCACTTGGTGCCTTCTTCCGGGAGAAAGAGTCCTCTAACCATTTCCTTAATTTGTGGGTGTCGAGAGGGAACTTGCTGCAAATTAGGGTGACTTGATGAGAATCGGCCCGACACGGTCCCACCTCCATCTGAGCGCAGCTGGTTAAACTGACAATGAATGCGACCATCATGCTGATGACTAAGAATCGTATCAACAAACGTTGTATTCGCTTTATTGTATTCTCGTATCTCAAGGATGTTCTTCGCTACTGGGTGTTCATGTTCCGACAGGAACTTCTTCGTGAAGCTTGGCTCTTCCGTCTTCTCTGTCCTGTCATAGGACAGGTTATAGTGATCAAAGACCCGCGCAAGACTCTTCGCGTTCCACGGTTCAATGTCCACCCCCGTCTCGTCTTTGATGACCTTACAGAGCGCGTCCTCCTTGGACTGCAACAGCTTCTTCGTATCATGCGCCCTGTCTAAGTCCACACGGACGCCTCTGCACTTCATGTCGAATATCAAGGGTAGCAGGTCCAGTTCCATCTTGAGAATGTCTAGGCAGTTCTCGTCCTTCAGCTTCCGCTTGAGCACGTGCCATAGGTCAAACGTCAGCCTCGCATCCGTCTCGGCGTACAGAGCGACTCTGGCCGGCGGTAGCTTCCACATGTCCTTCTTGGCGTCTACACCATGCTGCGCCGCCGTTCGACGTAGATCGTCCTCCTGCTTGCGCTTGCCGAGATACGTCTTGCCCAAGGCATCCAAGCTGTAGCTAAACCTGTTCTCGTCTAGCAGCGGAGCCGCAATCATCGTGTCCAGTATATTGCCTTTGACCTCAAGGCCCTCTGTCTTGAGCCATCCTAGGTCGTACTGTGCGTTGTGAAACACAACATCCATGCCATGGTTCAGTTGCGCCTTGAGCCACTTGACCACGTTCGTCTTCGACATGTTGCCGAAGCTATCATGCGCGATAGGTAGGTACGCTTGCCAATCCTCTGTGGCTACAGCAATGCCGATGAGATATCCATCGTCGCGTGACCAGCCTGGTCCCTTGGAAATCAGATTAGGGTCCTTGGTCTCTACGTCTATGCAGATAAGTTTCTCGCCCGACAGGTTTGGCAGTGAGTCCGGTGGTGTCCAGAGTGTCTCGTCAAATAGATCATCTTCCATCGCAAAGTGCCGCCCATATAGCTGTGTATGCCGTTGCATCGACCCCATCGTCTGGGTTGAAGGCGCCGTTCTCATGTCTAGCGACCTTTAGCAAAACCATTATGAACGCGGCTTGCTCTGGGGTCACGTTATGACCAAGGTAGACGGTCACCAGTTCAGCGAACCGCTCATGCATAGTCGTGTAGTCCCCATGCTGAGAGGCACGTTCACCTGTAACCAAGTCCAGACACGTCTGTAAAATCTCATCAGGTTTCATATTGTGTAATACTTATCCGTTATGGGTTCCATTATGTGCAAGGACTGACGCGCCCTTGTCACGGCGACATAGAAAACACGATGCTCCGTAGAGGGGTTCTTCTGATATTCACGATCTGCGGCGTAGGACAGGTCTGGTATCACCAGTACGTTGTCAGCTTCGCCGCCCTTCATGGAGTGTATCGTACTGACCTTGATGCGGGGATTCTTGACGTTGTCGCCGCGCCGTAACGCATTCAAGAGATAGTGCTCCATGTCCCGTGTGATCTTGTCTAGAGCCTGATGCCAACGAATATCCCCCACTTGCAGCAACCCTAGATGGTCCCTTGCGTAGTCCATGTTGATCATCGCCTCGTCATCGACAGATAGCAGCGCCTTGGACCTCGGACCAAAGCCCTTCTTGTAGCCAACGTCCGCTTTCATGTGAGTGTAGACGTTCCGAATCTCTTGTGAGGTTATGTTCTTGCCCTTGGTCAAATCTTCCCAAGACATGATCGCGTCATAAATCTTTGGTGGAATACTTGGCCGTCCATTACGGCTGTAGACCCAGCCCTCGTCTCTCAACGCATCGGCGTACTGTGACGCGATGCGATTGGTCCGCGCTAGGATGCACCAATCGCCCGAGTCCAATGGAACGTCCCACAAGCTCTGATGCTGCTGCACGGTCCCGTCCTCGTCTCGAGGACTCCAATCCTTGGGGGCCCTGTCACGAATGCGTGACACTACACTCTGTGCCACATGCCATACACTCTCTGGCAACCTGTAAGACTTGTGCAGAACCTCGCGGTCTTCTGTCGCACTAAGGAACGCCTTAACGTCCGCGCCTTGAAAGCCCATGATCGCCTGATCGTCATCGCCGCTGAAGATTTGTATGTCAGGAGTTTCCCGCAATACATCCACCATCTTCCACTGTAGCGTGGACAGATCCTGCGCCTCATCGACAACCAAGGCATCAACGTCCAACGAATAACCACGCTCCACGAACTCCTCAATCATGTCCGTAAAGTCGATCTTGTTGTACTCAAGCTTGTAGTCTTCGTATGTGTCCACAAGGCGCTTCATCTCAGCGAAGTGTAGATTGTAGTTCTCGGCCCTTCTGAACATCTCCTCCCACGGAATCTCCTTACTACGCGCTAGGTGGTACAGGCTCATGTAGAAATCGCCTTGGCTCACGCCCAACGTATCAAAGTCCGACTCCATACTATCCGAATAGTTCTTGCCGAAGGACAGTCCAATGGCCGCCCCAATCTTTGCAAAGTCCGCACCGCCGATAACGTCCGAGGTTTTGTAGCCACCCTCACGAAAGGCAATGGAGTGCAGCGTCCTGAAGTGTGGCAAGCGGTCATCTGTGATCCCGCTATCTTTGCACACTCGTTCGCAGCTTTCCCGTGCCGCCTTACGTGTAAAGGACACACCAGCAATGCGTTCCGGTTCAATGCCCTGCCGTATGTACTCCTGTATGAGGTTGGAGTTGTTTTGTGTTTTGCCCGTGCCTGGTGGACCTAAGTATGTCTTCTGAACTTTCATTGCGCTTCCCACCTAAACTTGAGCTGCCCGTAGATAGGTTGCCAATCCCGCTCCCGGCCTTTGCGGTCCCAACCGCCTTTCTGTGTCTCCCCCACGATCTTCCACCCAGCGCCCTTCAGGCTAGATCCGCTCTCTTTCTGTAACGTGTACGTGACCATGCGCTTGCCGCCCATCTGCTGCCAGATTCTCCAGCAACGGCCATACAAAAAAGAACACGCCCCTCTCGGCGCATCGTCCAAGACGCAGCAACGTGTAACCTCTGCGGTGTATCCATCGTCCAGTAATCGAGCCACTGGTCTGCCGACAATCGCGATGCCGACCATGCGGTCCCCCGTAGTGGCGCCTATCGCAAACCTGCCACCGTCTCTACTCGTTCTCTTGCTGTGTCTGTGGAACTGTTCCACAAAGTGGTTGGCCTCTCGCAACGTTATAGGCATAGGCTGGAGCTTCAAAACGGCACCTCTTCAGAGAAGCTCGGCTTCTTCAAGTCAACGTCTAGTTCTTCCATCTCTGGCACGAACCAGACCCTAACCGTCCTCCACTTGCCCTTGTTGTCCTTCAGCCGATACTGCTTATCCGACTCCGCGCCATTGTTCAGTTCCTTCAACCGCTCCGTGATCTGTCCACGTGAGTAGTTGGTGAAACCCTTGCGCTTCAAGAACTCCTGTAACGCACCTAGCTTGAAGTATGTGTAACCGTCCGCCGTCCATGGCTTGCCCGTCAGGAGCTCCTCTTCCGAAGTCGCACGTATGCGGGAGGTGCAGAACGTCTCCAAGAACTCGTTGAACTGACCCTTGGTCGTTAGCTCCTCTGGCACCTGTATGTGCGTTGCCGTGGTCAGTAGATTGTCGATCATGTCGCGCCAATCAGGGTCCTTCATCCGCGCTGGCATCTGGTACATCTGCTCCATGCA
>TARA_R110002020_G_scaffold57933_4_pt1 | contig 15297 bp, 5 predicted proteins | sample TARA_R110002020 | Tara Oceans TARA_R110002020 (sample SAMEA4396489) | marine metagenome | biome: Westerlies Biome; feature: [MES] marine water layer (ENVO:01000295) within the mesopelagic zone...; material: water (ENVO:00002006), including particulate matter (ENVO:01000060) such... | reverse complement strand
CCACGCCACTTCCACGGATGAACCTCGGGCCAGTAGCCGCCCTCCTCCATCACCTCCAAGGCAACCTGCACGGTCTGGAGAACTCCTCGCTTCTCCCAGTCCTTGACGCTACCAACCTGCGCCTCCCAGTTCAGGCTCGCCAGAACATACTCACGGTAAGAGTCTCCCATGTCGAGGACTCGGTTTCGGACGCTTGCAAACTCAATCAAGGCACTCATGTGTGCCTCCTTTCTGCCTCGTCTGAGGCTCAACACATCCACAACACGTAGATGAGAAACGACCAACGCCAGATGTGTGGCTCAATCATCGCTTGCTCCTTCGCACAGCATCGACCATCCAGCAGAACAGCCCGAGTGAAACAAAGGCGGACACTGCCGCCATCCAGAGAAACGCTATGTCTGCGACACTACTCACGATACACCTCCATTCAGGATGTCGCTGGCCTCTGCGACCGCGTTCATCCAGCCAACGTTGCCCTCAAGCGACTCGTCTCGCACGGTACGCACCGTCCGATCCTTCACGACTCGCTTGCCTTGCGTGACAGGGATTACCTGAACGTCCGCAACGTCCAGCCTGTCGCCTTGCCCGTTCTCGAACTCAGCCACCTTGCGGTCGGCGGCTACGCTTGCTGCGCTGGTGGTCGAAAGACCCCAGCGGCTCATGGTTGCGTTCTCGTGAGAGATACGCATACGTCGTGACTTGCTCATGGCAAATCTCCTTGCCCGTATGGGCGGTTAGGTCACAGTGCGAGCAACTCTTTCATCGTCCAGCCGTTGCCCGTGGCTGGGTTCTTCTCGTGTTCGCCAATGCCGTGCTTGGCCTTGAGAGCGTTACGCCTTGCTTTGCGTTCGTCCTTGGGCAAGCCGAAGTACTGGCTCAGCGGGCTTGCCTTGCGTGGCTTGCTCGCCTTCTTCGTGGTCGTGGCCTTCCTGACCTGCGCCTCCGCCTCTTGCCGGAGGCGACGGCACTCCTCATCATGCTCGGCTTGAGGGTTGCCATTCCCGAGGGCAAGGAACTCCTTGTCGGTCTCCCACGGTGGAAGCAACTCGGCCACCTCCGGCTCCCGCTCGGCCTTCACCTCCGCGATGATTTGCCCCACCCGTTGCCGCGAAATCTCCAGTGTCTCTGCCACCTCCGCGTGGGTCAGCTTCTTGCTCGGCTTGCCCCGGAGATCGTTACCCGTCACGAAGAAAGCCCACTCACGTCGTTGTTGCGATAGCGTCATAGCTACGCTCCTGTGTTGTGTCCGTGAAGGCCACGGACTTGCCTTGCGGTCGTAAGGGCCGCAATCCAGACCCCCTCCCCGCAGGCGGGAGGGAGGCTGGTTGCCGTCGTTACGCGAGAGCGATCAGGCGTGGGCAAGGACGTTGTTGAGGGTCTTCTCGATGCGGGCGTAATCCTTGTGATCGATGGCACGCTGGAGCTTGGCGCAGGTCTTGCCCTTGCCCTCGCGTGAGGCGATCAGAGCCTTGGCTGCTCGGACGAGGGCGGTCTTCTTGCCCGCAGGGATCGCAGCGTTCGCCTCAGCCTTTGCCTTGCCGCGTGGCACGATAACGTCAGTGTAGAAACTCATAGTCATAAACTCCTGTCTCGTAGAGACATAAGGGAAAAAAGCAGAGGGTAGGCTACGTTGCCTTGCCCTCGATACCTTCATCGGGTTTTCCCTTGCATTCCACCGAATAGCAGCCTTGCCGTGTACGCTAGGGCCGATTCCCTTGCCTTGCCTTGCCCGATTTGCCGGGCTTGCCCGGATATCGACAGCCACGCATGATATCATAGGGCTTGCCTTGCCTTGCCGCAGGGCTACCGGGGGTCAAGTCGCGGCCACATGTCTAATAGGGCAGCTATAAATTCGTGACCCCCTAGTCGATTCCTAGTCTTTCCGCCGATCCTGTGGATCTAGCTTTCCGATACGTTCCCAGTCAGGCTCCAGTTCCTTAAGCAGTCTCAGCATAGTCTCCAGACGCACTACAGTGTTGTCTAAGGCTCTTACTCGGTCAATTAACTTGACCACCATGTCCCAGAGTGCCTGAATCTTATTTAAGAGAATATTCATCATCCATCGGAGCATAAGGTACAAAACGCCAACTAGGAGGGCGGACATAAATATAGGAAACCCTAGAGTTTCCACAAGATGCACAAACTGATTTACGTCTTCCATAGTTCCCCCCAAGAATAAAGACTGTATTGATTAATCTAAAGGTTCTATAGTTCCCCTAAGATCCCTTAAGTTATAAGATGTATAATATATCTATAGACCCTTGGTCCTATAGTTTGTTCTACCGTACCTTTAGTTGTCCTTTACTGGACACCCATAAGAATACATTAGTACCAGTAGTTCAATCCTATCGAGATCTAGAGTACTGAAGGAGCCATCCCCTGATGACCCCTTTAGTACTCTCTAATGGTTTATATACTATTATACCCGAGTTTAGGTCCACCCCCGTTTTTTACTCTTTTAACGAGGATGGAGCCTCAAGGGACTTAGGCGTATTCAGCAGAGTCTCGGCTGGAGTAATGCTTTCCCTTGGCACTGCTCTGGCCGTTGGTCTAGGTCTGTTAGGTACTCTGGTTCTAGGTGCTTCGGATCTCGATTGGATACCTCTTAGGACACGCGGTTGATAGTCGCGTATACTGGATCTAACAGCATCAGAATTCCAAGTGGAGGGTTCTTGTGAGATTTCGTTTTCAATTACTACTTGACTCCATAGATCTCTTGCCCTATCTGCATATCCATTTTCCATCATTTCTGCCATAATGTCTTGATGGCTTTGGAATAAGATTTCTTCTCGATCTCTTTGACTAGGTTTAGTACTGCCAAAGAAAGCATTATCTATTGAAGTCATACCAAAGAACTTAGTAGGTAAAATTAAATCATACATAAAATCCATTAATCTAGAAGCTTGTTTATTATCGTCCGTTGCTCCTACTAAATAGTCAATCATTCTAGGTGGTCCAGAAGTAGTTGCTTGGGGTCTACTAAAGAAGTAACCCTTTCCTGTAAGATCTTGTATTCCTTGACCTAAGTTACTTAGCACACCTACTGCTGGAATATTCATAGCTCTGTAAGGATATTGAGGTTTTCCTAATGCTCTATTAGTAGCTGGCTCAACAAATAACGATCTAGCTGCTCTAGATGCGTAACCCAACCACGGAGTATTTGTAGCATTTGACATTACCATAGCCCACGGATGATCAGACCAATTTTCTTTTAGTTCGTCTAACGAAGCTCTACCAGTCTGTAAATCTCTAACTTGTTTATGGAAGGTTTCTAGTGCTGTAATAGCAACGAGGAATGTGAGCGCTCTAGTGCTACTGCCTTCTGTTGGATTCTTTCTCATGTAAGTGTTGTAGAATGCTAATGGATATGTGGCATAGAATGAGAACAATCTACCAAAGGCGTTTCGGTTAAAGTGCGTGTATCCCCCCAGTCCTCTAGGTTCAGGAGAAAGATCTCTAGCCTGCATTTCAACAAAACCAGCAAAGCGATCAAAAACATCTTCATAAACCAATCTTTCAACATTACCTAAAGAATACTTTCTATCGGTCATTCGTTCAAACATAGTAACCCAGTTCCAAGTACCAGCTTGAGGATCTGCCATTTCAAGAAGGTTAATTACAATAGGCATTACATCTAATCCATCAGCATCTCTTACTAGCCCTGCTCGAACCCATCGCATAGCAAAGCTGTAATCTAATCCTGTTTCTCTAGCTAATCCCTTTATGTATTTAACTTGTTCTTTTGGAGATTTCATAACTTCAAAAACACCGTGTTCAAATTTTTCATTAAACTTTGTTATTGCTGGAATACTTTTTAAGACTGTATACTTAGCTTTGCCAACTGCAATATTTTTAGTTGCGTTAATAACATGCCTTAGTCCAGTAACTTCGGTTTGTACTTTAGCCAGCATTTCAAGAAAATTATCTATTCTATCCATAGCTTTACTAGTAGCACTTTCAGACAATGCGTTTTCACTAGCGTGCAAACCGTCGTTAATAATCTTTTTCATTCTTCTAGACCAACGAGTTTCCATTTCCAACTTGTTAGTATTAACGTATCTATGAAGACCACCTCTGTTATAGTTTTCCATAACAAAGGCTGTACCTTCTAGCTCGCTTTTACTTAAGCTATTAAGCTTACCTATGTCTTTAAATAGAATCTTTAATCCTCTGGCTAATCCACCCATGTCTCCTGATCGAGCTAATATAGCCATTGGTAATTCAATTAATGCTACTGTTTGAGAAATACCAGAACCAAACAAAGCCTGAGCTACGTTATTTGCAGACTTAGCTATTCTATCTAGTTTTCCGTCTGCTTGATAACGAGGTTTACCAATCATGTCATAATAAACTTCTTCAACTAATTCTACAGTTTGGGTAAGAGCTTTAATCTGACTTTGAGCAAATACAACTTCTCCGTCTTCTGTTCTTTCTTTAGCTAGATTCTTAACAGTATTTTTCATTCTATCAAATACATCACTCCATCTAATGTTTGTTAGCTCTTCTCCAAGATTTGAAGTTATACCTGCTTTTTTTAAGAAAGAGTTTAAAACTTCTTGAGATCTAATCTCTGCACCCTTAGTTGCAGAATAATTTGATACAATGCGAGACAAATCTGTTTCAAACATCTCCATAAACTCAAAGTTATCTGCAAGCTCTTCGGTACTAAATACACGGTTATGCTCTCCTGAGAAAGGCTCGCCAGTTGGGTTTCTATATCCACCTGTTCCATGAGCATCAAAACCACCAGAGCGACCTACAGCTTCTTTGTTCATACGGTGCGCCCATGCTTGCATAACTTCTTGCACAGCCGTTTTATTACCGTGAATCTTTTTCCATTCATCGGTATAGTAGGAGTTGTTTCCTTTGTACGCTTCTTTAAGCTTGTCTGAAATAGAAAGGTTATCTGTGGCTCCAGTGTATCCCTTCCAGTTTATTTCATTATCCGCAAACTTATCTGCGTAGGTAACAGGCTTCTTGGCTACCGGATCAACTGGTTTCTTTGGAGCATCTGTTACTGCTCGTAACTCGCTTTCAACCATAGAGTTTAATTTACGAGACGGCCTAAATATTCCGTGATCTCGAATTACATTGGTTGAGGGGCGAGGCAAATCTACAGCAGTTCCAAGCAACTCTCTAAGCTGATTACTCAGATCCATTTCCTGATTTAGTAGATCTCTCTTTCTTTGACTAGCTTTAATGTATAGGTTTCTAAGATCTTTAGATGTTTGGTTTAAAGAGAACGGTCCCGGCTTTCTTTTATTCTTGGTAGGAAGACGTTTCTTTAAAATATCCAAATGCTCTATCTCATAAAGCTCAGTTCGGACTCGATCCAGTTCTCCAAACAATCTAATACCTTCAGTAATTTTTGGAGGCGTAGCTGCATTTCTAATTTCTCTAATCTTCTGGTTCCACTCCGAAATCAATCTAGCGTCTTCTGCACTGAGGGGAAGCTCTCGAAGAGTTTCTCGTGTAGCTCCTTCTGGAGAAACTTTATACTTGTTTTCGTAAAGATCTTGAATCTTCTTTTCAAAGGAAGCAATTAAATCTCTTTGACCAATTGACAACCCTTCAGCATCAATGTTTGTATACTTGTCTCTTTTAAGACCGGACGTAGATACGTTTTCAGAAATCTTAATAGGATCTACCAACACTTCGTCAGCAAGAGTTCTACCCTTATCTGTTAACTGCCAGTATCCTTTTTTACCTTCGATTGTAGAAATAAATCCAAGATCTTTCCAAACCTTAAGTAACTTAGAAACGTAAGCTTCTGGTCCTTTTATAGGCTGAGGTCCGGGGCCAATAACTTCTACAGATGTATTATAGGTATTAGGACCAAGTTCATTAAACTCAGCTAAACGTTCTTCTCTGCCTTTATTTAACTCATCAATATGTTTAACCAATCTGTCTGAAATAGTTTCAGATGATGAAGTCTTAGTGTCTAGGGTTTCTTTAGTAACCGATCCTTGAAGTATATCTCTTCTTCTAAAGCCTTCGCTTTCAGTAAAGCTTCTGCTAATAAGCCTTAGAATATCTTGATCTAATTCATTCTGCGGAGCATATCTAAATGGAGTAGCCTTTTTAAAATTAGGAGTAACTGTGTGTAAGTCTAGCTGAGGGAATTTTTCAAAGGGCAGATCCTTAGCTTTAGCAATAGTATCTAACGCATCTCGAAGAACAATTTGCTCAATCTTTAAACGATTAACCTTAGCTATTGCTTGATCTGTTATGTAAGGAATAGACTCTGGTGGTCTTTTCGCTTGTATATCAAGTGCTGATGTTGTTGTTCCTTCTTGCCTAGCCTTTTGACTTTTCTTTTCCCATCTTCTAATATCTTTAGCTTTAACCCACTGTCTTCTTTTAATTAACTGTTCGTTATCAAGAACAACTCTCATAGAAGGCTTTGCGAGTTCTTTTTCAATACGGCCTAGTTCATCCTGCAAGGAATTAATAACATCTGAACCATAGCGAACAAATTTACTAACAGTAGTTACATAAGCTTCTGTGTAATCTGTATAAGAGTTGTTAACTTTTTCTGCACTAGTAGCAACCTTCTCAAGTTTTTTAGGGTCTTTTTCAAAACGGGGAAGAGCTAATTCAGATAATTCTCTTTCTACTTTTCTATCAAAAGCACGAGCCATTGCGTTTAATGTTTCGCCTTGTGGTCCTACTCTGCTTTTTCTCCACTGATTAAACGTAGGTGGTTTCATATCCTTAAGGGGATACATCAAAGCAGTGTTTCGGAAGTAATCAGGATCTCTTAAAAGTAAGCTTATGTCTACTCCTGTACGATGAGGATCAAGCTTTAATACCTGACTAAGAACCTTTCGAACAGCGTCTAAGTCACTTCTTAAGGTGTCTTGTCCTACTGTGTATCCTAACTCATCATTAAGTTTTTTATTAAGAGTTCCTATTTTAAGAAGATATTGTCCTCGTTTAGTTCTCTTAGGATTCTTATATATGGAGTTTGCTGTTGCTTTATCAATTGTTTTTCCTTGCCTGTCTCTACTTCGGAAGGTTGGATTATAGTCTTCTTTCATTAAAATGTCTATTAGTTTTCTTTGCCTTGCTTTAATTAATCCCTGTTGTCTAGTATCTTTATTAGTAACTTTAAAGGCTGCATCAATAACTCTAGCTAAGGATTCGTTTCGCTCTCCTTCCATAAGCTGATGAACAATGCCCATAGGATGTCCAATAGTAGCTTGTCTTGAGAAAGCGTCTCCGTCATCTAATGTATAAAACTGAAGATCTTCTCCTAGTTCTCTAGCAACATTATCTACGTTAGTGGTTTTCATTTTAAGTAAATCGGTTTCAGTAATTGTACGCCAAACCGCTGACTGTTTTCCTTCTAACTTACGAAGAACTTGTCGGCCTACTGAAGCTACGAAATAACTTAAGGGAACTTCATATGCTGCTCCATAACCGCTTCTCATTGTTTCGTCTATAGCTTCACCTAATGACTCTGAAAGTTTTTCATTAGCTTTTCTTTTTTTCCAAACCCACTTACCATCTTTATTTTTAACTCGTTTCATCTGGAACATGTTTCGAACAGAGGTATAAAGTTGATATCCTCCGATATCTTCTCCTCCTAAAAACTCTTCGAATGTAGGTCCAGCTAATTCTTTGGCGTCTGCTTCTAACTGATCAAACTCTTCTTGGGTTGCTTTTTGTTCTTTTTCTAAAGCCTCTCTTCTAGTATTTTTTTCAGCCGAAGTTAGATTTTCATTTAGGTCTACTAAACTTAATTCGTCATCTATTCTTTCAAGCTGTCTTTCTTGCTCAACTATTTTCTTATGTATTTTCTTTAAGTCACTAAATCGTTTTTCAATTAAAGAAGGATTTTCATCGTATAGTGCTGTAACTGTTACTCGTTTTTCTGGAGACAACGCAATCATTTGGTGAGCTACTAACATATCTTCAATAAGATCTGACGGCACATTCCTACCGGCTTTATAGTCTCGTCTTTGTACATAGCTACTTATTACATCAACCAATTCTTGGTGATATCTAGGATCAAACTCATTTAATTCTAAATACTCTCCTAATGAAATTCCACCGTCAGTTGTTCCGGGTTTAAAATTAGCGTGTGCTTTAGCTATCTCTTCTAACCTACGTTGAACCATAAGTTGAGCATTACGTTCTATTAACTGATGAGATTTAAGGCTTTGACGATCAAACCTTGCATGGTTCATGTTTAAATCTAACGCTTCAATAATGTGGTATCGACGAACAATAGTGTCCCCCTCAACCGTAGCATCAAACTTTTTAAGAGCGTTTCTGTTGGAGTTTGCTTCACTGCCTACAACTTTTCCGTCTTTAACTTTGGTAACTGACTTTGTAAAGTCTTTTTCAATAACGGCTCCCATGTTTGGAATACGTTCTTCTACCATTGGCATAGTTTCTAATGCAAGCTCAATGCCCCTAAGTCTAGCTAATTCATATTCTAAGTTCTTAATAGTAGAGTCAACATCTTCGGACTCTGCAATATTTCTTAGTTTTTCGTCAGCTTCTTTAACACGCTTTTCTAGTTTAGTGAATTGCTGTTCTTTATTCTGAGGGATTCGTATTGATTTAGTTTCAGCTACTTTTAATTTCTCATCAATGACTTCAAGTCTTTTTCTAGCAGCAATTTGAATATCAGTAGTTATTCCTTTGGTATCTTCTAAGCTGTTAATAAGTGCATTGATAGCATTTATTTCTCTGGTAATTTGGCCTTTCTTGCCACTCGGTGAGTCTGGATATTTGTTTTCTAAAGCTGTTTGTCTTGCTTTAAGCTCTTCGACTCCTACTGTTTTAAAGTCTAAATCACCTTCTCGGGGAGACTGGGACCAAAAACCTTTATTTGTTTTAGGCAGTTTTTCTCGTAAAGGCTGAATAACCTGTGCAATCGCACCTTCAGGAGAGTCTACGATTTTCATTATTTCGTCAAACTCTTCGGTAAGACTATCAATTTGTTTCTTTAAGCCTTTAGGCGGCGTAACTAAATCGTCCATGTAAAGAATCATTTCGTCAACTTTGTTTAGATAATCAGCTAACGCTTCGTCCCATTCTAATGCTTCTTTAGTAGTTAAGCCTTGTTCCATAGATAGATCTTCTAAGAATCGTTCAGATTCTCTGATACCGTTAAGCTGTTCTTGCAACTCATCAATACGAGTCTTAACTATATCTAAACCTTCTCTAGTTCTCTTTTCCATCTTAACTTGTTTGTCATGGACTCTTGGATTGTACTCTTCTGCGGTAATACCTAAGTACTCAATAGCTTCTTCTTTTTTAACCTGTAAAGCTGCCTGTCGTTCAGGAGTATTATCAATCGTAGTTCGAACTGTGGTTTCGTCTACTATAGCTGAAACTACTTCTTCTTCAAGAGCTTCGACATTCGGCTCATCTATTTGTCTTTTAGCTTCTGAAGAATTTCGTATACCCGCTTCTCTTTTTCGTCTCATTTCTAAGACGGTGTTCTCTAACATGTTTGTCCAGTTGTTTGTAATTCCTGCTAATCCTTCGTTGTTACGAGGATTCCATAAAACTAAACCGGGGTACTTCTTTTCAATAGCTGCTTCTAATCCTTTAACAGTGGTCCTAGAATCGTTGCTGTTGGTTGCTATTGACTGTAAGTTTTCTTTGATTCTGTTGTTCTTAATGTTAGTTATGTCTTTAAGAATCTCAACTGATCTGTCAAGAAGTAAGTCATGCAATAAAGCGTCATCATCAATCTCTAAAACCTTAACCATGTTATTACGAATAAGTTCTGCATGGAACTCATTAAGGTCTTCAATAGAAGGATTCACAATATCTGATATGTCGCTTTCTAAACCAAGTTCTCGTCTTGTTGTAGACCTTGCCCACTTAGCCCAAGCTTCTTCATCAGCCGGACTATCAATGTCTTTTCGTTTTGCTACCCACTCTTGAAAAGCTTTTATCTCTGCTTGTCTAGCTTCCATTTGCTGGACCTGTCTTTTACGAGATAAGAATAAAGTTTCTGGTTTTTCTGGTAGCTGGGTTTCTACATATTCTAGTACTTGTTTTCTATTAAAGTCAACAGCGTCTTGTATTTCTTTTTTAATCATATGTGGAAACAAATCAGCAGCATCAACATTAATTTCATAAGACAAGGCAATAGTGCTTTTTATAAGGCTGTTGTTATTTACCAGATCAATAATATCAGAGATTGCTATACCTGTGTTTTCTAAATCTCGTGCAGTTAATCCGAACCTACTCATATCTACAGGACGATTAACCATTTCTTCTAGAGTCTGCTGAAGATGATCAAGTCCAAGAACAAAGTAGTTTCTATCTGGGAAGTTTGGATTAGGCATTCCCTGACTCTTTGCAATAGAATCTCCTACAGTGTATCCTCTAGAAAGATTATCCACAGGAATCTCAAGAGTTACTTCACTAATAGGGAAATTATCTCCATCGTCAAAGAAGACCGTCTTATCGTCGCCTTCTCCGGTTACTCTTCTAACCCGTTTTACTTTACCTTCAAAGGAAGGATGGCTAACAAAGTCTCCAGCCTTAGCTGAGATACTAGTTCCTTCTGGTAACGATGTTCTCTGGATGTTAGTAGGATCAACTGTTTCGTCAACAACTACACGGGCTTCTCTAAGAATTACGTTTCCTTTTCTAAGTCCCGGCGAAATGACATGGGTTATATGTCCCTGCTTTGCTTTCTTTTTATCTAAGGAGGAAATAATCCACATATCGTGCGCCCATTCATCTGTTGGAATTGCAGGCCGACCAATAGGATTAATAAGCTCGATGCCTTGTTCAGACAGGGCATTGATTCTACTGTTAGCTTCTTCTAACGCTCTAAGACTAATATCTTGGAGGTGAGGAATATCTAGGTGTTGGGTTGCCATACGATGAAGCTGGAATATTTCAAAGCCGTGCTGAATAATCGCAGCGTTTTCGGCTTCAACGTTTCCGTCTCTAATAGCAACTTCTATATCCGAAGATGTATCTTCGATTCGTTTAATAGCTCTGTTGTACCAGCCATCAACCATTTCTTCTGGTTTATCAAGTCTAGCTGGAACTGTAGGATCTATGTCTGATCTCTGTCCTACAGGCATATCGTTTGCTTTTCTTAAAGCATCTGCTTTTTCCTGAATTCGTGCTAAGTCTGTTAACGAAAACTTTTTTCCTCCCGAAGTTCCTCTAATTTTATTCCAAACCTGAGCAGCTAATTCTTCTGGAGAAATAACTTCTGGTGGCTGAAAGAAAATAGAACCTTCTGGTATTTCGGCTATGCCTACAACATTACCAGTTTCGTCTACCTTTAAAGTAATGTGACCTAACTTTTCAAGTTCAATATGAGCCGCAACATCATTATTTAAGTAAGTTGACATTCTAATTTTAGAGGCTCTTTCAGCAATTTCATCTACAACATCCAAAGAAACTTGATCTACAAGCATCATAGGAACGTACCTTCCGGGTTCATCCATCTTAGAAAGGAACTTAGTTTCCATGCCTTTTCTGTAGTAAGTATCGAAGAAATCGTCCAGTCTTCTTTTCATTCGTGTTGCGTGTTCTATAATAACTTCAGGCTCTTGTTTAGTTAAAACCGGATCTGAAAGCTCGTTCTTTAACTCTTGTTCTATAAAGCTTCCAAACGATGCGTCATCAATATTTTTAAGCCTAGCTTTTAAGATTAACTTCTGAAGTGTTCCGGCAATATCTCCACCAAGAACTTGTTCGGCTGTATCTGCTGCTGCTTTAACCATAGAAGCATCTCTGGCTGCTTGTTGTTGAGCGTGCCACACACTTCTCATCTGTCCCATTTGAGCTAAGTCTTCTGTTAAAAACTCGTGGGTATTGTCTAGTAACCGTCCTAATGTTCGTAACTCGTGTAGCTGACTATAGATAACATCCGACTGTGCGCTACCAATTCTAGCAAACTTATCTAAAAACGAGCCTAAACCAGATTCCATAATTGCTGCGTTTAATGCACTAGCAGATACAACTTTATCTCCGGCAGTAGACTGTTCCCGTAAGGCGTCCATTACTTGATTAACAAACTGTTCTCGTAAAGCTGAGCTACGAACGTCATCTCCTTGAATTTGTTGCCAAGTAATTTGATCTTGACGTTCTTTTAATTCTGCTCTAGTTGCCCTATCTTTTCTAGGATACTTTTCAATTAACCTGTCTCTTAGCTCTTCTACGGAATCTTCAGCAGCTTTAATTAATCTTTTTTCTGCTTTAGATGTTTTTAATTGATGTAAAGCTCGTCGTTTAATTATTAACTCACCTAAAACTGGATCAATTTGTTCCCAAGGAAACTCTAAAAATCTAAGAGTTGAATCTACGGTTTCAGGAATTGGATCAAATTTATTAGCAATATGTCGATCTAGTTTGTTTCGTTTGTTTGCTAAGTCAGCCAGCATTTCTGGAGTCGGTCCTCCATCAGCTTTCATAGCTACGTCTTTAGCTGTTCTCCACGTTTGCCAAAGCTCCTCAAGGACTAACCTATCTTGATCGGTTCCTGTAGCAACATTAGGTTGTACTGGATCTGCTTTGTTTAGCTCTAAATCAGGAGGCAATGTTTCGTCTAGCTTTTGATTATGAACTTCCGCTGCTCGTTGGTTTCTAGCTGCTCGTTGAGCCGGAGTCGCAATTTCTCCTCCAGCATCCTTAAGTCCTTCTTTTAAGAACTTACGCATAGCGTTGTCTAAAAACTCGTAGGATAGTGCATCTCCGGGTTGATCTCCAACTAATCTACGTAGCTCTGTAAGGAACTCTATAACGTCCTCATAGCTCCTGTGGTGGCTTTCGATAAGGTATTTATCAAGCAACCTAGCCCCAGTACCATCATTGTCAGTTACAGAGTCTATGGCCCTTGCTATCATTAGTTTAGCACGTTCTTGACCCATTGTTGCTACGATACCATCAGCAGAACCAACCCAAGGATCGCTGATATCTTTTCCAACAATTGCATTTTTCCATTTATTTAAATTCGTAGGACTCCACCCAATTTTATGAGCTTCCTTAAACCAGTTTTTAAATACTCCACCAAAGGCTCCATTCATTGCTGCTCCAAGTAAGAATCCTGCTGATCCCATCATCATAGCATTTGAAAGAAGCTCTCCTCCACTAAAAGAAACATCAGCATTTAAAGATCCGTATAATGCTTCGTTTCTAGCAATTCGATCTTCTTGTGCATAAATGTTATGGCCTATTCCATAACCCGCTCCCCAAAGAAAACCACTGGCATTAGTGCCTAAGAAGCTTCCTAAGTGGCGGCCTGTTTTTAAGAATGCAGACCACTCGACTACATTACCAAATCTTCGGATGCCATGTCCCATTCCTTCTAGCAACTTAGCTTCAAGTGCTGGGTTTTTAATTATTGAAGCAAGATTGGTGTCTTCTAAAAGTTTAGGAGCAAAGCCAATTCTTGTAGACTCGGTTGCTGCATCATATCCTAATTTACGAACAACTAAACTATCCTTAGAAAGTACTCCCATTTTTTGTAAACGAGCTACTTCTTTAGATGTTAATGTCACTACATTACCAGCGTCATCAAAAAGCTGTGCGCCCCACTTGCCCGCAGGCATTCCTCTAGTAATAATTTTAGAGTCAACGAACACGCCTTTTTGAATTTGTTGGGCAACGGTTTTAAGTTTACCTGCGTTTGCTATTTTTGATCCCGCAGTAACTAAAGTTTTACCTGCACTACCTAAACCAAAGGACAATGGAATACTCGCATAGAGTTCCCAGTCGGCTCCTAAATCTAAAGCAAACCTTTTAACTCCGTCATAGTTTGGAGCATGGCTATACTTTTCTAAGAAGTCGTGGTGACGATATCTAGTGTACTGTTCATAGCTTGCATCTCTTAGGTAACGTTTAGCTTCATAAACGTAAGCTAGTTCGTTGTTTGTTCCCTGACCATACTTGTCTGGCTCCCATCCATGTTGAATTAAAGCTTCTCTAGCTAACTCAGCTTGGTCGCCAAACTCTCTATCTAAAGCTGTTTTCCAGCCATTAGTTTTATAATCAAAGTCAGGTTGGTGTACGTTTAATAGCTCTTCAACTTGGTCGTAATTTTCATTTACATAAAAGTTAAGTTCGTTAATTATTCTTTTCTGTGAAACAGAAGGGTCATATCCTAGTAAAGTTCTAGCAACTCCAAAGGGGAAAAATATATCTCCAGCAATCTGCCATCCTGATGAGTTTTCCCATCCGTTGAAGGAAGTTTCGTCATCAATATCGTAATAATCTTTAGGAGCAATACCAGCCAGAGCTTTATCCACTCTAGCAGCATGAGGATTAGCTCCTAACATACCCGCTCTATTAACAGTTCGATTGTTAATTAAATTGTTAGTCCACCAATTAGTTACATCGTTTCGGGAAGTTCCTTTTTGAAAGGTTAGGTTTCCGTCTTCGCTGTCGTAGATTTGGACTCGATCTTCTAAATTATCTTCATAATCTTTTAAATACTGTGCGCGATTCACACTAGGTAAAAAAGATGGATTAAGCGATGCTGAAAAGCTTCGATAAGAAGGAAGATTAGTAGGCTTTGGCATTAAGTATTTTCCTTAAAATTAATTCTGTTCTTCTATAAATAACGGCTTACGCCTTCTGCTAATTGCGGTTTCTGCGGCAGGATGCAGAACATAATTCTGTAAAACATGCGATGGGAATTCTGAGTAACCATACGCACCTGTACCACTAAGAGAGAATGTCGATCCTATTCGATATGCAGGAGATGTTATCCAAACATTACCTTGGCTATCCCAGTTTAATAAAATATCGTTATATCCGGGTTTATTGCTTTTTATTTGTTTTGGTTTATAGTGTAATTCTACTAAACCGTTTTGATTGTCAAATCGTCTTTCTACTGTATATGTAGCAGTGTTTGATTGCTGTAATGTTTTTTTATCTGGAAGAATTAAAGTTGCTCTTTCTTCATAATTAATTCTACCTAATAAGTGTCGTTTAGCTGCTATATCTTTTTTTTCGAATTCTCCTAATGGAACATCAGCAGAATAAAATACCATAGGTTCTCCGGCTCTGCTTTCTAAATCTTCTAGACTTCGTGGTGCTATATGATTTACATTGTTATGGAGTCTTACATTACTTGTTGTATCTTGATTGTAAACTCTTATAAAAGGTCTGTTTGACCTAGTTGGTGGCATTAGCTCACCCAAAGCATTGTACTGTATTTCTTTTGAAAACTGTGTTTCAGTAAAAGGAACACCATCAATAACCGGAACTACAGGTGTTCCTGCATAAAAGTTTATCCAACCTTTTGTTTCTTCATCTGTTAAACCTGTAGGTTGTATATATGAAGCCGCATATTGCGGA
>TARA_R110002020_G_scaffold222837_1_pt1 | contig 15321 bp, 15 predicted proteins | sample TARA_R110002020 | Tara Oceans TARA_R110002020 (sample SAMEA4396489) | marine metagenome | biome: Westerlies Biome; feature: [MES] marine water layer (ENVO:01000295) within the mesopelagic zone...; material: water (ENVO:00002006), including particulate matter (ENVO:01000060) such... | reverse complement strand
GTCCAAAAGCTTCTCTACGGCCATTTTCGCGCTCTTAGACGCTATGCTACACCAAGGTGTGCAGATAGGAATTCTTTCCAAGTCTTTTAGGCAGTCAAAAATGATTTTCAAAAAGATAGAGGAGATATCAAAAAGCCCAAAGGCTACTTTTTTTGCTCAATGTATTACCCGCACCTCCAAAATGAATGATGAGTGGGTTATGGAAATCGGTAGAAGCAGTATCCGCGCCCTCCCACTGGGTGATGGCGAGAAGTTGAGGGGTTTTCGTTTCCAAAGGATGATTATAGATGAGTTGCTACTAATGCCTGAAAAAATCTATAATGAGGTTATTATGCCCTTCTTGTCTGTGGTGGATAATCCCACCGAAAGGCAGGAGGTCTATGATCTGGAGACGGAGCTTATCGAACGAGGTAAACTCAAAGAAAGCGAAAGAAGGAAATGGCCAAACAACAAAATCATAGGGCTTTCTTCAGCATCCTACAAGTTTGAGTATCTTTATAAACTTTATCAGCAGTATGAGAACTTAATTTTAAATGAAAATTTACAGGACGGGGGACACCGCACGATTATGCATTTTAGTTATGACTGTGCGCCTGAGCAGCTTTATGATCAGAACTTAATCAGCCAATCGAAGGCGACAATGAGTGAATCTCAATTTGATAGAGAATTTGGAGCAATCTTTACCGATGATAGTTCGGGCTACTTTAAAGTGAGCAAAATGGCCGCTTGCACCATCCCAGACGGAGAGGGTCAATCTGTGGAGGTTATTGGAAACCCGCAAGATGAATATATCGTCGCCTTTGACCCATCGTGGTCAGAGAGTGAAAGCTCAGATGACTTTGCGATACTTTTGATTAAACTAAACAAGGACACCCGCAAGGGGACCGTGGTTCACAGCTACGCTTTGTCGGGCGCCAATCTTAAAACACATATTAAATACATGGCCTACACCTTGACCCACTTTAATGTGGTCGCGGTAGTGGGTGACTACAATGGTGGTGTTCAATTCATGAATTCCTGCAACGAAAGCGACATATTTAAAAAACTCAACTTGAAACTGGATACCATTGATGCGGAATTGGATAAGGCGCAAGACTATGAAAAAAACATTCGCAAATTAAAAAATCAATACAACAGATCTAACAGAAGATTTGTTTTTCTTCGGAAGCCAAGTTCTTCATGGATTCGCTTCGCCAACGAGAGCTTGCAAGCGGCATTTGATCATAAGAAGATATTTTTTGCGGGGGCAGCAATGGATGATGATTACAACATCCAGAGAAAATCTAAAATACCCCTGAAAGACCTTAAGTTTTTAAATAATGACCCCACGGAAAAAGCTAACATAGGAGCAAGAATGATTGATTTCGTTGAGCACCAAAAAGATATGATGGATTTAATTAAGGTTCAATGCGCCTTAGTTCATGTGACCACATCGGTGCAAGGAACCCAAAGTTTTGATTTACCCCCAAACCTCCGCAGACAAAAGGGGGCTGATAAGGCGAGGAAAGATTCCTATTCCGCTTTGTTGTTGGGCAATTGGATGATGAACATTTATTACGATATGGAGGCCCACGAAGGCAATGAGGGTCAAGCGACCTTTACCCCAATGTTCATTTCTTAACATTTAAAAGTTGAAAGTTAACTTTGGGGTGTAATATGGACTATATCCATGGCCAAGAGAAAATATACTAAAAAATCGGAATATTGGAAACAGTTCAATAGGGGTGGGAATGCTCCCGAAGGTGCAGTGGGGGTGTCACTGGCAGGAGAAAAAATAGAGCCAGATTTATTGGGGGAGCCGTTTTACACTTCGGATGCGTCACATGCGGAGACCGCTAGAGCAAGAAGCAACTTCCCAGGGGGAGCGGGAAACCGCACGGGGACGCGAGTGAATCGCGTAGCTCTTAACCAGACTAAAGATAGATTTTCTAGCATTCGACGCGGAATGCTTCCTTACGACTATGCATCCGATGGGGTAAACGTGCGCGATGGTATCGAACTTTGTCAGAAGGCTTATGCAAATGTAGCTATTTTCAGGAACGCCATTGACATAATGGCGGAATTTACCAATACCGATGTTTATTTAGAAGGTGGCACTAAAAAAAGCCGTGAATTTTTCTCTGAGTGGTTTAAAAGAATTAATTTAATTAACATTAAAGATCAATATTTTAGGGAGCTTTATCGAAGCGGTAATGTTTTTTTGTATAGAGTGGATGGAAAGTTCAAGGTCGAAGATTATGCAAAACTAATGAATCAGGTGGGAGCTATTAACCCCGCTTCTAATAAAGTGCCTCTTCGTTATATTTTGCTAAATCCTTATGATATTGTTGCTCGCAGAACAACCACATTCTCAGGGGACGCTTATGAGAAATTTTTATCCGAATACGAAATAGCTCGATTAAGAAACCCCCAAACCGATGAGGATCAGGAAATCTTTGAGAGCTTGGACCCTGAAATCCAGCGGTCCATCAGGGACGGCACTTATAATACTAATGGTGTAAATGTTCGACTTGATCACGACCGCTTATCTTATTCCTTTTACAAGAAGCAGGATTATGAGCCGTTTGCTATCCCCTTTGGCTTCCCCGTTCTTGAAGATATTAATGCAAAGCTTGAACTGAAGAAAATGGATCAAGCTATTACTCGCACCGTGGAAAACGTGATTTTGCTTATAACAATGGGCGCTGATCCAGATAAGGGTGGAGTAAATCCAAATAATCTCAAAGCCATGCAGAGCCTTTTTAAGAATGAGAGCGTCGGGCGCGTCTTGGTATCAGATTATACTACAAAAGCTGAATTTATCATTCCTGAATTAAATAGGGTTTTAGGGCCAGAAAAATACGATATACTTAATGAGGATATTAAGCAGGGGCTACAAAACATTGTAATCGGGGAAGAAAAGTATAGCGCTACACAAGTTAAAGCTCAAATTTTTATTGACAGGCTAAAGGAGTCGCGTCACGCCTTTCTTAATGACTTTTTGCAGCGAGAGGTTAAAAGGGTGGCCAAAGAGCTTGGCTTTAGGTCATATCCCGCCGTTCGCATGAAGGATATCGATATGCGTGATGAGAGCCAATTAATGAAAATTGCGACACGTTTAATGGAGCTTGGCATCTTGACCCCCCAACAAGGCATGGAAATGTTTCATAATGGACGTTTCCCTGAAGCGGATAAAATTGGACCAGCCCAAGAGAGTTTCGTAGAAGAGCGTAAGGAGGGCTTCTATAACCCTCTTGTAGGGGGAGTGCCAGTGGCGCCACCCGCCGCCCCTGTAGGGGGAGGTCCGAAACCTATCAATAAAACACCACGCCAAGCTGGAAGGCCCGAAGGAACCACGGGGATTCCGCTTGCAGATGCCTCTTATTCCCGCAGTAATATCCAGACTACTATTTATGAAATAGAGGCATTTGTGAATACCGCGCAGAAGAAACTGGCAAAAAAACTAAAGACGAAGAAGCTTAATAATTCACAAGGTGAAATGCTAGACACCCTATGTGAGTCCATCGTATGCGCCAGAGATAAAGAATATTGGGTAAAAACGCTAGAATCATGTGTAAAGGATTTCAATGAAATAGAAAAGCTGGAGGCTCTGGAAAAAGTTTTGACCATTTCTGGTAACCATAATCTAGAAACTTATCCAGCCGCCATCCTTTATCACAGCAATGAAAGACAATCTTGAGAGTAAAGTAGAATTTAAAAACGGTGAAATAGAAATTAGCGTTTTTGAAAAAGAAACAGAAGCGAGATACGGTGAGCCTTATCCCGAACTTGACGAACTGAAGCGTAAAATAGATAAGCGCCAATATAATCAAGATTCCCACGAATTACAGAGCGAGACATTACGGGAGCAATTGAAGCATCATCAGGATGCCGTCAAAAATCTTCAGGCCGAAATTGATGCTCTTGAAAAAGACATGAAAGAGGATGAGTCCGATATTGATGTCGAATCCAAAGGAGCGAGCGAGAAGCAGAAGGATGCCCGTAAGAAGTTCATGGAAATGATTCGCAAGAAAAAGGATGGCGACAAAAAAGGGGACGACGAGGATGAAAAAGATGACGAGAAGAAGTCCAAGAAAAAAGAAGCATCCGAGGCTGGTTATGAAAAAATTGACGAAAAAGAATTAAAGCGCGACACCAAGAAGCAAAAGGTGGAGCATGAGAAGGATGCAATCAGCGATGATAAAAGCAAAATCAAAAAGCTAGAGAAGGGCAAGCCATCGGCAAAGAAGAGTAGGGAGAAGAAGGATCTCAAGAAAGACATCCAGTACGATAAGGATTCCAAGGAGAAGATGGAGGGTGATTATGGCGCTGGAGACGGCAAGAAGATGAAGCCTAAGAAAACCTACGCTCAAATGTTAATGGATATTGCCGCAGAAAGGTTTGGTGGAAAAAAGCGTAGCGCCTTAAAGGATAGCGATTTTCTTGATCCCAAGAGACGCTCTTTCCCCGTGATGTCTGCCCAAGACGTTAAGGATGCTGTTAGTAGCTGGGGAAGGTATAAAGGTTCGATGACCTTTGATGAATTTAAGGCTAAACTGACTCGTAGGGCTAAAAAGATCGGTGCGGAAAACGCCCTACCTAAAAGTTGGAAAGAGTGAAATGGATTACAAGTACACGACTACTTTTGAGTCCCCTCTTCTAGCGTGTGAAATTAGTGAATCCTCATTAATTTCCAAAGCGTCCCTAGAAAATTTAGCACCCCTTGTTCCCACTGATATTGACTATCAGAGTAATATTGATTTATTGGGGGTCGCTTTTAATGCAGCGGTAGTCAATAAATTTAATCGTAATGGGGACGGGATGGACACCGAGACAGCCCTTCGTTATACCAAGAATTTTGTTCATAAACCCACTAACATTGAGCATGATAAGCAAAAGGTCATAGGTCACATAGCCGCAGCGGGTTATAGCGCCTTTGGATCTAATCAAGTTTTAACTGCGGAAGAGGTAAAAAATAAAAAAGAGCCTTTCAATATTGCACTCGGGGCAGTTATTTATAAAACGGTTAATGAAAATTTTACCGATTTAGCCGAGAAGTCTTTAGACCCTAGCAATCCCGCTTATCAGAAAGTTTCTGCGAGTTGGGAGGTTGGTTTTAATGATTATGTTTTGGCCGTCGGCAGTGATGTTCTAGGAGAGGCTAAAATTATCTCCGATCCTAATAAAATAGAGGAATTGCGGGGACGTTTGAGGAGTTACGGGGGGTCTGGAAAAACCGAAGAGGGAGAGAATATTTACAGGTTAATTCAGGGGGATATCTATCCACTTGGGATTGCATATACCCTGAATCCTGCTGCGGATGTGCGAGGTTTATATTCCCCTTCCAAGGAACCCGCTAAGCTTTTTATAAATGATAAGCGTGATAAAATTTCACAAAACAAGGATTTTAATGTAAATGAAAAAAAGGATATTATAGCTATGGAAATTGAAAACAGTATTTTAGAACTAAAGGAGCTTCTCGCGGAGAAGAAATTCTCTCAGGAAGCGATTGCCTCTATGACTGATACCTTCACTGAAGCGATTAAACAGCGAGACGAACAATACCGCAAGGATATTGAATCTGCTAAAACCGCTAAAGACACGGTAGCAAAAGACTATGAAGATCTCAAAGCATCTGTTGCCGATCTTGAAGAAAAATTAGGAGCCGCTAATGAGCGAATTTCTAAATTCGAAAATGAGCAGAGGGCTGAAGAAGCCGTCGCCTCCTTCAATGAGCGCATGGATAGCTTGGATCAACTTTTCCAGCTTGACGACGAAGATCGTGAATTTCTCGCCAAAGAAGTGAAGGAAATTGAAGCGGAAGAGGCTTATGCGTCTTTCGTTAACAAACTAGAGGTTCTTTGGAAGCATAAAAACAAAGAGGTTCAAGCTTCTTTCGATGCTGAAATTCAAGCCCGTATCGATGCGGAGGTCGCAAAGAGAATTGAGGCTTCTGCCAATGAAGAGGTTGCAACCGAAGACGCTTTAGATGGCGCCGAAGCAACTGATTCAGTCATTTCCAATGCTAACGAAGCTGTTTCTGCCGCCGAGCCTTCTTTGAAGGATAAATTTAAAGACGCTTTCAAACGCGAAAATATCGAAATTTCTTAAAACAATCTATTAAAAATACAAAATTATGGCTATTAGAATATTACCATTCAGACAATACTCAGATCACGAAGTCGTCAACCTTTATGCGTTGACCGATGCCGATGTTCTGGAAACAACGACTCTTGCGGATTCGGCTGGCGGTGACGCTGGCGTTTTCGTGAAGGTTTCAGACGGGGATTTTAACAACGATCCAATTACCTATCAAACAAACACTTATCTAGGTGATAACAGTTTTCCGTTTCTCGGTGGTACAGCAATGTATCCTCAAGTTAACCTTAAGGTAACTCCCGCCACCTCTGGTGCAGGTTGCCTCGGCATGACCCTTTTGCAAACCGCGAAGAACGACGAAAACGGAGAGAAACTTCTCTATAACCCAACCAAGCAGACTGAGCTTCAGGCTGCACTTCCAGGGCAAGCTGTTCCCGTGGCTACAAGAGGAGTCTTTACGATCACCGAGAAGGCTATTGATGGCCACCCTGATAATTCCGATTTCCTGACCATCGGTGGAGGAATTAAAATTTCCGCCAATGAGGGCAAGGTAACGGGCTGTGACCGTGATGACACATGGGCAATGGGTTCCGTGATCGGAACTGGACTGAACAACAACAGCGATTTCCGCGCTCCCTCTACAGGTTACTTCTCAGGAGTTTATGCGGTTGTGAAACTCAACTGTGACGCTTAAAAATTAGATTCATCTTGAAAGGATTAAAACAATGAAAATTACTTTAAAAAGAACACCCGAACAAGTCGAGCTTGTAAAAGCTATGGCTTCCCGCAACCGTCAGGTTGCATATGAGGCTCAGGTGGCGCTTGCAGAATTCATCGGACCAGTTTTGGCCGAAGTTCTCCAACAGGCCCCAACCGTGAGTAACCTCTTTCAATCGCTTCAGTTTGACGCTGACGATAACCCAAGCATTCCGCTTGACCTTTATTATAACGTTTCTGATGAAGATTACGTTCAAATATGGAGTCAAAGTCACGCTGGTGGACTTGCTTCCAACCAAGTGCTCCCAACCGCTTCCGAGTTGAAGCTTGCTACTTACAGCCTTGATAGCGCTGTTAGTTTTGATCGCCGCTATGCAGCCAAAAGCCGCATGGATGTCGTGGGCAAGACTTTCACCCGTGTCGCTCAGGAGATTCTTCTGAAGCAAGAGAAAACTTCTGCCACGCTTCTTTTGACCGCTTTGGCAAACGCGCAAACTGGCGATACCGTTCACTGCGCTAATAGCTCTACTACTGACCGCATTATCTTGGATGACTTCAACCAGTTGATGACTAGGGCCAAGAGAATTAATAGCTCTTGGACAGGTGGAACCACAGATACGCGGACCAAGGGAGTCACAGATGTTATCATGTCTCCCGAGCGAGTAGCTGACATTCGCGCAATGGCTTATAACCCGCTTAATACCGTCGATTCAGACGGTAGTGCAATCGCGGCTGACCAAGAAGGTTTTGCTGGCCCTGACTCTCTAAGGAATGAGCTTTGGCGTAACGCTGGAATTCCAACCTTCTACGGTCTCAATATCATGGAGATCAATGAGTTGGGTACCAGTTCTAAGTTTGGCACCATCTTTGAGACTGCTGCTGCGGCCTCTAGTATCGTGGCTTATACGGCTTCGAGTGATGACCTTGTTATCGGTGTTGATCGCAGCCGCGATTCGCTGATTCGTGCAGTTGCTGTAGATTCTGAGAGCGGTAGTGAGTTCACCCTCATCGCTGATGATCAGTATAGCATCCGCCAGAACAAGATTGGATACTTCGGCTCTATCGATGAAGGCCGCGTGGTTCTTGATAACCGCGTTCTCACAGGCATCATCGTCACCTAATCCACGGCCTTAGGGCTTAAAAATTCAAGGGTCGCTTCGAAAGAAGCGGCCCTTTTTTTTGTAATTTACCTTTTGGGTGTATATAATAGTGTATGAGTAAACCAAAGAAAGCGAAAGCATCTCGTAAAAAGCCCTTTACCGAAGTAACTACTGGGCAAGAGCAACCCAAGAAGAAGGGTCTCTTGGAAGAAATAGAAGAAATGAGGGCTAGTGGTGATACTAATAGCCAACAATTCAAAGAGAAGCTGCGCGAGCTTGAGGTTATTTTGGGAGTAAAGGAACTTAGTCCGTTCGAGACTAATGAACTGGATATCTTTCTGGACAATTTAAAGGAAATGAATTTAGCGGATATGATGAGCATAGCCCAAAAAGCTGGACTCAACCCCCATTTACCAAGACAGCAACTCAAGGCTAATTTGATTAAAGAGTTTAAGGCGTGTAATCGCAACAACCGCAGGAATATTTTGGGCAGTCAGCCTCAAACTATCGAGCTTGACCCCAACAATCCCCAACACGCCGAAACTATTAAAATTCTACGAGATTACTAATAACCTGTGTAATAGAGAGCATGGCCTTAACTACTTTAGGTGATCTAGCTTCAGGGATTTTAAACACCGAATTCGATGATGATACGTCGATTGCCACTACTGGTGCAATCAGTGGCTGGTTGTATGAAAATTTGGGTAGACTTAATACCTACCTATATACTGACTTCAGTGGCGCGTCCGCTAATGTTGATACAGAGGCTCAAAATATACTCAAAGAGCTTTACCTCTGCAATTACTACACGAAGCAAGCTCGTAATGCTCTACGCGGGATTGTTAGCTCTAGTGTAAGTGGTGATAACGTGTTGGCTTTAAAGGACGGAGAAAGCTCTGTAACGTTCGTTAACAGGAATGAGGTGTCCAAGGTCTATAGGGGACTTGCAAACGACTGTATGGACAATGTGGAGCGCTTAGCAGGGCAATATAACATCTATCAGGCAGAGCCTCTACAGTTGGGCGGAATTGACGGGAGCGGAATAGGAACTGTGGTGTATACTTAGGGCGTTGAGTGACCGTTGTAGAGCTTGTCCATAATCTTCTCCACATCCAATTCAAGCATCCCAATTTTTAAATTCTGTTTTACGTCGTCTGGGAGACTGCCACTCCCCCATTTGCCCGCTGGCCAATCGCGTACAAAAATTGAGTGTTTCTCCACATCTCTAGACATCATTTGGATTTGGAAGTCGTTGTGTTGGACGGAGCTTTGAAGGTTGCTTGCCCACCAAACAATTCCCGCCGCTTGAACGGCTAGACCAATACCAAGAGAGATAAGGAACTTACTGTCCACGACGGGGCTTTTCGCCGCGCCGTGGCTTGCGTCGTCCGTCGGGACGTTTGTGGCCATGGGGTTTTCCTCCTACGCGCTTTTTCCATTCTTCAGCAATCGCCTTCTTTTCTTCAGGACTTATTTTTCCATCACCGTCCTTATCGAACTTTTTAAGAAACTCGGCCTTCTTAGCTTCCCAGTCAATGTGGGGTTTCCTGCCGTGAGGTTTACGTCCATGGGGCTTGCGCTTATCTTCACAGCACTTTTCCTTGGTTAAACAACAAGCTTCTTTATTGATGCAGCACTGAGGCTGAGCCATTACTCCACTAAACCCCAAAAGGACTGTGATGGAAGATATTAGAAGTGCTTTAGGATTCATTGCTCCTATATTATCCAAACACTACGCCAGTATTCGCTCCACTCATGAATACACCAGCAGCAAGATCCTCGGGGCCACCAATCTGAGCGGTGAAGGTAAGATCAACGGATTTGTTCGAGCCGATGCTGGAACTGTAATTCTCGCTTTCAACCAAGGCGCCTTTGAAGTCCCACTTGATGGCACCGTTGCCGTTAACATCATTCATGGTGATTGTGACAGTCTTTTCGATGCCTTCAAGTCCAGTTGCCAAGTTGTAAACGGTTTCCTCATTCATGAGAGCGCTAACGCTCAGCGTACTTACGACGGGGAAATCGACCTCCCTAGCAAATGGGAATTTACTACCCAAACGATCAAGGGGGCTACGGGAGAGCGGGATTGAAATCGATGCGCTTTGCACGTTACAACTATCATCACCCTCAAGGTCCACAATTGTTTCACCGTCAAAGTTTGACAGCGACATTGTGATATCTCCTGGGCGTAATGCCGTGACCTGAGTACCGTCAGGGCCAGCGCCACTGGTGGGGGTGGGAACTCTTATTGGGGTTTGTGTGGTCGGAGTTCCCGATTCCTGATTAATAGATGGGTTAACGATGGTAGGTGCTGCTGTGCGGGCGGCACCTACTGAGGAAGCCATGTTCGCGCCTTCAAGAGTGCAGGAAGCTGTGGGTAAAGATCCCACAGATAAATCAATTGAGTAATCACTGAGGTAGCAGTTACCAACACCAATGATCTTATCGGTGTCATCGATCTCTCCACCAAGGTTAATGTCATTTCCAGCGGGAGAGGTAACCACGTAGACGTTTACGCCTGATCCCGCGTTCATGTGACCTGAGGCGAAGTTACCTACACCAGCATCACCCGTTTCCACGTAAAAATCCAAAACGCGCTCGTTAAAGCCATCCGTAAGGTAATACGAGAAATCAATAGAAACAGTAGGGGGGTCTAGCACCAAGGAGTCAATTCGGGCAAGTTGTCCATACTGGTTGACATCCTGACGGTTGATGCTGTAGCTATAGTTGGCGCTTTGTACCCGCGTAAGCTGTTCATGATTTGATTCACCCGTAGAGGTAGCTTCTTTACTAACGTATAGGGCTTCGGATTGATAAATTACTCTGTTTCTGGCCATAATAAAAGATTCTTTACTTTGTTTACATTTTTAATTGGAAAATATGAAATTAAGAGAATCGATATCTGTGTTGTTGTATGTCAAAATCAATGAATCCAACATACATATCATTAGCAAGGGACTTTCTTACGCGGTCTGTTAGCTTAGAGGTTCTCACCTTGTCTATGAAGAATTTTGTCTCTCCTGCGTATTCGTTAGCGAGGCCCGTGTAATTATAATAATCGTTTTTTAAATCCCCCAATTCAGTGGTGGGATATCCCGACATGGGGATGGGGGAAAATACCTCATTTACAGAATCAGTAAAAATAGATAAAACCCCGTCTAACTGGAAGGTGTCGTTGGTCAAGACTACGGCTTTGGCATGAACAACAGTATCTTGCATTCCGCCAAAGGCAAAAGGTTTGTTTTCCGCGTCTGATACGGAAAGAAAACAGGCGGGAATCACATCATCGTAAGGCGCTATGGGTTGATTTGAGGGCGCCCCAGGAAGAACAGAATTGGAGACGTATCTATTTTCAACAATTAAATCTTCCTCGGTGTCATTGGTCATGTATAAATTAAAGTCCTTTACAGGTACATTGGTGCCAACCATGGTGGCCGTTGTCCCAATTCCAAGTGTGTTGCCTGATGTGAGCACTCTTCCGTTGTCAAAATCCAAAACTAACCCATTAGCGCGACCCGAGAAATCACCATCAATATAGACGCCATTGGGAACGTCTGAGGTTACGCTGGAGTCGTTAACCCATTGTTTATAGGCGCTCCCATAGACGCCGTAGGGTTCGGTTGTACCTACCCCAACGTAGTTTCCTTGTATACGCTCGTCTACATAATAGTAAAAATTTGGCGCTGACACGATGGAGAACGCTTGTCCTTTGGTAAGGAGAAAATTATCAAACCACAGGAAAAATGAAGTGGTTAGCTTGTGCTGAAATTGCTCAATCATTTTAATTCTTCAAACCTTTTTCTGTATTTTTTGAGAAAAGCCGATATATAAGGTGTATTATGGAATTTTCCCCCCCTTACCTTTACACGACTTTGTATAGCTGCGCCCGATCTACCCTTGTTTTTTCTTAATAAGTAACCCAATCCTGAAAGTCCTCGCTCAATTCCCTGCGCCCAACTCCTTCCCGTGGCCCACGGCAACGGGGTGATGGCAAAAATATCTTCGGCTGTGGGCAGCGTTACACTAAAGCTAACCCCAATATTCTTGGCTGTGACTTCTTCCTTGTATTCCAAAGTGGTATTTTCAAGCATTGCCAAAATGGGCGCTATGGGGTTTTCTCCTGCATCGAAACCAATAAACGCGAAAAGATTACTAACTCCACCTAGCGTTCCACTTATGTTTAATGCATTTGGCCCCTCCATAATTTCTTGGGTAACGGGATTGCCTAGAAATTCAGCCATCATTTCGGCTTTTATTTTTTTAAATTCCTTCTGAGCGACCTGTTTAAACTTGGACTTTAGTGCTTTTGGGGCCTGACGCTGAAGAGCGGCCTTCACATCTGCGGGAACAATAGCCATTACTCATCAATCGGAGTAAGGGTAAAGGTGAAAAATTGGTTATCCACCAAGCCGTCGGGGTTCCCGTCGCTTTTGATGGCGAATTTGCGCCCATCAAACTCCACTCTTCGTGCTTCTCTTATGTAATCGTAGCCCGTTTCCTCTACTACTATTTTGACCACTCCGTCAGGAAGGATAATTTTATTTTGTGTGCCTCCCTGTTGCCCCTCATTAGCGAGGTATTCCTTGCTTAAATCTTTATAATAGATTCGGGCAGCAAAGGTCTCTGAAAGGGCGCTGTAGCTTACATCAGCATTATTATTCGCGCTTTTTCTATATAGGGCATTCCATGTTTTATTGGACGCCACAAGGGTTTGTCTACCATTTTTATAAACCGTGATGGTTCGAGCAAACGTGGTATGCAAAGTGGTTGCTAAATCCTTTATTTTGGTAACTTGGTCTGGTGTAAGAAATCCCGCCATATTGATTTTTACACTTTTATTTATATAATAAGATAGGTTTAAGGAATGAATGCTAAAAAAAAATTAGCCATTGAGTCAGAAAAGCAAATCTCAGGGCTTTTCAAAATGATGCTTATGATGGTGGAAGACATGAAAAAAGATCATGATTTCCATTATGCGAAACTCTACGAGAACATCCCCGAGGAATATCACAGGATTATTCATACCGCCGATCACTTTACGCCAGACAAGGTAAACTGGATTCGCAAAAGAATCCTCGATATGGGTAACGAATCTATTAGAAATTTAGACTCAAACTTTGATAATTATACAATAAATTTTATTTTTAACTAGGAACAAGGCCATGGCATTTAAAGAATTATACACATTCACAGTAGACGAAGAAAAGGAAGTCGAAAAAACTCATACCCGCACCAATAAAAAAACGGGCGAGAAAACAACCGTCACCAAAAAGGCTAAGGAGAAGATTCCCGTTCAAGTCCGAGTAAAAAGACCTTCTCGACGAGAATTAGAAGATGCAGAATTGGAGTATTCTGTGGAAATGAGTCGCTGTGTAAAGAGGGGTATTTTAACTAAGGCGATGCTCTATAAGAAATATAGTGATACGGGCGGTGTTTTCAGCGAAGACGATGCCAAGGATTACGGGCGCCTTTACAAGGAGATCTTAAATTTGCAAAATGATTATATAAGGATCGACTCAGTGGAGAAAAAAACAGCGAAACAAAAACAAAAGCTGGAAAAAATCAAGGAAGATCTAGCTTCCACCAAACGGGAAATGATTGAGGTGGAGTCCACCATGCAGTCCTTATTTGATCACACTGCTGACGTTAAGGCTCAAAACCGTTTGTTGTTATGGTATACCTTGATGTTGACTTACGTTCAACGCGAAGATGACGAAGATCCCGTACCTTATTTTAACGGAGGGGATTTTGAGGAAAAGATAGAGGATTATTATTTAAAAGAGGATGAGGCTAGTGAATTTTATGAGCAAGTCGTGAAAAAAGTCACCACCATCTTGGCTTTCTGGTTCTTTAACCAAGCTTCCTCTCCCGAAGAGTTTAACGACTTAATCGAGAAGATGGAAAAAGGTGAAAGTTGAAGGACGAATTTTACATCTCCCTAATTGGGGAAGCCTTTGATGGTTATACGGAGGCGGTTATTAATGATCAAACCGTTTACATTAAGCATATAAGCATTCGGGATCAGAGGTATTTACATAAATATTACCAAAAATACAAAGAGATTGCGCTCTCCAAAGGGGTGGAGTCAGAAGAGGAGAGGCTCGCCTATGTGATTGAGGAGGGTTTATGGGATGAAGCAGATGATCGCAAAATTGCAGCCCTAGAATTTGAGATAAAAAACCTCAAAAGTTCGATTAAGAGCTTGTTCCTGCCATCACAGCGCGAGGCAATGACAGAGACTATAGCGGAACGCGAAGCCGAGGCGGAGGATTTACGGGTGAGTCGCAAAGAGGTGATGGGAAAAACCGCTGAAGATTACGCCACAAGTCGCAGTGGGGATGAGATTTCAAGATTTTTATTGTTTAAAAATAGTGACTTAACAGAACATTTCTATACCGAAAAGGAATTTGCAGAGTTGGAGACATGGGAAATAATAAAGATCAATTCTCTACAAACCGAAATTCATAAACGCCTCACAGATGATACAATTCAAGAGGCAGTTTTGCGGCCTTTTTTCAGCATGTATTTGTCTTCTTGTGAAAAGGTGGCGGCTTTTTACGCAAAACCCGTTACCGCTTTAAGCATCTATCAATTAAAAGTTGTGCTTTATGGGAACATGTTTTTTAATATTTTCCAACATACTACCGATGTTCCCGACGACATTAAAGAGAACCCTCAAAAACTTTTGGCGTTTTCAGATGCTCAGCGCAATAAGGATAATAATCGAGGCGGCATAAAAGATGACGCAGACGCTTCCATGGTTTTCGGAGCAACGAAGGATGACATGAAGGGATTTGAGGGTAAAGATGGCAATACCGCCCTCAGAGAAGAAGCGGAAAAACATGGCGGTACGCTAGATATGAAACAAATGATGAGATTAGCTGGACATGATGTGTAAATCCTTGTGTAAATAACACAAAGGTTTACGGAAATGCCATTACAAGTACCAGTAGTAGAAACAGGATTAGAAGCGAGTATTCATGCCGCCGCCAAAAAAGCGGGTAGGAGCATGAAGATCAATATGGGTCCAGGTGCCAAGAGCATCGATGGTCTAGCTCAACCCTTAGGGCGCATCACTGGCAAGGCGGATCAATTTACCAAATCAATGGAAGCCGCCAACGCTCGCGTGTTGGCATTTGGAGCTTCGGTGGGAGTTTTATCTGCTGTTACAAAAGGGTTTAAAGATTTAATCACAACTACTATTGAGGTAGAAAAATCACTCGCCAGTATAAACTCAATCTTGGGCGCCACAGGTGGCCAGTTAGAGCAGTTTAAGAAAACCATTTTTAGCGTAGCGCGAGATACTGAGCAGTCGTTTAGTGTTGTGGCGGATGCAGCTTTGGAATTAAGTCGTCAAGGTCTAAAAACCGAAGAGGTGGTAGCGCGATTAAATGACGCTCTAATTCTAAGTCGTTTGTCAGGATTG
>TARA_R110002020_G_scaffold61951_6_pt1 | contig 15328 bp, 14 predicted proteins | sample TARA_R110002020 | Tara Oceans TARA_R110002020 (sample SAMEA4396489) | marine metagenome | biome: Westerlies Biome; feature: [MES] marine water layer (ENVO:01000295) within the mesopelagic zone...; material: water (ENVO:00002006), including particulate matter (ENVO:01000060) such... | reverse complement strand
TGAACAAAAGAGAAACGTCTACAGTTCTGTTAACCCTGTTTGCCAACTTCGGTGTAAAACATGGGCAACGGCGGCAACGGCCTTTTGATTGGCGCATTGCCACGCCAGAAACATCGCATCCGGAATCATGAGGAGACCGTTATGCAGGATCGAGATAAGCTCGAGAATGAACTGCAGGAACTGCGAACTGTCGTGGACGCCTTCGATGGCAGTCTCCGCCGGCTCGCGATGGGAGATCTGCATCAACAGATCGAACAGCCCCTGCCGCGCGGCTATGAAGGCATGCGCAAGGATTTCAACCGCGGCCTTGCCTCCGTCAGCGCCACCATCGACACCGTGCTGACCCGCGCCCGCGAAGCCCATATGGACTGCGGAGAGGTTCGCGAAAGCCTCAAGCGGACGACCGACGAACAGGCCGCTCGCGCAAGCGCGATGACCGGCCTGGCCGCAGACGTCGGCAGCGCGGCGGAAACGGCCCGCAGCCAGTCGGCCCACGTCGAGCACGTGGCGACCATTCTTCACAACGCCCGGCTGGACATCCGCCGCCCGAAGGACGCAGCCGCCGAGGCCGTCACGGCCGCCCAGCGGACCTGCCAGTCGCTCGCAGCCCTGAAGACGATGACGGAAGAGGTTCGCACGCTTCTGCGCGAGACGGCACTGCTGTCGCTGAACGGCGGCGTCAACGCCGCCCATGCCGGCGTAGACGGACAGGAAGCCCTGGACATTGCCAAGAACCTGCACGCTCTGACGCAACAGGTCGGGTCCACGGTGGAGGCACTGACGGAAGCGACGGACGCCGTCGTTGCCCAGGCCAAAGCCACCTCCAATGCCGCGACGCAGGTGACCCGCGAATTCGATGCCATCGACGTCTACACCGAGGCACTGGACTCGCAGCTGACGTCGTTGGGCGAATCCTCCCGCCGGCACGCGGGTGTGGTCGATGCTCTTCGTTCGGATCTGATCAGCCTGGTACGCTCAAAGCGACCGGCCGACGAAACAGCCCTGCCCCCGGACATCCAGCTCGGCAACATGGAACGCGCCATTGCCGACATCGAGCGACAGGCAAGCCGCTACACGGAAGTTCGGATCGTCACCCCACCGGCAGGCCCTGCTCCGGGCAACGGCCGGCGCTCGCATCTGCGGCTCGTGAAGACGTAAGTCTGGATCTGCACCTTCGGTATTCCGGCCTCGCAACCGCGGCCGGAATACCTACATGGGGGAAACCGACATTTCCTCCAGGACTTCAATCATGATTCCCTTTTCCATTCTCGATCTTTCGCCGGTACCTGAAGGGCTGACCGTCAGCGACGCTCTGAACCAGTCCCGCCTGATGGCCATCAAGGCCGAAGAACAGGGCTACAACCGTCTCTGGCTGGCCGAACATCACGGCATGCCGGGCATTGCCAGTGCAGCGACATCCATTGTCATCGGCCATGTTGCGGCCGCCACGAAGCGCATCCGCGTCGGCTCCGGCGGCGTCATGCTGCCCAACCATTCGCCGCTGGTGATTGCCGAGCAGTTCGGCACGCTGGCCGCCCTCTTCCCCGACCGCATCGATCTCGGCCTCGGCCGGGCACCGGGAACCGACATGCGCACCGCCCGCGCGCTCCGCCGCAATCTCGACGCCGGCGCCGAAAACTTCCCCCACGACATCGTCGAGTTGCAGCGACTGCTCGGCAGCCCCTCTGAAGACCAGGCAATCCTGGCTGTCCCGGGCGCGAATACGAACGTGCCGCTCTGGCTGCTGGGATCGAGCGTCTACAGCGCCCATCTCGCCGCCGCCCTTGGTCTGCCTTACGCCTTTGCCTCGCATTTTGCGCCTGACATGCTCATGGAGGCGCTCGACATCTACCGGGACCGCTTCCAGCCGTCCGAAACGCTTGACAAGCCCTATGTCATGGTCGGTGTCATGGGCGTGGCAGCCGACACGGACGAAGAGGCGGCGCGCCTGTTCACTTCGGCGCAGCAGCAGTTTGTCAATCTGAGAAAGAATGTCCGCGGCCAGTTCCCGCGTCCGGTGGCCAGCATGGACGGCCATTGGACCGATATGGAGCGGATGACGGTGGAGCATACGCTGCGTTTTGCGGCCGTCGGTTCACCGGCCACCGTTGGGGAAACCCTGTCCCGCTTCCTCGCCGAGACCGAGGCCGACGAGCTGATCGTGTCGATGCCGATTCACGACATCGAGGCGCGGCTGAAGTCCGTCGAGCTCTTCGCCGGACTGCCGATGATGGAGAAGGCGCACTAGCGCCTTCCCCTTTCCGGATCAGGCCGAGAGCTTGGCCATGACCTCGTCGGAGACTTCGAAGTTCGAGTAGACGTTCTGGACGTCGTCGTCGTCTTCCAGCGTGTCGATGAGCTTCATCAGCGACTGCGCCTTTTCCTCATCCACCGGAACCGTGTTCTGCGGCTTCCAGACGGTCTTGACCGTCTCGGCTTCACCGAGGCTCGCTTCCAGCGCCTTGGTGACTTCGCCGAGGCTCTCGAAGGCGCAGGTGATGACGTGTCCCTCTTCGTCGGTCACGACGTCGTCGGCGCCCGCTTCGATCGCCGCTTCCATCACCGCATCCGCGTCGCCGACGGAAAGCTTGTAGGTGATCTCGCCGACATGGTCGAAGGAGAAGGAGACGGAGCCCGTTTCGCCCAGCGCCCCGCCGGCCTTGCTGAAGGTCGAACGGACGGAGGAGGCCGTGCGGTTGCGGTTGTCCGTCAGCGCCTCGACGATGACGGCAACGCCACCCGGGCCGTAGCCTTCGTAGCGCACGGCATCATAGTTTTCCGCGTCGGCGCCCGAGGCCTTCTTGATCGCCCGGTCGATGTTGTCCTTCGGCATCGACTGCGCCTTGGCGTTCTGGATCGCCAGACGCAGCGCCGAGTTGGCGTCGGGGTCGGGCAGACCCGATTTCGCGGCGACGGTTATCTCGCGTGCAAGCTTTGAGAACATCTTCGACCGGATCGCGTCCTGGCGACCCTTGCGGTGCATGATGTTTTTGAACTGTGAATGGCCGGCCATGGCACCCCTGATCACGTCTATTTCGTGGAATGGCCGCGTTATAGGTTCGAAGGCGCGAAGGTTCAAGCCACGAGCGGCGTTTCGCCGTGCAATCGGATCCGTAACCGAGGCTTACATGCCCTGTGGCACGAGAATGGTCGGCCGCTTCGGCAGGCTGCGCATGGACACCAGGATCGTCGGTTCGCGGGCATAGGCCACATCGAACTTGCCGCCGAGCATGCCGATGAAGCGGTCGAGCCCACCGGGCCGGTGCATCGGCAGGATCACCGAGGACCGCAACCGGTCGACCACCCGGCTCATGCTGTCGGCGCCGAGGGTCAGGCCCCCGTCCACCGGCACCATCAGGACGTCGAGGCGGCCGATCTCCGTATAGTGGCTCTCGGTCAGCTCGTGATGCAGGTGCCCGAGATGGCCGATGCAGAGGCCGGCGATCTCGAAGATGAAGATCGAATTGCCATTCTCCTCCATATCTCCGCCCCAGGAGCGGATATCGGTCGCCACATTGCGGATATAGGCATCGCCGACCACGACATTGTGCTGGACCTTTTCGCCCGGCACATCGCTCCATCCCTGCAGCACCTGCTCGATGCCGGCATCGGGGTCGAGCGTGAAATGGGTCGAATGCGCCTTGTTCATCGTCACCACGTCGGGCAGGCGCGACGGCCGGTAGACGCCGCTGTAGTCGGTGGCGATGCCGACGCCGCCCGGCGTCTCGATGAAATAGGTGGAATGCCCGACATAGGTAATCCTGACCTCTTCGCGGGCGGAGAGATCCGCCGAGCGGCTGTTCTGCGCCAGCACCAGCGGGACACCGCCGGAGGGGGAATAACTGGCAAAGGTAGCACTCGGCACCGCCTGGGCGATTGCCTGGCACTGGCTGACCGCCATCGGCGCGTCCTGCGCCAGCACCTGCATGGCCGGGGCGGACAGGCAGAAGAGAACGAAGGCGACAGTCCGCAGCATCATGCCACTCCCTGATCCGTTGTGACGGCAGGATGCGGCAAGGCAAGAGGACGGTCCAGCGGCTTCCTCAGCCGCCGGTCTCACATTTCTGTCATTCCGGAAGGAGGATTACGCCCAGAACGGCGGCACGGTCTCCTGGAGACGCGGGCCTATCCGCAGCGGCGCGATCTTCTCCGCAAGGCCGCTCGAATCGGAGATCTCGATCCCGAGGCCGCAGATCGTCGCCGGTCCGGTGGCCGCCTCGAAGCGGCCCTTCGGCATCTTCGAGATGAAGCGGTTCAGCGGCTCTTCCTTGTCCATGCCGAGCGAGGAATCATAGTCGCCGCACATGCCCGCATCCGACATGTAGCCGGTGCCGCCGTTGAGGATCTGGCAGTCGGCGGTCGGCACATGCGTGTGCGTGCCGACGACGAGGCTTGCCCGACCGTCGACGAAATGGCCGAAGCACTGCTTCTCGCTCGTTGCTTCCGCGTGAAAGTCGAAGACCACCGCATCCACCTGCTCCTTCAGCGGGCAGGCGGAAAGAATGGCCTCGGCCGAATTGAAGGGGTCGTCGAGCTCCGGATGCATGAACACCCGTCCCATGATGTTGGCCACCAGGATGCGGGCGCCGTTGCGCGCGTAATAGACGCTGGACCCGCGGCCCGGCGTGCCGGCAGGATAGTTCGCCGGCCGCAGGAACTGTTCGTGCCGCCCGGCAAAGCCGACGGCATCCTTCTGGTCCCAGACGTGATTGCCCGTGGTTACCACGTCGGCGCCGGCGTTGATCGTTTCCAGGAAGATGTCTTCCGTGATGCCGAAGCCGCCTGCCGCATTTTCGCCGTTGACGATGACGAAGTCGAGCTTCAGGTCGGAGATCAGGCCCGGCAGCCGCTCCCAGACCGCCGTCCGGCCAGTCTTGCCCACCATGTCACCCAAGAAGAGAAGTCGCATTCTTATCCAATCTGCGTGTCGAAGATCCGAAGGCCGCTTTCGCTGAGCAGGGCCTGCAGTCCAATGTCGTGAGGTTCGGTTGGGACTGATGCCACTTCCTGGCAGTCGAAGGCAATCCCGATCAGCTGCGGCCTGCGCCCCAGGGCATGCAGGCGGGCGATGGCGCGGTCGTAATAGCCGCCGCCATAGCCGATCCGCTGGCCTCTCGCGTCGAAGGCCGAAAGGGGCACGAGCATGATGTCCGGGTCGAGCACCTCGGCCTCCGGTCCGGGCGCCATCGTCCCGAAGCCGCAGTCGACCAGGGGCGCGCCGGGGACCAGCTCGCGAAACACGATCTGCTGTTTGTCGAGGATCACCGGCACGCAGATCCGCGCACCGCGACCGCGCAGCCCGGCCATCAGCGGCCGCAGGTCCATCTCGGAACGGATGGGGAGGAAGCCGGAAATGACGGTTCCCGGTTCAAACTGAAGCGCCGCCAGCCCGTGGTCGGCCAGCTGCAGGCTCTTCTCGATCCGCTCGGCGACCGGAATGGCGTCCCGCGCCGTCAGTCGTCCCGCGCGCAGCTCTGCCTTTGAGCCCTGCACTGCCATCAGTTCTGGTCCTGTTGGGCCCTGCGCACGAGCAGCTTGTCGATCCGCCGGCCGTCGAGGTCGATCACCTCGAACACCCATCCCTGCCGCTCGAAGCATTCGCCGAGCTCCGGAAGATGCTTGAGTTCGTCGAGCACGAAGCCGGCAACGGTTTCATAGTCGGGATCCGCTTTGAGCCGCAGCCGCATCTCATGGGAGAACTCGTCGATCGGCATCCAGCCGGCCACCAGGAACGACCCGTCCTCACGCGCCACGATGGCAGGTTCGTCGGTTTCGTCTTCCTGGAAGACACCGGTGATCGCCTCGAGGATGTCCGCCGAGGTAATGATGCCCTCGAAGTGGCCGTATTCGTCGTAGACGAGCACCATGTGCGCCGGCGTCTTGCGCAGCGCCTGGATGACGTCGAGCGCACCGGTCAGGTCCGAGACGACCGGCGCTTCGCGCATCAGCTTGCGGAGGTCGTCACCCGTGCCGGATGCGACGTAGTCGAAGGCGTCCTTGACGAACAGGACGCCCAGGATCTCGTCGGATGAGCCGTTTCGGATCGGCAGCCTCGTGCGCTGCGTGCGGCGCAGCTGCGCGCGGATTTCGGCGGCGTCGTCCTCGATATCCACCACCTCGACGTCCCGTCGCGGCGTCATCAGGCCGCGGGCGGTGCGGTCGGCAAGGCGCATGACGCCCGAGATCATCGCCGATTCCTCGGTCTCGATGACACCGGCGTTGTGGGCCTCCGCAAGCACCGTGCGGATTTCCTCGTCCGTGACCCGCTCGCCCGTATCGCCCTTCTGGCCGAGCAGCCCGAGCACCAGCTTGCCGGACACGTCCAGGAGCCAGACGAGCGGCGCTCCGATCTTGGCGACCAGGACCATGGCCGGCGCCACGCGGGCGGCGACCGTTTCCGGAGCCCGCAGCGCGATCTGCTTCGGCACCAGCTCGCCGACGATCAGCGCCAGATAGGTGATGGCGACGACGACGGTGCCGACGCCCAGGGCATCCGACCAGTTGTCCGGCAGCCCCTGCAGTTCAAGCCAGTTGGCGAACCGGGCACCGAGGGTCGCGCCGGAGAAGGCGCCGGAAAGGATGCCGACCAGGGTGATGCCGATCTGGACCGATGACAGGAACCGCCCCGGATCCTCGGCCAGCCGCAGCGCCTGCCGTGCCCCCCGGCTTCCCTGCTCCGCCATGATCTTGAGCCGGACGGGGCGGGCCGACACGACCGCCAGCTCGGACATGGCAAGCACGCCGTTGAGGACGGTGAGGGCCACGACGATGAAGATTTCAGTAAACAAGAGAATCTCTCGGTTGGGACGAAAACGGATCTGCGTGGCCGATCCGCTCAAGACAGGATCGAAAGGCAGTCCACCCGGCAGGTTTCCGCCCTGAGGGTCGGCGTGACATGGGCCAGGAGGGCTCATTGCCAGGCGCAGGCATTCAGGCTCCTGAATGATACGGTGGGGCCACGCCCATGGCAATGGTCGCGTCGTTCACGGAAGGACGGCTAGGGCTGGAGCATCAGGACGAGCTCGGCGCGTGTACCGCTAGGCCGGGGCTTGTAGTCGATGGTGGAGCCGAGGGTCGCAGCCATGGACTTGACGATCCGGCTGCCGAGACCGGTGCCCTTCGGCGTATCGCCCTCAACCCAGCCGATACCGTCGTCTTCCACGACAAGAAGCACCTGCTCCGGACCCTGCTGCATGAAGGCGACGCGAACCTCGCCTTCGCCGCCGTCCGGATAGGCATATTTGATCGCATTGGTAAGGAGTTCGGTGACGATCATGCCGACCGAGACGGCCCGGTCCGATGTCAGGGACACCTGGTCCGCCTGGAGCTGGATGACCGGCCCCTGCTGGTCCATGTTGACCGAATTCTGCACCTCCTTGACCAGCGTGCCGAGGTATTTGTCCATCTCAACATGCCGGACGTCGTCGGAGGTATAGAGGCTGCGGTGCATGCCGGCGATGGCGGTGATCCGCGCCTGCGTCTCCGTCAGCGCATCCTTCACGTCGTCGCTCTTGCTGTTGGACGCCTGGAGGCGGATGAGCGCGGCAACGAGAGCGAGACTGTTGGCGACCCGGTGGTTGACCTCCGCCAGCAGCACTTCGGCGCGTTCCTTGCCGAGCCTGATCTCCTGATCCGCCTTTTCCTTGGCCATGCGCAGCTCGGCATTGGCGATTGCCTGCCGGAGCGCGCTTTCCATCAGCGGCCAGAATTCCCCGCCGACGGTCTTGATCACATAGTCGGAGGCACCGTTCTTCAGGGCCTCGATCGCGATGGTCGCTTCGCTGGACCCCGTGACATAGATGACCGGAAGCACGATCTGGCGCTCCTTCAGCATGCCGAGGATCTGCAGTCCGGTTTCCGCGCGCAGGTAGTGGTCGAGCACGATCGCGGCGAACGAGCCGTTCTCCAGGGCCGCCAACGCCGACACGGAATCCGCCGCGTGGACCACATCGTAGCCGGCACGCCCCAGATACTTCTGCGCCAGACGGGCCAGCGCAAGATCGTCGTCGACATAAAGAACGGTTTGCGGCATCTGCTTCCGTTACTGCCCCGGCACTTGCATCACAGAGAAAAACAGGCCGAGCTGACGGATGGCATGGGCGAAGCTGTCATAGTCGACGGGCTTCGTGATGTAGACGTTTGCGCCAAGATCGTAGCAACGCTGGATTTCCCGCTCATCGTCAGTGGTCGTCAGGATGACGACCGGCAGGCGCTTCGCATGTGGGTTGGACTTCACCTTCTCCAGGATGTCAATGCCGGACATGTCGGGAAGGTTGAGGTCGAGCAGAATCAGCAGGTGGCGGTCCTGAGTGGAGACGCCCGTGCGGTCGCTGCCAAGGATGAAATCGAGCGCGGAATTGCCGTCCGTGAAGGGAACGATCTCGTTGCTGACGCCCGCCCGCCGGACATTCTTTTCGATGAGTCGCGCATGGCCCTCATCGTCTTCGACCATCACGATGGTGACTTCTTTTGCTGCCGCTTTCATGACCCGTTACTCCTGACATACTGGGACAAATCACCTGGGAGGCGAATGATGAACGTTGATCCTCCCCCCAGAGTCGATGTCACGGTAATCTCGCCGCCTAAATTTCTGACTAACGATCGGACATGGGCAAGGCCTATACCCTCTCCGGTCTTGTCTTGCACGCCCGATCTGCGGAAAAGTTCAAAGATACGTTCGTGATCTTCCGGCGCGACCCCCCGGCCGTTGTCCTCCACCTCGATGCGCACGCCGTTGCGCTTGGCGGGCATGGCGCGCACCGCCAGATGCAGCGGCCGATCGGGATGGCGATATTTCACCGCATTGTCGAAGAGATTGCCGAAGATCTGCTCGAGCGAGAAGCGGTCCGATATCAGCCCCTTGGCGCCGCCGACGGCGATCCTGATCTCGCCGCCCGCCTCGTCCACCTGATGATAGATGCTGGCTGCCGTGTTCTCCAGAAGCTCCGAAAGATCGATCGGCTCCGGCTTCAGCTCCCGTCGCCCGTCCCTGGAAATTTTCAGGATGGCGTTGATCAGCCCGTCCATTTTCTTGGTGGACGACCGGATGAAGCCGATGGCTTCGGGAAGGTCTTCCTCGACCGCCACCCGCGCCTCGCGGATTTCATCCTCCGTCAGCCTGTCACCATCCGACAGGATATAGGTGCGTACGGTGCTCAGCGTCGTATCGAGCTCGCTGGTAAAGCCCATGATGTTGACGAGCGGCGCGCGCAGATCGTGGGAGACGATATAGGCATAGCGCTGGATCTCGCGGTTGGCCTGCATCAGGTCCTCCGTCCGCTCCTCCACCCGCTCTTCGAGGCTGGCGTTCAACTCCTCGACGGCGCTCTGGGCACGGGACAGCGCGCGGACATGCTGCATGACGATCAGGATCGCTCCTCCGACCACAGCAATGATGACGATGCCACCACCGATGGCGAACCACTGCATCGAAACCGCCGAGCTGGAGAGCTCCTCCACCCCTTCGTTCAAGCGCAGGTCCAGCGCGGCGATGAGGCTGCGAAGCAGATCCTGTGCTTCTTCCATAACCTGTCGGCCATATTCGGCACGAACCACGGCAACGGCCCCGGCAACGTCGCCGGCCTGGGCCATCGCCACCGTCTCGCGGAGTTCCGTGAGCTTCTCGGTGATCAGGTACTCGATGCGGGAAACGGAATCGACAACGGAATCCTCAGCGTCCAGCGTCGCCTTCAGGCGTTCCATGCGTATGCCGAGCTCGTCCATGGACCGCTGGTAGGGCTCCAGGAAGTTCTCGTTCTGCGTCAGAAGAAAGCCGCGCTGCCCGGTTTCCGCCGCCTGCAGCAGCACCAGCATGTCGGCGGAGGCGGCGCGCGCATTGCGAAGCTCGACGACGGTCGTGAAATAGGATTGCGTCATCCGCGCCTGAAACAGGGACGACAGGACGATTCCCACGAGGATCGCCGCGCCGATCAGAAGCATCAGGATCGACGAGCGGGCAAATGTGTTTGTCTTGTGCGGCATGGGATCCCGGCATGATGGATGACGGGGGGAAACTTGTTCCCCGCGGCTTCAAAGTCAAGCCGGCGCCGGCGTTCGGCAGGTGAGTTTGGTAAGTGCGATCCACGGCAACCGATGGAGGTTTACGATCCTGGGTGCCTACAAACGTAGGTGGGCGCCATATGTCCAAGCCCACGGGCCTGGCCAGGGACAGCTCCCTTTGGATCGAGTATGGCCCCAGGGATTGTGGTTCCTGTCGTGAGGCGCAGATCGCAACTCAGATATAGGCCTAATCTCTGCCGTCCGCCAGTGGCTGAAAACGCTTTTGCGTCAGTTCACGGGCGCATTTCGCCCGGTCAGCTTTCCGGTCAGCGACTCGATGCGGCCGGCGAGGTCGCCGAGCGTCGAGACCAGAAGCTGCTCATGCTGCTGATGGTGTTCGCTGTCGCCGTCGCGGGCAGATCTCAGTGCGGCGATATCGGTCTCGCAGGCGGCCAGCTTCCGCTTCAATTCCGACAGCTCGTCCATCACCATGATGCCGGCCATGACGGTCAGCCGCAGATCGCCGATCTCCCCGAACTGGCTCTTCAAGTGCCCGACATACTGGTCGAAACCGGCCGCAAGGTCGGTCAGGTGGTCTTCCTGGCCCTCTTCGCAGGCCATGCGGTAGGCCTTGCCGTCGATCGTTACCGTCACCTGAGCCATGGCTTGTCCTTCGCTGCGCTATCGGTCAAGGACCGCGCGGATGGTCTCCATCGCCGTGACCAGACGACGCGACACCTCGCGGTTGACCTCTTCCAGCCGATTGGCGCGAAACTGTGACTGGTCGAGTTCCTGGGCGAGCCGGGCTCGATCCGCATGAACGCGGCGCACCTCGCCCTCGGCATCGGCGCTCTGGCGCTGATGCTCGATACGCATGTCGACCGCATTCTCGAGACCGCCAATGGCAGCCGCGAGCTCGGCAAGTGCCTGATCCAACGTCTTTTCCGCCGGCATCCGAATCTTCCGTGTGAACCTTGCCGAATCGGCTCTCGCGCCGATCTGACTTCGTCGGCAGACTATTCAGCCCTCCGACACGGGTCAACAAAGCCGCCGCGACAGCCCACGTGTATCTTGTGAATCCAGAGGACGGCGGCCTTGGCTCGATGTGCCCGCCGATGAGGCAAAGCGTCTCGCACCTGCCCAAATGGACGGCTGATCCGGGCCAGTTTTGTTGACTTGCGCGTTGCACCTGATATGGATCAGCCGCTTTCACGCGGTCCGTCTGAAGACCGTGAACGACACCCGGAACACAGCGGAACAGTCATGATCTCTCGCGAAAAACACGACCGGATGGCCAATGCGATCCGCTTCCTTTCCATGGACGCCGTGGAGAAGGCCAACTCCGGCCACCCCGGTCTCCCGATGGGAGCCGCCGATGTGGCGACGGTTCTGTTCAGCCGCTTCATGAACTTCGACCCGAAGAACCCGCTCTGGCCCGACCGCGACCGTTTCGTGCTGTCGGCCGGTCACGGCTCGATGCTTCTGTACTCGCTCCTCTACCTGACGGGCTACGAAGACATCACCATCGAAGACATCAAGCAGTTCCGCCAGCTGGGGTCCAAGACCGCCGGCCATCCGGAATACGGCCACATCTCCGGCATCGAGACGACCACGGGTCCGCTCGGCCAGGGCGTGTCCAACGCCGTGGGGATGGCGATCGCCGAGCGCAAGCTTTCCGAGGAATTCGGTTCCGACCTCCAGAACCACCACACCTATGCGCTCGTCGGCGACGGTTGCCTGATGGAAGGCATCAGCCAGGAAGCCATCGCCCTTGCCGGCCACCTGAAGCTCAACAAGCTCATCGTCTTCTGGGACAACAACTCGATCACCATCGACGGCGCGGTCTCCCTGTCGGACTCCACCGATCAGATCGCCCGCTTCAAGTCCGTCAACTGGAACACCATCTCCGTCGACGGCCATGATCCCGATGCGATCGCGGCTGCCATCGAGGCCGCTCACCTGTCCGACAAGCCGACCCTGATCGCCTGCAAGACCGTGATCGGCTTCGGCGCGCCCAACAAGCAGGGTACCCACAAGGTTCACGGCAGCCCGCTCGGCGCGGAGGAAATCGCAGCTGCCCGCAAGTCGCTCAACTGGGATGCAGAAGCCTTCAGCGTACCGGCCGACGTTCTGGACGCCTGGCGCCTCGCCGGCCTGCGCTCCACCAAGGTCCGCATGGAGTGGGAAGACCGGCTGGGCGCCACCGCAAACGAGACGCGCGCCGAATTCGTGCGTCGCTTTGCAGGCGACCTGCCCGGCGACTTCGACAGCACGATCGACGCCTTCAAGAAGAAGGTGGCCGCCAACAATCCGACCGTTGCCACACGCAAGGCATCGGAAGACGTGCTGGAGATCATCAACGGCCTGCTGCCGGAGACGCTCGGCGGTTCGGCCGATCTGACGCCGTCCAATAACACCAAGACGACCCAGATGCAGGCGATCACGCCAGCTGACTTCTCCGGCCGCTACCTTCACTACGGCATCCGCGAGCATGCCATGGCCGCGGCCATGAACGGCATCGCCCTGCACGGCGGCCTCATCCCCTATGCCGGCGGCTTCCTGATCTTCTCCGACTACTGCCGCCCCTCGGTCCGCCTTGCGGCCCTGATGGGTATCCGCGTGATCCATGTCTGGACGCATGACTCCATCGGCGTCGGCGAAGACGGCCCGACCCACCAGCCGGTCGAGCATCTGGCCGCGCTGCGCGCGATCCCGAACCTCCTCGTCTTCCGTCCGGCGGACGAAACCGAGACGGCCGAGTGCTGGCAGCTGGCGCTGAAGGAAAAGCATCGCCCGTCCGGCCTGGCGCTCACCCGCCAGAACCTCGCACCGGCCCGCAAGGAATACGAAGAGAAGAACCTCTGCGCCTATGGCGCCTACGAGCTGGTCTCTTCCAGCGATGCGCAGGTGACGATCTTCGCCTCCGGTTCGGAAGTCGAGATCGCCCTGAAGGCCAACGAGATGCTGCAGCAGCGTGGCATTGCCAGCCGTGTCGTCTCCGTTCCCTGCGTCGAACTCTTCATGGGGCAGCCCGACGACTATCGCGCCGCCATCATCGGCACCTCGCCGGTCAAGATCGCCGTGGAAGCGGCCGTACGCGAAGGCTGGGACGCCATCATCGGCTCCGACGGCATCTTCATCGGCATGAAGTCCTTCGGGGCATCGGGTCCGGCGAAAGAACTCTACAAGCACTTCGGCATCACGGCGGAAGCCGTGGTGGAATCGGCCGAGAAGCGACTTTCGTAAAGCCGTTCTCCTCGCGTCAGCAAGGTTGACCAACACGCTACGACAGACCAGCGGGAGTATGTGAAAATGACAGTTAAAGTGGGTATCAACGGCTTCGGCCGTATTGGGCGCAACGTTCTGCGCGCCATCGTGGAGTCCGGCCGCACCGACATCGAGGTCGTCGCCATCAACGATCTCGGCCCGGTCGAAACCAACGCGCATCTGCTTCGCTACGACAGCGTCCACGGCAAGTTTCCGGCCAACGTCCGGGTCGACGGCGACACCATCATCATCGATGGCGGCAAGCCGATCAAGGTGACCGCGGTGCGCGATCCCAAGGACCTGCCATGGGCCGACGTCGATATCGCCATGGAATGCACCGGCATCTTCACCTCCAAGGAGAAGGCCAGCCTGCACCTGTCGAACGGCTCCAAGCGCGTGCTGGTTTCGGCTCCGGCCGAGGGCGCCGACAAGACGATCGTCTACGGCGTCAACCACAGCGCCCTGACCAAGGACGACCTCGTCGTCTCCAACGCCTCCTGCACCACCAACTGCCTCGCTCCGGTCGCCTATGTCCTGCACAAGGCCTTCGGCATCGAGAAGGGCTACATGACGACGGTGCACTCCTACACCGGCGACCAGCCGACGCTCGACACCATGCACAAGGACCTCTACCGCGCCCGCGCCGCGGCCATGTCGATGATCCCGACCTCGACGGGCGCCGCCAAGGCCGTCGGCCTCGTGCTGCCGGAACTGAAGGGCAAGCTCGACGGTTCGGCCATCCGCGTTCCCACGCCGAACGTCTCGGTCGTCGACCTGAAGTTCATTCCTTCGCGCAGCGTCACGAAGGAAGAGGTCAACGAGGCGATCAAGGCCGCTGCCGAAGGCGAACTGAAGGGCATCCTGGACTATGTCACGGATCCGCTCGTCTCGATCGACTTCAACCATGACCCGCATTCGTCGAACTTCGCGGCGGACCAGACCAAGGTCCTGGAAGGCAATCTCGTGCGTATCCTCACCTGGTACGACAACGAGTGGGGCTTCTCGAACCGCATGTCCGACACGGCCGTCGTGATGGGCAAGCTGATCTAAAAAACCAGATATCGAAGTACTGGAAAGGCGGGCCGGATTTCGGCCCGCCTTTTCTTTTTATTTCTCTTCTGCCCTTCTGTTGCCGGATTTGTTCCCGCCTCTACAATATCTTGTTTCGAATCGTCCGTTCTGCAGAAATCCCAAATTGCGTGGATCCAGCGGGTCGCGGTGCACAGCCGTAGGCATGGGCGACCGGTGGGTCGGCCGGCCCAGAAGGATAGGAAGAAACCGCGATGGTGGATGCGTTTTACATTTTCCTGCTGGTCGGCACGATCCTCGTGCTGGCGGCCGCATTTTCCAGCCTCATCGCCTTCCGCTTCGGCGCACCGCTGCTGCTTGTCTTCCTGTCGATCGGCCTCATTGCCGGCGTCGATGGCCTGGGGATCGCCTTCGACAACTTCTCGCTCGCCTACATGCTGGGCTCTCTGGCACTGGCCATCATCCTCTTTGATTCCGGCTTCGGCACCTCCATCCACTCCTTCCGGGTCGCTGCCTGGCCGGCACTGACTCTTGCCTCCGTCGGCGTTCTCGTCACCGCCTCGATCTTCGCCTTTGCGGCCATGCTGCTCCTCGATTTTACCTGGCTGGAAGGGCTGCTCCTCGGCTCCATCGTCGGATCGACCGATGCGGCCGCCGTCTTCTTCCTGCTGCGCATCGGCGGCATCAACATCCGCGACCAGGTCCGCTCGACGCTCGAGGTCGAATCCGGCACCAACGACCCGATGGCGATCTTCCTGACCATCGCGCTCGTCGAGGTGATTGCCAGCGGCGAGGGCTTTGCCGGACTGGACGCGCAGTTCCTGCTGCTGTTCGTCCAGCAGATGGCGCTCGGCGTCCTCTTCGGCTTCCTCGGCGGGATGATGATCGTCTGGGTTCTCAACCGCTTCACCAAGGACAGGAGCCTGGCGCCGATCTTCGTGCTGGCACTTGCCCTCCTGGTCTTCGCCTTCACCGGCGCCATCGGCGGCAGCGGCTTCCTGGCGGTCTATGTGGCCGGCATCTATGCCGGCAA
>TARA_R110002020_G_scaffold84654_3_pt1 | contig 15333 bp, 13 predicted proteins | sample TARA_R110002020 | Tara Oceans TARA_R110002020 (sample SAMEA4396489) | marine metagenome | biome: Westerlies Biome; feature: [MES] marine water layer (ENVO:01000295) within the mesopelagic zone...; material: water (ENVO:00002006), including particulate matter (ENVO:01000060) such... | reverse complement strand
TCGGACACGGTCGGCTTCGTGCGCGACCTGCCGCATGAACTGGTCGCCGCCTTCCGCTCGACGCTGTCCGAAGCCCGCGACGCCGACCTGCTGCTGCACGTCGTGGACGCCGCCGACGAGCTGCGCGACGAGCGCATCGGCCAGGTGGACGCGGTGCTGGCGGAAATCGGCGCCGGCGACATCCCGCAGGTGCTGGTCTTCAACAAGATCGACCGCATCGAGGGCGCCGTGCCCCGGCGCGACCCGGAAGTCGAGGGCCGTGAACGGGTCTGGCTTTCCGCCAAGACCGGCGACGGCCTGGACGGCCTGCGCGAGCTGCTGACCGACCGTTTCCTGGACCGCCGCGTGGCCGGTGAACTGGCGCTGGGCCCGGCCCAGGGCCGCCTGCGCGCGCGCCTTCACGAGGTCGGCGCCGTGAAGACCGAGTCAAGCGACGAAACCGGCTGGCGCCTTCACATCGACCTGCCGCGTGCCGTCGCCGAACGCCTGGCGGCCGAGCCGGGAGGCGATTTGTTGTCCGGCCTCTTGCTTGTGGCCCCCGCCGCCCCTACCTACAATCCCGAGACCACCTGATGCGTGAGCAAGCAATGGCCTGGAACCAGCCTGGAAAAGGCAACCAAGATCCCTGGAAAGGCAAGGACCCCGGCAACGAGGTCGAAGCCTTCGTGAACCGCCTCAAGGGCATGTTCGGCGGTGGCGGCGGTGGCAACCGCGGTCGCGGCTCGAATTCGTCGGGCGGTTTCAATCCGGTGCCCTGGATCGTCGGCCTGCTCGGCATCTGGCTGGTGTTCAACAGCTTCAAGCTGATGGACGAGCGCCAGCGCGGCGTCGTGCTGCGCTTCGGCGAGTTCAACCGCATCATGATGCCGGGCCCGAACTTCAAGTGGCCCTGGCCCATCGAGTCGGTGTACGTCGTGCCGGCCACCGAGGTCGTGGAAATGACCGACCAGGTGCGCGTGCTGACCCAGGACGAGAACCTGATCGACATCAAGTTCAACGTGCAGTTCAGCCGTACCGACCCGCGCACCTTCCTGTTCGGCTCGGTCAATCCCGAGCAGACGCTGAAGGATTCGGCCGAAAGCGCCGTGCGCGAAGTCGTGGGCCGCAACACCATGGACACGGTGCTGTTCGACCGCGCCCAGCTGGTGATCGAGGCGCAGCAGCGCCTGCAGGAGTCGCTGGACTTCTACCAGACCGGCCTGACCGTCATCAATTTCAACCTGCAGGACGCGCGTCCGCCGGAAGAAGTGAAGCAGGCCTTCGATGACGCCATCGCCGCCCGCGAGGACAAGGACCGCATCCAGAACGAAGCCCGCGCCTACGCCAGCAAGGTCGTGCCCGAGGCCCGCGGTGTCGCCGCGCGCATGCGCACCGAGGCCGAGGGCTACCGCGCCCAGGCCATCGCCCGCGCCGAAGGTGACGCCGAACGCTTCACGCTGCTGGTGGACGAGTACCGCCAGGCGCCGGAAGTCACCCGCAAGCGCCTGTACCTGGAAACCATGCAGGAAGTGCTGTCGGCCAACCCGAAGGTGATCGCCGGCGAGGACAACATCCTGTACCTGCCGCTGGGGAACGAAGGCAACCGCAGCCGCGTCCCGACCGAAGCCCCGGTGCTGCGCCTGCCGGCGACCCAGGCGGCGTCGGAGCCGGAGCCCGACGCCCGCGACACCCGCCGCCAGGGAGGCCGCTGACATGAATCGTTTCTCCGTGATCATCTTCGCCGTCATCGCCGCGCTGCTGGCGGCCATGGGCTCGATCTACGTCGTCAACGAAAGCCAGACGGCCATCGTGCTCAACCTCGGCCGCGTGGTGCGCGCCGACATCCAGCCCGGCCTGCACTTCAAGTGGCCGCTGGTGGAAGAGGTGCGCAAGTTCGACCAGCGCATCCTTTCCCTCGACGACCAGCCGGAACGTTACCTGACGTCCGAGAAGAAGGACGTCAGCGTCGACTTCTTCGTCAAGTGGCGCATCCAGGACGTGGCCACCTACTACCGCGCCGCCAGCGGCGGCAGCGAGGAAGCCGCGCGCCAGCGCCTGACCCCGATCGTCAAGAACGCCCTGCGCAACGAAATCAACCAGCGCACGCTGCAGGAAGTGGTGTCGGCGGGTCGTGCCGAGCTGTCCGGCGCCTTCCTCAAGAAGGTCAACGAAAGCGCCCAGTCGCTCGGCGTTGAGGTGGTGGACGTGCGCATCAAGCGCATCAACCTGCCCGACGACAGCAACATCCTGACCACCGTCTACAGCCGCATGCGCACCGAGCGTACCCAGGTGGCCAACCAGCTGCGCGCCGAAGGCGTGGAGCTGAGCGAAACCATCCGCTCCGAGGCCGACCGCCAGCGCGTGGTCACCCTGGCCGAAGCCGAGCGCGACGCCCAGAAGCTGCGCGGTGAAGGCGACGCCCGCGCCGCCGAGATCGCGGCCGCGGCCTATGGCGGCGACCCGGAGTTCTACGCCTTCTACCGAAGCCTCGAGCTCTACCGCAACGCCATGGCCGACGGCCAGACCGTGCTGGTGCTGGACCCGGATTCCGAGTTCCTGCGCTACATGGAAAACAGCGGGCGCTGAGCCATGCCCGACCTCTGGGCGGCGCTTTGCCTGGTCCTGGTGCTGGAGGGGCTGCTGCTGTTCGCGGCCCCGGGCGCCTGGAAGCGGGCCGTCGCCCAGCTGATGGAGATGGGCGACCGGCCCCTGCGCATCGCCGGGGCCGTGATGATCGGCCTGGGGCTGCTGGCCCTGCAGTGGGTCCGGGCCTGATCCCGGGTGCCGGCCCTGGGCCGGCAACGGCGGGCTAGCCCCGGCCGGGTAAAACGCGGATAATTTCCCAAAGCCGGGGCGACCTCCGGCTTTTTCCGTGTCTGGGCCCTGGCAAGCGGCCCGATACCGTCGCCCCGTCGCCAATCCTTATTCGGAGTGCAGGTCATGGGTCAGTCGGTCGTGGTGTTGGGTGCCCAGTGGGGCGACGAGGGCAAGGGCAAGATCGTCGACCTGCTCACCGAGGAAATCGGCGCCGTCGTGCGCTTCCAGGGCGGCCACAACGCCGGCCACACCCTGGTCATCAACGGCAAGAAGACCGTCCTGCACCTCATTCCTTCCGGCATCCTGCGCGAAGGCGCGCTGTGCCTGATCGGCAACGGCGTCGTGCTCAGCCCGGCGGCCCTGCAAAAGGAAATCGCCCAGCTCGAGGACAGCGGCGTCGAAGTGCGTTCGCGCCTGAAGATCAGCCCGGCGACGCCGCTGATCATGCCGTACCACATCGCCCTGGACCAGGCGCGCGAAAAGGCCGCCGGCGGCAAGGCCATCGGCACCACCGGCCGCGGCATCGGCCCGGCCTACGAAGACAAGGTGGCGCGCCGCGGCATCCGCGTGGCCGACCTGAACTACCCGAAGGAACTCGCCGACAAGCTGCGCGAGACCATGGATTACCACAACTTCGTGCTCACCAAGTACCTGGGCGTCGAGGCGGTGGACTTCCAGAAGACCCTCGACGAGGCCCTGGAATTCGGCAAGTACGTTGACCCGATGAAGGCCGACGTCGCCGGCATCCTGCACGAGCTGCGCAAGCAGGGTAAGCGCGTGATGTTCGAAGGCGCGCAGGGTTCGCTGCTCGACATCGACCACGGCACCTACCCCTACGTCACCTCGTCCAACACCACCGTCGGCGGCGCCATGGCCGGCACCGGCGTCGGCGCCGATGCGATCGACTACGTGCTGGGCATCTGCAAGGCCTACGCCACGCGCGTCGGCGGCGGCCCGTTCCCGACCGAGCTGCACGACGAGGTCGGCCAGGGCATCCGCGACCGCGGCCAGGAATACGGCGCCACCACCGGCCGCCCGCGCCGCTGCGGCTGGATGGACATCGTCGCGCTCAAGCGCGCCGTGGCCATCAACGGCATCACCGGCCTGTGCATCACCAAGCTCGACATCCTGGACGGGATGGAGAAGCTCAAGATCTGCATCGCCTACGAATACCGCGGCAAGCGCACCGAATACGCGCCGCTGGATGCCGCCGGCTGGGACGAGTGCACCCCGGTGTACCTGGAGTTCCCGGGCTGGGACGAGTCCACCGCCGGCGTCACCGAGTGGGACAAGCTGCCGCCCGCCGCCCGCGCCTACCTGCGCGCGCTGGAGGAACTGGCCGGCTGCCCGCTGGCCATCGTCAGCACCGGCCCGGGCCGCGAGTCCACCATCGTGCTGCAGGATCCGTTCGCCTGCTGACCCGGCCGACCGGCGGAGCTGTCCAATGAAGACTCCCGCCGGGCTGCAGGCCCTGGTTGACGACGGCGTGGTGCACGCCGTGCTGCGCCAGCTCAAGAGTGGCAAGGAGGCCTCCGTTTTCGTCGTCCGCAGGGGCGACGAAATCCTGTGCGCAAAGGTCTACAAGGACCTGGGGCAGCGCAGCTTCCAGGCACGCTCTCAATACCAGGAAGGCCGCAAGGTCCGTGGCAGCCGCCAGGCGCGTGCCATGGGCAAGGGCAGCAAGTTCGGCAAGAAGGAACTGGAGTCCGCCTGGAAGAACACCGAAGTCGATGCGCTCTACCAGCTGTCTGCGGCGAACGTGCGCGTGCCCCGGCCGATGGGCTACTTCAACGGTGTCCTGGTGATGGAGCTGATCGCCGACAGCGAGGGCCACAGCGCCCCGCGCCTGGGCGAGGTCCAGCTCGATGCCGAACAGGCGCGCGAATTCTTCCGGTTCCTGGTGCGCCAGGTCGTGCGCATGCTCTGCGTCGGCGTCATCCATGGCGACCTGTCCGAATACAACGTGCTGGTCGATGCCCAGGGGCCGGTCATCATCGACCTGCCCCAGGCGGTCAGCGCCGCCGGCAACAACAATGCGCGGACCATGCTGCTGCGCGACGTGAACCGCCTGCGCACCGCCCTGGCCCGGTTCGCGCCCGATCTCGTGGACCTGCACTACGGTGAAGAGATGTGGGCGCTGTTCGAAAAGGGCGAGCTGGGCCCGGAGACCGAACTCACCGGGGCGTTCACCTTCAGTGAGCACGATGCCGACATCGACGCCGTGCTGATGTCGATCGAGGACGCCCGCCAGGAAGCCGTGATCCGGCAGCAGGGCAGGGAAGCGGCGGCGCAGGACGACTGACTAGGCGCGCTGGCCGCTCAGGAAATGCAGGTGGCGTTCGTACTGGTCAAGCACGTCGTTGATAAGCGCGCCGCTTGACCAGCCCATCACGTCGTAGTCCTGGCCACCTTCGCTAAGGTGCACTTCGGCGCGGTAGTAGCGCAGCGTCGCGGCGCGTTTCGCCCGCGTATCGCCAAGCACGAAACTCGGCGGCTCGTAGGGGCGCGGCCGGACGACGTAGTGGAAGTCCTGCTCCTGGCCGTGGCCCACCCTGAGCGTGAGCCGGCCATCCTCGCCGTCCTGCACTTCGGCTTCGACGCCGCGGCCGCGCAGTTCGTCCGCGACCTCGCGCAGGGCCGGGCGCGCCACCTGGTCCAGGAACAGCCCAACCTCGCCCCGGCTCGGCTGGTGCACCAGGGTGCGCAGGCGCTGCTGCCAGCCGACGCCGTCGCCGCCGCTGGCCTGGGTGGTGCGGGCGAACTGCAGGCTGCTGCGCTTGGCGGCATCCACGCGCAGCGCGCGCAGCAGGCCCCAGCAAACCAGGATCATCACCGCGGTGAAGGGCAGGGCGCTGGCGATCGAGGCCGTTTGCAGCGCGCTCAGGCCACCGGCCAGCAGCAGCACCGCCGCCACCACGCCCATCAGCACCGACCAGAAGATGCGCTGCCAGGTCGGTGATTCCTCGTTGCCGCCGGTGGTCAGCATGTCCACCACCAGCGCGCCGGAGTCGGAGGAGGTGACGAAGAAGGTGACCACCAGCAGCGTCGCCAGCAGGGACGTGATCGACGACAGCGGCAGGTGGCTGAAGAATTCGAACAGCGCCACCGTCGTGTCCGCCGCCACCGCGTCGGCCAGGCTGGTGATGCCCTGCATCATGATCATGTGGATGGCGGTGTCGCCGAAAAAGGTCATCCACATGAAGGTGAATCCCAGCGGCACCAGCAGCACGCCGACCACGAACTCGCGGATCGTGCGCCCGCGCGATACCCGCGCGATGAACATGCCCACGAAGGGCGACCAGGCGATCCACCAGCCCCAGTAGAACAGCGTCCAGCCGCCGATCCAGCCGCTGGGTTCGTAGGCGTAGAGGTTGAAGGTCATCGAGAACAGGTTCGAGATGTACATGCCGGTGTTCTGCACCAGCGTCTGCAGCAGGAACACGGTGGGTCCGGCCACCAGCACGAACACCAGCAGGATCACCGCCAGCGCCATATTCAACTCGGACACACGGCGGATGCCGCCGTCCAGGCCCAGGCCCACCGAGATGGTCGCCAGGCCGGTGATCACGGCGATCAGCAGCATCTGCACGCCGATGCCCACGGGCACGTCGAACAGGTGGTTGAGGCCGGCGTTGACCTGCATGACGCCGAAACCCAGCGACGTCGCCACGCCGAAGATGGTGCCGAACACGGCGAAGGTATCGACCGTGTGTCCGGCGATGCCGTGGATGCGGTCGCCAATGAGCGGGTAAAGCGCCGAGCGGATGGTCAGCGGCAGGCCGTGCCGGAAGGCGAAGTAGGCCAGCGACAGCCCCACCACCGCGTAGATGGCCCAGGCGTGCACGCCCCAGTGGAACAGGGTGATGCGCATCGCCTGGCGCGCGGCTTCGGCGGTGGACGGGTCGCCCACCGGCGGGTTGCTGAAATGCATCACCGGCTCGGCGACGCCGAAGAACATCAGGCCGATGCCCATGCCGGCCGAAAACAGCATCGCGAACCAGGACCGGTAGCTGTAGTCGGGCCGGCTGTGGTCGGGCCCGAGCCGGATGCGGCCGTAGCCCGACATCGCCACGCCCACCACGAACACCAGGAAGCCGGCTACCGCCAGCACGTAGAACCAGCCTGCCTGGGCGATGACCCAGGCCTGGATGGTGGCGAACCGTTTTTCCGCGGCTTCGGGCCACAGCGCCGCCAGTGCCACGAACAGCACGACGATGGCGCCGGAGGTGATGAATACCGGCGGGTTCATCACGATGCGCGGGCGCGGTGCCGGGTCCGTCGTGGGCTTCTGCATTCGGGCGTCTCCTGGGTGGGTGGCGCGGCGGCTCAGAAATAGAAGCCGATGTTGATGTTCAGGCGGGTGTTCCAGCCGGGGTCACCGGGGGCATCGAGCGCGATGCCGGGGCCACCGATGAACCACATGTTCCGGCCGCTGATCAGGTCCACGTAGGTGAAGGACTTGCCCTTGGCGAAGCTGCAGCCCAGCACGTTCTGCCAGGAGTCGCCGTTGCCGGCGCCGCGCCCCTGCGTGGTGCTGAGGTTGTTGTAGCAGGTGATGCCGTCGAACCAGCCGCTGCGTGGCAGCGCCCAGGCGGCGTTGGCGCTTAGCACGTGCGCCTCGCTGGCGATCTCGAAGGGGAACAGGAAGGCCGAAAGCGCGATGCGCTCGCCGGGCACGTCGTAGCGGTACCAGGCCCACTGGCCCTGCCAGGTCCAGCCACCGCGCTGGTGCTGCAGGTGCAGCGCCGCGCCGTGGTGGCCGTGGTGCCGGCCGCTGGTCTGGTCCTGCACGCGGCCTGTGAACGCCGAGGCGCCGAATTCGGTGCTCGCCACGTCGTTGGCGAAGCGGCGCGCCCAGCGAAGGTTGATCCGCTCGCGTTCGCGGTAACGCAGGTTGCCGTCGTCGGCCACGTCGAAGGAGTAACGGTCGAAGCGCGCGCCGTCGCCGTATTCGTCGCCAAGGAACAGGCCGGCGTGGAACTCGTGGTCACCCGCAGCCTGCCGGTACACCAGGCCGGTGTCGTAGTCGTCCTCCAGGCCCAGGTAATAGCCCGAGCCGAACCAGAAGCTGTGCGAGGCGTAGGGCAGCAGGCCGAAGGGCACCTGCTGGATGCCGAGCTTCAGGTCGCGGTCGGCGTCCAGGCGCCAGCCGGCCCAGGCGTGGTGCACGGCGTCGAAGCCGTCGTACCAACGGTACTGCAGGGAAAAGAACAGCGGCCCGCGCGACCCCCTGGCGTCCAAGCGCAGCAGTTCCAGGTCGATGTCGCCGTTGCCGGCCGGGTCGCCGTAGTCCCGCCAGCCGACGTTGAAACGTACGGCGCCGCCAAGGTCGAGGCTGGGTTCTTCCGCCGCCTCAGTGGCCCACACGGGGCCGCACCCGAAGCCCGAAACCAGGCCCAGGGCTACCAGGCAGCCTTGGATGAAGGGCCGGGTCGCCATGCCCGGACATTACGAGGGGTGGGCCGGCAAGTCCAGCCGGCGCGCGACCGGCCGGCCAACAAAAAACCCCGCCGAGGCGGGGTTTTTTCGATCTGGTGCCCAGGAGAGGACTCGAACCTCCACGGTTTTACCCGCTAGTACCTGAAACTAGTGCGTCTACCAATTCCGCCACCTGGGCAGGTGTCTTGGCGCAGGGCGACAAGAGCCGCGTAATTTAAGGCCAGGTCGGGGCTTTGTCAACGGTCGCCGGCCCCGCCGGACCGGCCGTGACGCCGGCAGTCAGGGGCCGCGGTGTACCATGACCGGATGACAAAAGCCCCAAAGAGCAAGAAAACGACGTCGGGCGCCAAGCTCCCGCCCTGGATGCCGGACACGATGCGCGAACAGGCGCCCGCCAAGGGCAAGTCCGAACCCGCAAAACGCAGCCGCAAACCGCGCGCCGACGGCCCCGCCGCGGCGGGCAAGCCGCCCCGGTCCGGCAAGGCCACGGGCGCGGGCAAGTCCGCGGGTGACGCGAAACCCGCCCGCTCCGCCGCGCCGTTCGCCGGCGGCAAACCCCGGCGCGGCAAGCCCGGCCCAGCCGGCAAGGGCCCCGCCGGGTCCCGCCCGGGCCAGGCCGACCCGATGGCCGCGCGCGAAGCCGCCCGCTACGAAAACCCGATCGCCAGCCGCGAGGCCATCGCCAACCTGCTGCAGGAAAGCCCCGGCCCGCTGACCGCCGAAGAAGTCGGCGAAGCCCTGGACCTGCTGGCCGAAGACCGCTTCGATGCGCTTTCGCGCCGCCTGGCGGCGATGGTCCGCGACGGCCAGCTGCTGCGCAATCGCCGCGGCGGTTACGCCGTGGCGCAGAAGCTCGACCTGGTCGCCGGCACCGTCATCGCCAACCCCGACGGTTTCGGCTTCCTGAAATGCGACGACGGCGGCGAGGACCTGTTCCTGCCGCCGGGTGAACTGCGCAAGGCGCTGCACGGCGACCGCGTGCTGGCCAGCATCACCGGCGTCGACCGCCGGGGCCGCCGCGAAGGCGCCATCGTCGAAGTGCTCGAACACCGCCTCACGCGACTGACCGGCCGCTACAGCGAACGCGCGAAGATCGGCCTCGTGGTGCCGGACGATCGCCGCGTGCTGACCGAAGTGCTGATTCCGCAGGAAGACACCAACGGCGCCCGCGAAGGCCAGCTGGTGGTGGTGGAAGTCACCCAGCCGCCGGAGAAGGGCCGGCCGCCGATGGGCCGCATCCTGCTGGTCCTGGGCGACCGGCTCACGCCCTCGCTGGTGGTGCAGGCCGCCATCCACGGCCACGACCTGCCGCACGAGTTCCCGCGCGAGGCCCTGGCCGAAGCCGCCGAGGTGCCGCTGGAAGTGCCGGCCGCCGAAGCAAAACGCCGCGTCGACCTGCGCAAGCTACCGCTGGTCACCATCGACGGCGAGGACGCCAAGGATTTCGACGACGCGGTCTGGTGCGAACCCAATGCCGAAGGCTTCCGCCTGATCGTCGCCATCGCCGACGTGTCGCACTACGTGCGGCCGGGTACGTCGCTCGACGACGAGGCGATCAAACGCGCGACCTCGGTGTATTTCCCGGGCTTCGTGGTGCCGATGCTGCCCGAGACCCTGTCCAACGGCATCTGCTCGCTGATGCCCAAGGTCGAGCGCCTGTGTTTCGCCTGCGACATGCAGGTGGACTTCGACGGCAACGTGCTGCGTTCGAAGTTCTACGAAGCCATCATGCGTTCGCACGCGCGCCTGACCTACACCCAGGTCTGGAAGGCGGTGGGCGAAGCCGACACCGAGGCCGGCCAGGAAGCCGTGGCCCAGGTCGGTTCGCTGATGCCGCAGGTCCAGCGCCTGCACCAGCTTTACAAGGTGCTGGCCAAGGCGCGCACGCGCCGCGGCGCGATCGAGTTCGAATCCTCGGAAGTGCGCTTCGTGCTCGACAACAGCGGCGAAGTCGTGCAGGCCGGCATGCTTGAGCGCAACGACGCGCACAAGCTGATCGAGGAATGCATGATCGCCGCCAACGTCGAGGCGGCGAAGTTCGTCACCGGCAAGCAGATGCCGGCGCCGTTCCGCGTGCATCCGCGGCCGCCGGAAGCCAAGTACGGCGACCTGCTTGAATACCTCTCCGAGTTCGGGCTCAGCCTGCCGCCCTGGAGCAAGGTGCAGCCGCGCGACTTCACCCAGCTGCTGCGCAAGGTGCGCGTGCGCCCCGATGCCGCCCTGCTCGAAACCGTGCTGCTGCGTTCGCAGAGCCTGGCCGTGTACCAGACCGAGAACCTGGGCCACTTCGGCCTGGCGCTGGAGGCCTACGCGCACTTCACCTCGCCGATCCGCCGTTATCCCGACCTGCTGCTGCATCGTTCGATCAAGCACGCCCTGGACAATGGCAACGCCGACGGCTTCCGCTACAGCCCCAAGGACATGGCCGCGCTGTCGCTGCAGTGTTCGGAAAAGGAGCGCAAGGCCGACGAGGTCGAACGCGAGGTGGACGAACGCTATCGCAGCGCCTGGATGGAAAAACACGTCGGCGACGAGTTCGACGGCGTGGTCAGCGGCGTCACCAACTTCGGCCTGTTCGTCGAGCTGGCCGGGTCCAAGGTGAACGGACTGGTGCACGTGACCCAGCTGCCGCACGATTATTTCCACTTCGACCCGCTGCGCCGCAGCCTGGCCGGCGAGCGCACCGGACTGCGCTTCCGCCTGGGCGATCCGGTGCGGGTGCTGGTGCTCAAGGCCAGCGTCGAGGACAAGCGCATCGATTTCAGGCTGGTGGTGCCGGAAGGCGCGCCGAAGAAAAAGAAGAAGGCCGGCTCGCACTGAGCCCGGCGAAGGAAGCACGAGCATGAGCACCAGGAAGGACAATTGGGTCGCCGGCATCAACGCCGTGGCCTCGGCGCTGGAACACGACCTCGAGCACGTGCGCGAGGTCCTGCTCGAAGCCGGCAGCAAGAACCCGCGCATCACCGAGATCGAGGAAACCGCCCGCCGCCGCGATGTCTCCGTGCGCCGGGTGCCGCTGCAATCGCTCGAGGGCATCGCCGGTGGCCTGCGCCACCAGGGCGCCGTCGCGCGCTACGAGGCGGCCAAGGCCACCGACGAAAAGGAACTGCCCGGCCTGGTCGAAGCCGCGGCCGGCAAGGCGCTGGTGCTGATCCTCGACGGCGTGCAGGACCCGCACAACCTCGGCGCCTGCCTGCGCAGCGCCGCGGCCGCCGGCGTCACCGCGGTGGTGATTCCCAAGGACAAGGCCGCGCCGGTGAACGCCACCGTGCGCAAGACCTCGGCCGGTGCCGCCGACCGCATCCCCGTGGTCAGCGTCACCAACCTGGCGCGCACCATGCGGGCGCTGCAGGAAATGGGCGTCTGGCTGTACGGCCTCGACGGCGAAGCCAAGGCCAGCATCCACGCCACCGATTTCACCGGCAACGTCGGCCTGGTGATGGGCGGCGAAGGCGAAGGCATGCGCCGGCTTACCCGCGAAACCTGCGACGGCCTGGTGCGCATCCCGATGCCGGGTGAAATGGAAAGCCTGAACGTCTCGGTCGCCACGGGCGTGGCGCTGTTCGAGGTCGTTCGCCAACGGGGAGTCGGGAAATGAGCCTGCAGTGGTACGACTTCGTGGGACTGGCGGGTGTCGCCTTCGTGCTGGGCGCGTTTTTCCTGCTGCAGGCCGGGCGCCTGAAGGGCGAGTCGCTGGGTTACCAGCTGGCCAACCTGTTCGGCGCGATCTTCATCCTGGTCTCGATCTTCGCGGCGGGCCCGGATTTCCGCGACGTGATCTCGGCCACCATCATGCAGCTGGCCTGGATCCTGATCAGCCTCTACGGCCTCTGGCGCGGCCTCAAATCCCGCGCCGGCCGCTTTCGTCGCAAGTCGGGGGATGGGGTTTAGTTTTCGTACGCGGATCAGGGCGGATGGGCGCGGATAACGGCGGATAGGACCAAAGCGTTTTTTGCCGCGGATTTACGCGGATGGACGCGGATAGAGCAAAAGCTTTTTTTCTGATCCTGGCTCTTGCCTTATCCGCGTCCATCCGCGTAAATCCGCGGCAATAAAAAAGCTTTATCCGCCCTTATCCGCGCCCATCCGCCCTGATCTGCGTCCAATAACGACCCAGTACTAGCCCAGCGAAGCCAGCCAGTCGTCGTCGCTGCCTTCGTTGATGCCTTCGAACAGGAAGGTACTCAGGTAGCGTTCGCCGGTGTCGGGGATCATGGCCAGCACCACGCTGCCCGGGTCCAGGGTGCGGGCGACTTCCAGGGCCGCGGCGAAGGTGCCGCCGCCGGAGATGCCGCAGAAGATGCCTTCGCGCGTGGCCAGGTCGCGCGCGGTGTCGCGCGCCAGCACGTCGTTCACCGGCACGATCAGGTCGAAGATGTCGCGGTTCAGGACATCCGGAATGAAGTCAGGCGTCCAGCCCTGGATCTTGTGCGGCTGCCAGTCGCTGCCTGAAAGCAGGGCCGCGCCCTCGGGTTCGGTGACCGCGATCTTCAGGTCGGGGCGCGCCAGCTTCAGCACTTCGCCCACGCCGGTGAGCGTGCCGCCGGTGCCGTAGCCGGTGACGAACCAGTCGAGCCGCTTGCCGGCGAAGTCCTGCAGGATTTCCGGCCCGGTGGTGGCGCGGTGCCAGGCGGGGTTGGCCGGGTTCTCGAACTGCCGGGCCAGGAAGGCGCCGTGTTTCTCCGCGAATTCCTTCGCACGCTTCACCATGCCGCTGCCGCGTTCCGCGGCCGGCGTCAGGATCACCTTCGCGCCGAGGGCGCGCATGAGTTTGCGCCGCTCGACCGAGAAGGTTTCCGCCATGAAGGCAACGAAGGGATAACCGCGCGCCGCGCACACCGCCGCGAGGGCGATGCCGGTGTTGCCCGAGGTCGCCTCGACCACCATCTGGCCCGGCTGCAGGGCGCCCGAGGCTTCGGCGTCGAGGATGATCGCCGTCGCCAGGCGGTCCTTCACCGAGGACATGGGGTTGAAGTATTCGAGCTTGGCGTACATCGCCACGCCCTCCGGCGCCAGCCGGTTGATGCGCACGATCGGCGTATTGCCAACGGTGCCCAGGATGCTGTCGTGGATCATGACCCTGACTCCTTCACGGAAAACCGCCGCCAAGCATTGAGCACCGAGCAGAACAGCGCCGCCGTGCGTTCGGTGTCGTACACCGCCGAATGCGCCTGGTCGCCGTCCCATTCCAGGCCGGCGGCCTGCACCGCCCGGCTGAGCACGGTCTGGCCATAGGCCATGCCGGCCAGCGTAACCGTATCGAAGGTGGAAAAGGGGTGGAAAGGGTTGCGTTTATGTCCCACCCGCGACACCGCAGCGTTCAGGAAACCGAGGTCAAAGTGGGCGTTGTGGCCGACCAGGATCGCGCGCTGGCAGCCGTTGCGCTTGACCGCCGCGCGCACCTTGGCGAACACGTGGTCCAGGGCCTCGCGCTCGGGCAGGGCGCCGCGCAGCACGCTGTCGAGGCGGATGCCGGTGATTTCCAGCGACTTCGGGTCGATTTCGCTGCCCTCGTAGGGCTCGACGTGGCTGGTGGCGACTTCGCCGGGCACGTAATAGCCCTCGTCGTCGAGTTCGATCGGGATCGCGGCGATTTCCAGCAGCGCATGGCGCGTGCAGTCGAAACCACCGGTTTCGACATCGACGACCACGGGAAGGAAGCCGCGGAATCGCTCGGGCATGCGCGGCGGGGGCGTGTTTTCCATGCCGCGCAGGATAACAGGGCCGGCCCTTGGCTCAGGCCGGCCAGAGCCACCCTGCTGCCAGCAGCAGCACCGCCAGGATCGCCAGCACCAGTCCCGCCAGCGGCACCAGCATCAGCGCCGGCAGGGCCAGCACCGCCAGCGCCAGCGCCCAGGCCAGCGGGTCGGCCAGCGGCTGGCGCGGCGTGGTGCCGGCGCCCGCGGCGAACAGCGCATCAAGGCTGAAGCGGCCGGCGCCGTGGAAAACCAGCGGCAGCAGCATGGCCATGAACAGCAGCGGCAGCTTGAAGTTGCCAAAACCCTTGTCGGTGATCGCGTAGCCCCGCCAGAGTTCGGACAAACTGCCCCAGTCGGCGGGCCAGTGCACCGACACTGTCGCCACTGCCGTGAGCACCAGCAGCGCGAAGGCGAAAAAGCGCGTGCCCAGGCCCAGCAGCAGCGCCACGGCGCCCAGCAGTTCGGCCCAGGTCGCCAGGGTCCAGCTCAGGTCCGTGGGCGCTAGGTTGAACGGCACCGGGAACTTGTCATGGATGCCGGCGAACCAGTTCTCGCCGCGCAGCTTCTGCATTCCGGCTTCCCAGAACTCCCAGGCCAGCAGCAGGCGCAGGCCCAGCGGTGCCAGCCAGCGGCCGGTGCCTTCCAGGCGTTCGCTCAGCGCCAGCCAGCGCGTGGTGGAATCGTGGGCCATCAGGTCGTCTCCGGGTCGGGATGGGTGCCCAGCAGCACGCCGTCGCGGCGGAGCTGGTCGAGCATGCGCTGGCCTTCGGCGACGAAGGCTTCGACGTCGGGCGCGCGGGCTTCGATGGCAAGTGCTTCGAGCTGGGCGCGTCCGCGCAGTCCGGGCTGTTCGGACAGGCGCTGCAGCAGCCGGAAAGTCAGCGGGCTGAGCGAATGGAAATGCACGCGCTGGTCGGCGCCGCGGCGCACCAGCAGCAGGGTCGGCGCATCGGGCGGTTCGGTGGGCTGGTAGTCCGGCGCCAGCCGGTGCACCGGCCAGGCATAGGCCAGGGGCCAGGCCAGGGGCGAGGGCACCGGCACGCCGTCGAGCAGGTCGCCTTCGGGCAGGTGCGGCGTGTCCTGGTCGCTGGCCTCGCTCAGGTCCAGCGCCAGCTCCACCCATTCGTAGTGCGCCAGCTCCACCAGCCAGGGCGGGTCGTTGGCGTCCGGGGCCTCGCGTTCCTGCAGGTATTGGATGAACTCGCGCGGCAGCTCCGGGAACAGCGGCGTGCTGCAGCGGTGCTCGCGGTAGAAATCGCGCACCAGCGCATGCCAGCGCCCGTCGTCGAGCAGCTTGCGGATCACCGGGAAATTGGCGGCCAGCAGGCCCTGCAGGCTGTTGTAGAACAGCTCGCGATACACCTTCAGGCGCCGGTCCTCGATGCCGGGTGGCGGCGCC
>TARA_R110002020_G_scaffold128567_4_pt1 | contig 15342 bp, 14 predicted proteins | sample TARA_R110002020 | Tara Oceans TARA_R110002020 (sample SAMEA4396489) | marine metagenome | biome: Westerlies Biome; feature: [MES] marine water layer (ENVO:01000295) within the mesopelagic zone...; material: water (ENVO:00002006), including particulate matter (ENVO:01000060) such... | reverse complement strand
TATCGTGACCGTCCGAACGTCTCCATCCATAAATGCCAACAGTTGCACGTCTATTTCCACGTATCGTCCTTTCTTTCTCCAGTTTGGTTGCTCCTCGAGTCTCCCTCGATCCGTAAGGTCACAATCCCTGGCTCGCTCAGATCAGCTATCAAATACGCCGGCGGAAACACTCCTAAGTGCTTAGCAATATCCGTTGCGTGCAGGACAGATATAAATGGGCTGGTCGTCCTGGCCGTATGATGCTTTGTGAGGTGGACTCTGCGCTTGTACATCTTCTGAAATGCGAGCTCAACGTCGCCGTTGTTTAGAGCCTGGAGTGCTTCTTTCTCGTGTTTTTTCACGCGGTTTCCTTTCTAGGGCTGCGTGGAAGTATCACTCCCACCTCTGCCCCAAAATTGTGCGACGGGTGCCGGTATACGTGGATCTGGTCTGCTCCTGTCGTCCAGATTTCTGCCTCTTCCCCTGGTGCGAATACCGTTTCGCAGCTCTGGCAAAGTAGGTGGTAGCTATATTGCACCCGTACAACCCCTAGGAACTTTCCCCGCCATCTTTTCAAAGCCATTAGTTTCTCCTTTCTTCCTGAATTTTTGCCTGATGGGATCGAGTCTTCTTGTGTCCCGGTGCTGTCTATCCGCCCTCGATCGAGGAACCTAGGGAGCTGCTCGAGCAACTCCCCAGGTGTTAGTCCGTGCCGGCGATCGGTATTAATCCCGGTGCGCGCTACAGCTGCAGAGAATATCGTCGTCCTCGAGCGCATCACATAGATGATCGGGCAGCATAAACCCGATATCCGCCAAGAACCCCAACGCGCTGGCATCTTCCAATTCGTCCAGGCCGTCCCCGAACAGCTGCATCTCGTCTTGTGCTGCATCTAGGCAGCTGTCGCAGAATTTCGGCGCCCGTTTCCGTTTGTCGGCGCCGTCGTTTATCTGCATTGGGCCGAATCGATAAGTATCGTATTTCACGGTTTCCCCCTTTCTCGGGTGGTGCTGGTTTGAGATATGCACCGCAGCGCTCGAGCACTGCCCCCGGTTCCATCCCGAGCCCTTCCGGGCTCGGGTGCTCTCCCGGATTACTTAAGAGCCGAAATAGAAATAGAGCTCTACCCATTGTCGGAGCTGCTCCGCCTCCCACACAAAGCCGGCGCCACTCAGCGACGCCGGCAGAGCTGCCCATTCCCGCCCCCAGTCGCACCACTCGAGGCGTGCGCTTGTGACGCACCCGAGAAAGTCGAGATCACCGACAACCCGCGCCGCCGGCCCGCCCCAGCTCAACAGAATTTGGAATTCTTCAGGGTCTGCGGTTAGATCGAGGCCCGGCGCGACCCAGCCCCCGCGAACCTGCACCGATAGCGCGAACTCGTCCGCGTGTGTCTCGAGTTTCTCGATCAGCATCTCCTTTAACCTGTCGGCGGAATAATCATCGGGGTTCCCTTCCCTGGGCTGATCGAGCCCGAGCAGGTCGGGGTATCTCTCGATTGCGGCATGTGGCCCGAGCCCCTCGAGGTCGTCCCGCGCTGCCATAGCCTCGAGGATGCTCTCGAGCTTGCCCTGAGCGTTAAGCACCCCGTGCGGAATGACGCCCTCGAGCTTCCACTTATTCTCTGCGTTCCATGCAAAAGCCATTCTTAACCCCTCTCTTAACTTATGAGCGGCGCCGGCGAATGCCGGCGCCGCTCGCGCTTTCCGAACCTTCTAGCTTGCGTCCTCTACAAATCCGACCCAGCCGCCGGGGTAAAGTCGCTCGATCGCGTCGAACACTTGCCCGTCTAACCACTGCGGAGCCCTGCCGAAGGCGTCCGGCCCCTGGGCCTCTTCCCATGCGTCCAGGAGCCACTCGCGAGCCTCTCCAAGATAATCAAACAGCTCGAAGGGTTCCAGCGGGTGGTCGCACCGTTGCCACGTTTCCCACGTGCTAGGCGCACCGAGGCATAGCCAACTCCCTTCCGCGCTATAGACCGCGCTTCCTACGATCGCATACTCCCTTAAATGGTAGTCACAAGCCCGAAACCCGTTCGGAGCTCTCCAGCTGGCCGGCTCATTGCACCGAGGCGCGATAAATTCGAGCTTTCCGCCCCGTACCCAGCCAATACCCTTTACTTTCCTCGTTGTCACAGCTCCCCCCTTTCGTAAGCGTCTTGAAACGCTCTAAGGTGATAATCCCGCCCGCATCCCGTGCAGTATGGGAATGCAAACCAGTCGCAGCTCCCATCCTCGATCGTGCAGCCGTGCCCCTTCGAGCACGTCACGCACCGGTGTACCGTCTCCGCACTATGTGTCACGTCTACCCCCTTTCCATTCAAACGTTCCCGGAACCGTCCGCGTGATTCTATCGGGCTTAGCTGCGATTTGCATTATGTATCCCCAGCCCATTGTGACCGGTTTCGAGCATTCCCTTTTGATAGACTTCGAGCACTCCGCCCAGGAGTATTAACCCGAGGTGCCTATCTATGGAAACCACTCAAACCGATTCCGCGATCTCTTCACTCCAGGACTTCGATCTCTTGCAATCGAGCGCCCCCGATCCCTTACGTTCTACCTTGCGAGCTAAACCAGGGAGACCAGAACCGAAAACGCTTACCGAGCTTGTTAGAGCTCGCACCAATAACGGCGCCGACCTTGTGAACGTGCTGGTCGCGATCGTGCGCGGTCGCTATGGTGCGACAGTTTCTAACCGTCTCCGAGCCCTCGAGCTTCTTGCGGATCGGGGCTGGGGCCGTGCTGTGCAATCCCTCGATCTTGCGAGCTCTATGCCGGCAGACTCACAGCTCACCGTGACCGTTACCAGAATCGCAGCTCGAGGCTCAAGTGATCTCGAGCCGGCAGAGCTCCGAAACAATGATTTAGGTCCGATCGCTGGCGACCTGGATGGAGTGATCGAGGCCACCGATCAGGGCGACCTCGAGCTCACCGATCAACAGAGAAATTTAGAGCTTATTTCCTGGTCGCTCAGGAGCTAAATCCCTCCAGCTCCTCGACAGCTCCCCCAGCTCGATCATTAGCAGCTGCAAACAACCACCGGGCGCCACCATCGAAGACCGGCCCCCCTCCGAGGGATAGACTATGGGTCAATGCCCCCTGATATTTTTGATTTGAAAATTTTTTTCTTACGTAGCTTCTGATTTGGTGATATAGTTCCGGGAACTAAGGAGGCTAGAGATGGAAAAATTACAGGAGTGGTTAGCGGATAGGAATGATGAGGCGTTGCTTGCGGATGGATTTGATGCTGCGTTTGTTGGGGTGGTGAGTAGGGGTGGGTTATCTTGTCCGGTAGCGGTATATGACGCTGAGAGATGCGTTGAGATTCTTATTGAGCGTGATGGGATGACGTATGAGGAGGCGGACGAATTTTTTTCTTTTAATGTTTTGGGGTCGTATGTGGGGGAATATACGCCTATGTATCTGACGCGTTATGAGTTGAGGAGGGGATAGATGAGTCCTGAACAGATATTAGCGATGGAGATGGTTACATCGTTAGTGTGGTGTACGTGTTTGTGTCACGATGAAGGGGGCATAAACGACCACTGGGGCGATATTTGTACGCAATGTGGGGGTGAGGTCGATAAAGCAGCTCAGATGCCCGATATACGGATGCAGGCGTTCATCTGTGAGCATCATTGTCGGTGGATAGATGTGGGTAAGGAGCTGAATGGGTTGAAGATGTGCTTGGTTTGTTCTGAACCGGTGCCGGCTATGGGGAATGGTTATGTGGTGAATCTGGAGACGATATTCCGTGTTGCGGGGAAATTAGGGTTAGAGCATACGGTCGGGATAGCGGTCGCTAAGGCATCAGTAGACGACGATATGATTCTTGCGGGACTTTCGACGCTCTATAAGAAATGGAATCAGAATCGCTGGAATAAACGTCCGCGATCCTATTATGAAGAGAAAACGGGCAAGGTGACTAACGAGGAACAAACACTGGAAGATATTGCAAAGGATCTATTTGGATGATCAATAGTATTTTTCAATTTATACGCGGTGGTGAGGATAAGCAGATTGATGAATTACCAGTGCATGGTTGGAAAGAGCAACTATATCCCGAAGAAATTGCGAATATCTCCTGCTATGTGCTGATGTCGGATATCGAAAGGTTTTCCCTAACATATGGTGATGAACCGTGGATCGTTTCTCGTATTGGATATAGCGTTTCAAACCATTTACGTAAAATGACTTCTACTAAAAAAGATATCACTACCCATTTTGAGAAAAGAACTCGTCCTCGGCGCATGGACGTGATCTGTACTGTGAATCTTCCCCACTCTGGGCCGTCATTTATGGATAAAGAACTAGAGGATATTGCTCATGGGTAAGAGCAGATCCGATCAACGACGACATAGAAAACGGGTAGGAGGCACGCAAGAAGGAAAAGATGAACATGAAAAGAGAAAAGCTCGTCGTGATAACCATAAATCAACGATAGGAAGTAACTATCACGAGAATGATCAAGGCTATTGGAGACATAAGTGAATCTTGATTTTCATTGTTTCGATCAACAAGCTGATTTTGTTGACGATATAAACCCATATCCAGCAGCTGTATGTGGCATTGGTGGAGGTAAAACTGAAGCCGGTGCGATAAAAGCAGTGATCTTCTGCCTGGAGCATCCAGGAGCCGTTGGAATGGTTACAGCTCCAACTTTTAGAATGCTAGAGGATGCAACTCTACGAACTCTATTTAAAATCATTCCTGAATCACTCTACGTCTATCACAAAGGTGAGATGCGGATGGAATTCAAGAATAATTCTGAAATGCTACTTCGCTCAACAGATGATCCTGAGCGACTCCGAGGACCAAACTTAGCTTTCGTATGGATGGATGAAGCAGCTCTAAGTCCATCTGAAGCATTCAAGATACTTCAGGGACGTATTCGACTTCCTGGATACCCACATCAGCTGTGGATAACAACTACACCTAAAGGATTCAACTGGATCTTTCAAGAATTCGCTGCTGAAGAACGTAGTGGGTACTCGATGCATACATGGCCCACGTATGCGAATCCATACCTTGATATTGAATTTGCTAAACAACTCAAAAGCGACTACCCCGGCAATTTTGGCCTTCAAGAACTAGAAGCACAGTTCGTCATCACTGAAGGATTAGCATTTTTTGATGCTGATACCTTGGGCGAGATGATGAAAGAGGTAGAACGCCCTATCGAAGAACGTATGGGAACTATTTCTATTTGGCGAAAACCTAATGTCGCTGGAAGATATATAGGCGGAGGAGATGTATCGTGGGGAGAAACAGGTGCTTTTTCCGATTTTGTTATTGCTGACTATCAAACAGGTGTTGAAGTAGCAGGAATACATGGACGTATACCTGAAGCTGAATTCGCAAAACAGATATACGACCTGACATTGGAATATAACAAGGCATTTTCTGGAATCGAGGACAATGGAGAGGGAATAAACGTTGTAAATCGTTGCTTAGACCTCGGAATGGGTCCTTGGATGTACCATAGGCAAACAAATCAGCCTCGTTCTAGCCTCATTTTGACAAGATCACCACGAAAACCAGGCTGGCATACTGATCTAAATACACGCCCAGTTATGTTGTCTGAATACTCAGAAGCGATTAGAAATAGGGCAACAAAGACCTTTTCTAAAGAAGTTATTGCTGAAATGCTTGGTTTTATACGAGATGAACGTGGTAGACCCGCACATTCAGAAGGAACTCGTGATGATCGTGTTATGTCACGAGCAATAATGTGGCAGATGCGTCAGCATCATGCACAATTCAGCGCAGGAGTTGCTGTAAGTGAACCTGTACGAGCTCGTAGGCGTTTTTAGTAGAAAATTATTAGTAAAACTTGCCACCCGTAAACCTTCAAGTCAAACTATTCCACTAATGAAGGCTTTGGAGTCCAATGCTACGGGTATGTGGCTAGAGGATGATGATGCCTATTGATCCTACTGCGAATCCAACATCCTATGATAGGCAAGATGTAGATAGTTTCTATAAACATCTTGATCAACAATGGGAACGATCTCGAGCTCTTTGGAAAGAGGTCGATTCTTTCTATCATCAGGAATACGACGTATGGCCTGGTGTTGCTGATGCTGAAAAAGCAGTCAGACCTAAATATCATTCAAGTAGAGCAACAAATGCTGTTGATCACGCTGTAGATACACAGCTCGCATTTGAACCTACTGTCCATCGTCCTCCAGCTGGTGAAGGATCTTCTCACCAATCCGATGCTGATTCCATAGAACCAGCTGTAACAGGAATTATGAATGATTCATTCAGCAGAGAAACTCTTCATGCTCCTAAATCAGCTGGCCGGCAACTATTACTTTACGGCTACACACCAGCAATGGGACCTATCTGGAATGAAACTAAAAAGCCAGTCCGTCCTAAGAAACATCGTGGTGAAACATTAGAGGACTTTCAGAGTCGTGAAGCACAATGGGACGCTGAAGATCGCTTTTATAATCCAATAAGCTTTCATGTTCCACTTCCTTCAGAAATCCTGATGGATTATCGAGAACAGAATCCATCTACAGCCATACATCTCAAGAAGCTTTCATATCATGAGCTTGAAGCTCTTTCTAAAGAAATGAATGCAAAGAAAATGTCCGAAGCTGAATGGGTCATGCCACCTGAAAGTGATCCATATGAAGAGATGGATGTTCTAGAAATATGGACTCCATCATGGCGATCAATGTGGACTGCTGAGCATGGATTACTTATCTTCTCTCAAGCTAATTGGATGGGATATCAGCCCATCCAACATGTTTTTGCAGGGTTTGGACAAATGCCCACAGATCCACAGCTGAAAGATCCGATCTATCTTTCAAAAGGAATACTTGGACCAATAAAAGAATCTCTTCGTATGCGAGATCAACGGATCATTGGTGAGCATATGCTTGCTATGAAAGCAGCTATGGTCAAACAAGGCACTACAGGAGATCCAGCTCAGGTTGCAAAACAGTCTGAAGGTGATTACTACCAGGGTGATCCAAACATGTTGTGGTGGGAACGACCACCAGAAATTCCTCAATGGTATTTTCAGCATGGCTCCGAAGTCGATGACGATATCGAACAAGGTAGCTTCACATTGACATTAGGTGGTTTTCGTCAGACTGGAGTAAGTACTGTAGGACAACAGGCGATTCTTTCTGGGGCTGCAAACAAGAAGTTCGCCGGGCCTATCAAACAATTAGAAAACCTTTATACAACTCAAGCGCAGAATCTTTTACGTTTAGCCGTGAATCTCAAGCGTGTTTCTACAAAAGACGCAATCATCGTTGGAGAACATAAGTTACGCGCAGCTGCTATTCATCACAATTTCAGACTCAGGGTAAGTTTCCAACAGATCGATCCTATAGCAGCTCTACAAGAGCGCGATCAGGCAATGGCTGAGTACGGACAAGGACTTCTACATAAGGAAGGCTACTGGTCAGTTGCTCATAAAGAGAATGCTACTGAGATTCGACGAGGGATCGTTGAAGATCGTGTACATGAAAACCCTCGTGTACAAACACTAGCTGAAGCAGCTGTGCTCAAAGATTTTGGGTTTAGAAAACTTGCGGAGCGTATGGAAAGTGAGGCTCTTGCAGATGAAATGTCTGACAGAACAGTCATGGGTCCTAATCAAGCACCACTTCCAAGTGCTCAACAATTTCAACAGCAAGGTGGCCGACCAACTGGATCTCCGTTAGGACCTCCAGGCAATATCAATAACGGCTTACAAGGCGCTAGTTTGACACCATCACAAGAAGGAGCAGCGGCACTCTAATGATAGGTAAAGGCGCAAGTATTTATACAGATGCAGTTTTGAAAGTCAGTGATCGTATTTGGAATTGGCGAGAGCAAGCTGATAAATCGAATGAACCTGATCTTATGGAACAACCAATTCGTCAAGATGCTATGCGGGAGCAATTCAAAACTAATGATCGCTTTAGAAAAGAATTTTTGCGATCTCGTGATTCCAGTACAAAAGAAGGGCAAAAAGCGATTCTGAAAGAACTTGGATCAAGCTAATGATATATTCAATTGTAGCTGTTGCAGGTCAGCCAAAACGGTTCGTGTACTTTGAAACTAAAGAAGATTTTGATGCTGATACCTTGGGCGGAAATAGAACTTATAAATTCCTCGAGAAAGATTATCCCTACATACAAAGGTATCTCGAAGCGTATCAAAATGATCGTATTGATCAAAATATTGATATTTACAATGTAGAGAATGAATTAACTAGGGATGACTATCAAGATGTTATGCGTCTGGTTGGTCTAGAAGTAGATACGACTTCAGGACAGTACATCTATCCAACTGGTGTGGATCCGCTGACTGCATACCAAGCTGCCTTTACTAGTTCTAACGGTGACAATCGATCTGATGTAAGCACGTATTTTAAGGATAAAGCCAAACCTGCTAATTGGTTCAGAGACTGGCCTTATAACTTTGGTCCTGATTGGAATGGTGTCATTCCAATGAAAACAAGAAAAGCTCGAACTATGACGGAAGCTAAGGAAGCTGGTTGGTCTTCAGTCATGAGTGATGAAAAATTAGATCCCTCATGGGCAGATACGATAATAGAGGACATCGATCTTCAGAAACTAAATGATGTAATCGACGATTATGAGGCTAATCGACCATCTGATAAAAATTTCGCAGATCAATACAAAGAAGCTTTGGATGGTATGCCTCCAGGTTTTGAACCTGTTTGGAGGGGTGGGAAAAATGGTGGTTTTGAACCAGTAAGAATAAGCAATCTTTATCCCACACAAGCAGAAGCTGAACAGAATCGTAAGTCTGGAGAACAACTTCGGCAAAATGAAGATGGAACATGGTCAAATATTGCAGGTTCGGATAAAGCTGACCTAAGACCACCAGCTCAGTTTTTACATCCACGAGATGCAGAAGCTTCTGCTCAACAAATGACCCAGATGACAGGTATTCCACACCGAGTAGCAATTAATAATGGGTGGTATACAGTCGAAAGAACACCCGCACCAGATCCAGAACCACGACGCTCCCTATCTCAAACTATTGATGATTTGATTATGGGTGGTAGTTATGATGAAGCATTTGCTCTTGATCGTGTTCGCGACCAGATAGAAGGCAGAGGACCTAAATCTGGACGGCTAGGATTTAGTGATGCTGTAAAGATTGCATCAGAAAATGCTGGTGGCAGTGCTTCTAAATTTCAAGAGATCTTTGATTCAATTGCCGAATTTAGCTTGGATACTGCTTTTGGTGCAAGTACAGAACAAGGTCCTGGACCATCACAACCTATAACTAATCCCTTCGAGATAGGTGGACCACAAACGCAAGGGTTCCCACCTAATTTCACGGATTCACCAGCTTTCAGAGATTCCCCTGATTTCGCACCTTCTTTTGCTGGAAAATACGGACCACCCTCACAATTTGGCGATCCAAATGCAGAAATACGTGGTACAGATAAAAACCCACTAGGTCAAATTTATAGTGACGCATACATAACAAAATATAATGATGAGATAGCTAGTGGATCTGATCCAGATGAGGCAGAAAAAGAAGCTTCTGAAGCAGCTCGAGACGCTCAAAAGGCTTGGCAAGCAGCTAATCCAAATGCACGAGAACAATATGAATCTGCTATAGACAATGGCATGGATCCGCTGACTGCTGCGTTGCAATTTGGGTTTGCTGGTCCAAATGCTCGTGAATTAGCTTACGGTTCAACACTTAGAGCAAGATTGTGGAGAGCACAGCAAGCAGGCGCCGTAAGAAGAGGTTTTACGGATCCGCTGGAAGCACAAGCAGCGCCAGGGGGCAGAGATGGTGTTCCAACATTCGAGCTAGAACCTTTGGGTGATTCAGAGATGGGCTATTGGGATGTTTCAATGTTGGATCCACGGCAGAAATCAGATTTCTTTCAGAATGTTCCAAATGATGATGATTTATTGAGAAGGCAAAATCCACACGACTATATTCCTGCTGGAGCTACTAATATAACCAGGAATTCAAATAACAATATAGCTACTTATACTGATCCAATCACTGGAGAACGGAAACAAGTAGATCTTGATAGAGTTGAAACAGGTCAGTATTTTAGATCTGATAAATATTTCAAAGATAGTTTTGGCTTACGGCCTGATGAAGTAAATAAATATAGAACTCAAGCACAAGAACGTAGAGATTTTGGTATCAGTCAAAGAGAACAAAATCAAAAAGCAGCAACTGGAGCTAGTGAATTTGCTAAAAGCATGGTAGCTCCAAGACCTCCTGTTGCTTTAGGTAAAAAGAGATTTAGAGTGACTACCTAATTAGGAGTCGGTAATGACGAAGCATTTTGCTCCAATAGTGACTCCAGGTGAAATAAAGCTACAAAAAGTCAGAACTAGATTAGAACAATCTGGTTGGACTCCAGCTAAACCCACCGAACAACCAGGCGGTACTGTACGAGAACAGAATGCCTTTGATGAACCTGGAGTATCTAAAACCTTAGTACGTCCAGGATCTTCATTTAATCAATTCGGAAATATTTCTAACTTGAACCTAGGATTTAGTTCTCGTTATCCATCTCCGATGACACAGTACGGGTTGAATCAAAGAGCGGAACCTGGAGTATCTAAAACTCTGAATACTCCGCGCCCTGTTACTGGACAAAGCGTAATAAGAGCAACTCAAAGAACAGGTGTAGACCAACCATATCTTAGTGAACAAGCTAGAGAGACGTATTGGACTGATAAGGGAAGACGTGATCCTACTCAATTCTTTAATCCATTAGCAAATATTGATGCACCTCAACGATTGACTGCTATTGGTCAACTTGAAGCTTCAAAAGAACTTGTACAACAAGAAACTGTTTTGGGATTAGCAGCATCAGTCAGTCGTGCGATGGGTAATAAACAGATCAATGAAATAACGCAAGAAATAGCAGATGACTGGCAACCATTAGAAAATTTCAATGACGCTCTTACTTTACTCAAAGATGAAAAAGCTAAAGGTGTCCCAATACAAGATGCGATCACTAAACTTCAAGAAAAGATTGGTGAACCATTTCCTAAATATTGGATATTAGCTGAGCTCGCGGCAGAAGCGGGATTTATAGCAATATCTGGAGGAGTAGGGACTACATTAACTAGTAGTGCTCGATATTTACCTAGGGGCCTGAAGGAAGGTCTTGAACTTGTTGGGTTCATCGTAAAAACACCATATCTCATAGAGCAAGTTATTGATCCAGTCGTTGCTGCTTCATTAAGAGGGCTAAAAAGAGTTTCTAGCCCTGTTTTAGATTATGCAGCTCGCGCAGCAATCGGTCCTGGTGGTTCTCGTCCAGATAGACGTTTTGGAACACAGAACCCATTTGAAAGAAAGTTGATAGATGTAGATCAAGTAGAAAAACCTACAACTCCAAAGCCAATACAGATGTTGAGAGATTTACAGAGTCAAAGACCTGATGATCCCAAACCTCCTGTAATCGATATTCTTCCTACAAATGTCGTAACTGAGTTGAATCATATTCTTAAATCAACCCAGCAAGGTGTAGAAGAAGTCAGTAAGTTACCAGAAGAATTTATCAAAGCTCCACGTCCTCTAACTCGTCAAGCTAGGGAAGAACTTCGTGGTTTATATAAGAAATATGGTTCCCAACAGGTAACTGAAGATCTGGCGATGAGTATCAAAGCCGGCAGACTCGCTTCTGACGCTATTGACGAGATGAATGATTATTACGAACTTACAGGTTCGGATCGATTAACTCTTGATAAGGTACAAATACCTCCAGATTCAGTAAACCTGATCCTCAGAGGCATGGAAGATTTAATTGATGGAGTAAAACATGAAATAGAACTTGATTTAGAAATCGAAGGATATCAAGATAATATTAAGGAGTTTACTGATCGAAATGTAAGAATCATTGGTAATAGAGTTTTTGGATCTCCACACACTAATAACCCTGCAACACTTGTACGTGAATTTCACCAATCATTAGACATCAATCGATCAGTAACTCCGATGGGAATTTATAATGATAAGCGTGCTATTTCTCTCATCTTAGATATTCTTGCTGTTCGTCATGGTGGATCACCTATCACGCAACATGACCTTTTGCGTGGAGATGATATTGGGATGAATGACAGGTTGGGGATGCGACTAGACGTTGATTATGATGACCCTGCTATTGGGGAACAAGCGGCACTTGATATCGATGCAATGGAAAGTCAAGCATTTCAGATACTTGGTCTTGAACCAGGACCACAGCAGCCTCCTATTCCCTGGCGTGGAGCTCAGCCAGGAATGCTTAATAGAACACGTCGAGAAATGCAAGAATCTTTCATAGACCTTGCAGCAGCTGATCCTCAGACTGCACAAAATCTAGGTGAATTAAATCCTTCTAATTTTCTTCGACCGATCAAAACTGGTGTAGCTAATCTAAGAAGGCGTCTTCAGCTGGAAGTTAATCTAGGACGTTTTCCTGATCTTGATGCTGCTGATACGATCGACCAATTTCTAACACTGCTTCCTTCTAATTATTTAGACGATCTTGGTTCATCATATTTTACTTTTGGAAATGATCCAGATGCCTCGGGAAGGGCGGTCGCAGGTTTTTATAAAACTTATACCTCTGAAATAAGAGACGATATTACCGGCGCCGTAGTTGATATAAATAATATAGCTCTTATTTCGATAGCTAAAGACTTACTTGCAGCTATAGGTCAACCAGAGCGTCTTGTCATTCATGAAATTGCTCATCATTTAGAACAATTTGTACCAGCCAAAGATGCTAGAAAACTTGTCAGGCAGTGGAAAATAGAACGTGCAACTAAAGGGAAAACTGTTCTAGAAGAAGCAGAACTAATCGAAGAGGCAGCATTAGAAAGAGCCAGAGCAAAGAGGCGAAGAACCCATCCGGGAAAACCGGTGGACGATGCAACGCTTCGTTTGCAATACACTGCTAAAGAAAAAGCAAAATTAGATAGTGCATATCGCTACACTAATTTCCGGGAATATTTTGCTGAAATAATGACAGATAAAGCATTACGCGATATTTATAAACGGCGTGATGATACTTGGATGTCTGTTATAGAAAAAGTTGAAAGAAAGATTCGTGAAATTGCGGTAGCTATACGTGATTGGTTCCGTCGTCTTGGTCGAGCTAATGAAGCTGAACGTATATATCAACGACTGATGAAAGGCGAATATTCAGTCCTCGATAGACGTAATTTGGGCGACGTAGCTGCACCTTCAATAACCCTCACAGGCACAAGAAATATCGATGGAGGAGGAGGAACACCAAATCTATCAGGCGCAAGAATTATAAGTTTTGTAGATCCTGAAACACAGAAACAGCATGATGCGATGAGGAAGATCATTGAAGGTTCCTCTGCATCGGCTATGAGTCCTGATGATAATCGCAACTTAGTTCCATTAGGAGCATTTGAATATGATGCACTTGCAGGACCAAGGGACGATAAATTCTTATTAGCTGTACGACTGAAACTAATTTCTGATACCAAATTGAGAAAAACGGAATTTGGTAAAGAGATTTGGGATGAGTACTTTAAAACTGGCATGGCTGAGAAGTATGCCACTTCCTATTCGGCTGATATATCTACTCGTAAAAAAATAGCTGCCAAAATGATGCTGGAAAATCTTTTGGAGGCATTTTTGGAAACAGGTGCTGATAAGAGATCTACCAGGTCCATAAATTTAGGTAAAAGTGAGATTTTTAGAGTTGCTGGAGATGGTCAAACTCTTATTTTCGATTCATTTGATTCATTAACTGACTTCTTGACGACAGGGACATACAAGCATGCCAGCATCAACTGGGGAACGATAAGTAAATCTGGACGTGCTAAAAGTGGTCTACCAGAATTAGTTGGTGGTCCACCATCTCGTACAAAAGTTCTTTACACAACACCAAAGGATCAGCCTCGATTTCCACCTCGAATAACAGGTACATCAGCAGCTGTAGAAAAATCACCTGATGAAATTCAGAAAATTCTTCGTAAGAAATATCCTGGTGAAGTAATTGATGTTCGTCCTAGAACTAAAAAGGCAGCTTCTACTACAGTCCCCGATTCAGAACCTGGAGTAAAACCGCTAACGCCAGAACCCACTACTTACACCCAAATTCAGAGTGGTGGTATAGACCTTAAAACTATGACGGAGCTACCAGGAACTCAAATTGAAAGGCCACTTACGACAACGATTCGTCAACTGATGGATTATGAGAATGGCCTACCGGACTCTTTCACAGGAACTACTCGGACAACTCCAGACGGAAGAATCGTCGCTTCCGTCAAAGACGAAAGAGGCGGTGATGTGCCGCAGCTTTCCTGGGCTGTTGATAATGGGCTAATTACTATTGTAGACCCGGATCTCAACAACGGGCACAGTATTGTTGAAGTGCCGGGGGCAATTGATAACTACATGGCGACGGGACTTGTTCCTGGCACAAAAAAGGCGAAAGTCGATAGAGATGCGCTCGAACTAAAGGAGCAAAAGCGAAGGGATGATCTACAACGCGACAAAACTGAAGTTGTATTCGTGGAGAGCACTGCAAAAATTTATGATATTAGGGATAAGAAATGGCTTACTGGAGCAAAGGAACTAGAACGAATAAACAATGTCCTTGATGAGATGGAGGAGTTTGGGTTTGATGTTGAAACCCCTCGTGAAGAGTTGGAAAAGTGGTCTGAGATTACAACCGAAGATTTTGGGGAAGCAGCCGTTCTTAAGGGCGACGAGTTAAAAGAATACAATCAAGCTCGTGATGAAGCTTGGAATGATTTCAAGGATTCGCTTGATGCAATGGACCCTCCTGAACCCGACCTAGAAGAGGATATAGGTATCAAATCTGCACGTACTACTTCAAACCCTGAAGGATTAGAAACAGGTGCCAGACGCGATCTTGATGACAAAGATTCTTTATATCGCGCACCTCAACAAAATCGTATGGAAGCTTATGATGGTGTCTTTTTAGTTGAAAGACCTGAAGTTGACCATTACCTTGAGCGAATTGAGGGCAACTCATTAGCTGGCATAGACGGCAAGAAGAGGCGAGGCTTAGATATATTAGCCGGCATTTTGGGAAACGAACCAGCAGCTGATTATGCAAATATTCTTCGTAGAACAGGTCAACATACCCAAATGCTTGATGATTTGGATATTTCAGATGCTTTTATTGAATTAAGATCTATCGAGAATTTAGAGGACTCTCTCGCAACGTTGACTAAGACCGGATACTCGGAGTATCAGCTAGAGGGGGTATCTAAAGGACTTCTGAATGGAGGCTCAACAGGAGAGGGAAGGGATGCACAAGATCTTAAAACAATAAGTATTTATAAGAGGATGCAAGAGTTAGAGAATTTCAAAATCCAACCTCAAGTTATAAATCTTCTTGAAGATCTGA
>TARA_R110002020_G_scaffold1144_1_pt1 | contig 15348 bp, 16 predicted proteins | sample TARA_R110002020 | Tara Oceans TARA_R110002020 (sample SAMEA4396489) | marine metagenome | biome: Westerlies Biome; feature: [MES] marine water layer (ENVO:01000295) within the mesopelagic zone...; material: water (ENVO:00002006), including particulate matter (ENVO:01000060) such... | reverse complement strand
GTTGCAGAAGAGTCATTCACCTCTAAAGCCTTGTGTAATTCATCCATATGCACATTCATTTTGCGAGCCATTGGGTCCATCTTTGTCAAGTCCACGTCTAACACCTCGTAGGTTCCACTCCTACAGTGGTATATTACTTATGCGCCCCTTAAGCGCCCTGCGTTGGATATTTGGTCTTGATTTTTTTGTTGCTGTGTAGGCATAGGTCCTCTTTGTTGCACACTAGACATTGGAGAACCTAAACCAGCCGTAGTTCTATTGTCAGGGCTTGCAGGGCCTCTATTTCTAAGACCTACCCCTTGGCCTCCCGGTACAGGCGAAGGCATTGGTGCTCCGCCCGGTGGTGGTGCAGCCATAGGTGGCATACCGGGTGGCATACCGGGTGGCATACCGGGTGGCATACCGCCTCCCGCGGGCGGTGCTCCGCCCCCATCATCAGGTAACTTGCTATATACAAATCGGATGTCTCTATTTCCTCCTTCTTCTAATAATTCGGGTTTATAGCCCAACATCATCATGCGTTGAGCCAAATTAACTTCCATCTCATCGCGGCGCAGTCTAGTGATTTCATCTTCTTCTTCGTTAGGATAGAGAGTTATTTTCCAATCCGTGACACCGAATTGTTCTAAAAGTCTAGGGAATAACACTTGTGTGTATACTTTTTGTCCAAACTCTACAGACCTATTTGTTACTAAAATCTCTAATCCGTTATTACCAAGACCACCTGATTTTCCATTATCTATCATAAATACGTTACTCACACCATAGAATGCAGACATGCGTGCACGTATTTCATCCCGCACTGCCGTGTATTGCATTTCATCTAAAGTGTCCATGAATTTGACCCAATTAACACCGCCTCTTCCGGTTTGACTTTCAATACCAACTTTAGGTATGTAGTGTGGGTCTCTTTCCATCTTCTCATCTACTGCTTTCCAAAAAGATTTCATTGATTCTAAGTTATCGGTAGTGACCGATATTATTCCTTTAGGCATACGTCTTTTTTGATAAGATGTGTAAATATAATTATCCATGGCAGTCAAAGACATCGCTTGTCTCCACATAGAATTTACAGGGCTTTTACCGTAGAGTCTAGATGGATTATATTTAGAAACGTGTATAACTTCTCCTTCGACATAATACTGTGTTTTGCCGCTACCAACCATGTTCACATAATGAACTTCTTGCATTTTATTACCACAAACTTCGCAAGTTTCTTCTTGACCCGGATATGATATTTGGTCTCTATGTAAAGTACAGACCTTGTAGCGTCCTCCACGCACACCCCGTTTGTCTGAAACTATTCTCATAAAAATTGGATTACCTCGTATAACTTCTTTGACTCTATAAAACATTATTTCTCCTGTTTCAGGGTCTACATAATATTCTTTTACTAAAATCAAAAATGCGTCATCAACTACGTTTAAATCGTGCTCTATTTCATATAAGACTTGTATGAAAGATTGTTCCATAGAATTCATACCCTCAATAATTTTCTTTGGATAAAGTAATTGTTCTGCATCAGGTTTTCTGACTTCACCTCCACACAATTTGCATTGTTCTACTGTGTCGCTATATTCTTCTCCACAAGAAACACACTTAAGTTGAAACTTCTTTTCAAAATAATAACCTCTTCTAAATATCTCTTGTTTTAGTTTAGATACGATAGTACGCAACACAAGGTTTTCATTAGTAACAGCATACAAAGCAGGTATTGTGATACCTTGAGCCAACACAGGTTCTTGTATTCCTGTGACATTTAGCGCCATTGTGGGTTCAGGAGTTTGTCTCCTACGAAATCTATCGCCTAAACCATAAAGAAAATTTGCTAATCTACCACCATCTTCTCTATCGGCCATTACAATCCCTCCGTCCACTTATTCACAGCGTCTATGTCTACTCCCCATTCGGCGAGAAGTGAATCGGCTTTTGATGTATCGTCTGACCAATTGCTGTATTTAACTAATTTTTTAAGTTCTTCTTTCCTCATGCCGTCTTTTTCATCAATAAAAGCCAGCACAGCCCTAGCCTGTGTTTTTTTCATTTGTAAATGTGGTAATAACATAGTCAGTAATTTTCTAATATCATTTTTAGAGTAGAATTGTAATCTGTGTTGAGACCTTTGCCCGTCTTTGTATATTTTTTGGTCTAGTTGTAATATCCCACAATCGAGAGTTTTTTGCAAATGTTCGCAATGTGCTCTCCCTCTAGTGCCCGTAGCAATGAAACCACATCTTGGCTCGCCTCTACCTGTAATGCTAATGTAACCATCAGCATCTAAAAAACCACTAGCATAAGCATAGGGGTCTTTTAAAATTAAACCGTTTGAATCCATTTTTACAAAAGTAGACCTTGTAGCACCATCGATAATATCTACTTCTTCTCCATACATACTAATCAGTTTTGAAAGTTTCATAGGAGTCATACTTTTGTGTAAAATTTTTTTCTCATAGAGATTTTCAAACAAACTTCTCCCACTCATAGGTCCTTTGGATTCTAATACTTCTGCACTTTTCACTAATGCTATAGTTTCTTTTTCTGTTAGTCTATCCATTTGATGTAAAGTATTCTTCCAAATTAATTTTGCACTTTTTCTTTCATCCATGGCTTTCACCCAAGCATCCTTTTCTTCTTGTTGCCAAACAGCCTCGTGTTCACCTAGTGTTTTGATTATATGATTTGCTTTTTCCCATTGATTACAAGCACGAATTAAATTAACTTGTCTAGTATCACCAAACTTTCTAAGTGCTTTAAGGTCTCTACTACTTGGTCCAAAAGAACGTATAGTATTAGAAAACTCTTCTTTTTTTATCCATTCATGCATATCTAAAGTCTTATCAAATTCTAAGGCTTTAATGGTTCTAACGTCATTGATGATATCATCAATATCGTGCTTTTGACCTTTATTTATTCTTCTAGATTTTCTTAATCTTTTTACTATATCGTTAGCACTACAACCCAAATGAGATTCAAACCATCCTTCGCCTGTCGAAGAAAATATATCATTCATCGCCATCATGTCCACTTGGTTTTATCGGTGTTCTTTTCTTTCATGTATGTAGTGTTATCATAGAATACATCATCTTCATCCATCATATTACTCACGGCACCATCCAACCTTTGTTTTTAGTGTTACCATCAAACCACCCATCAAAGTTCTCCATTACATCATCCAGCAGAACTACCGAGCCTTTGAATTCTTTAGTAGCCCAATTAGCCAAAGCAAGACCCATTGCTAAATCGTCATGCACACCAACTGACTCTAGACGACCGTTCTTTTGCATACCAAAACGATTTAATTGTTCTTCAAGCATATGTGTGAACTCTTGTGATTTTTTATCACCATATGGAGTTTTAATATATCCTTGTTCAAAAGCCAATAGAAGAGACATGAAAAGAGATTCTTTTTTCGTCCTTGTAGTCATAAATATTCTAATTGGCATATCTGCTGACATTTCCCGCATTTCTGCTTCTAACATACGTTGAAAATTGTTACCTTCAAGTTCTATTAAATCAGGTTGAAATCTACTGTTCAGTAAAACCATCATTCTTTTTTGAGCCAAAGACGACATGCCTCTTTCGTGCACAACATGTATCAATTGCTTTATCGGTTCATTTGGTAACATCCTCATAACAATCATCGCTGTAAAGTCAGCATTCTTATCAGAAGATATAGCAGGGTCATGACCTATGAAATGTTGACCCCATACTCCATCGGGTTCTCCCTCTTCGTTGTAACCGGTTTCTGCTCTATCCATTAATTTTAGTTCGGGGTCTCTTGCTAACTCTAGAATATCCATAGGGAACATACTCGCTACATCGTGTATTGGTTCACATAAATATTCACGAGAAAATTGTATTGCTGGCATGGATAGTCTTCTTTGTGCAAGTGCTTCTAAGTTCCAACGCTCAGGCCATAAAGCGATACCTTCTCTATCGATTGCTGGATAAGTTTCTACACGAAAAGTATCTTTCTTTTCTAAATCTGCGTATAAATCGTTGTAACTGAAAGGAGTTCCGACCATCATTAATCTTGAAGTGTGGTGAAGAACAGGTAGCAAGACACCATAGAACCAATCTGCCGTTCTAGAAAGTTCGCTACCTGAAGTACCCCAAAGAATATCATCACACACTACAACATCAGGGTGGAAACCACGAGTTGCTCCACCGACCGACTTAGCCATAATACGACTACCGTTTGTAAACTCAAAGTATGATTTAGCCCATGGTTTTCCTGTGGGTTTCAAATCTCTCAGCACTTCATTTTCTTCTATATTACCTCTAATGAATCTCATGTGTTCTAATGTCTGTTCTAAAGAGTGAGAGAAAATCATGATGTGTGTACCGGGATTAAACGCTGCTAACCATAAAGCATAACTCATAAAAAATACAGACTTACCATGGTCACGAGAAGCCTTAACACAATAATATTGAGATTCTTCTAAACCTTTTTTCCAAGATTCATGATGATGATTGTATAAAAAACCTAGAACATCTGTAAAAAAATAATGAAAAGACTTTTTTGACATTTCTCTATCCATCTCTAGGACGAATTCTTTCATATCATCTGTTGCCATGATGCTCACTGCCCGTAATTGTTCAATTTATTCTGAGAGTTATACATAATGGAACGATTGGCTTCTTCCATAGGGTTCACACCACCCGGATTATTAGGATATACAGGGTCAGTTGTCAAACTATTATTTTGACTTTCTTCAAAAGCCGCTTGATGCATGTCACCCGTAGGAGGATATCTGAAAGAACCATCAGGGTTTTCTATCATTTCTATCGGTGGTTTTCCTTCAGGTGAAGCAATATTACCACTAGTATTCTCAGGTAATTGAGTTGGAGATATTTCTTCTTCGGTAAATTCAGCGTTCATGGTACCGGAATTATTTTGCGATGGTGGTCCAATATATTCCCCTTTTTCGTTATAATGTGTAGGATTATTTTTTAAATTTCTTCTCTCTCCAAATCTTGCAGCGGCTGGTTCTAATGCACCTCTAGCAATATTGTGCGTTGCTGATGCAGAAAGCCCCGCTTGACCTAAAGTAGTGAATAAATCTTCTCGACCATCACCTGCTAAAGTAGACAACGCTGACCAAGCAGCCGGTATAGCAGCAGCATATCTAGCCCCTCTACCCCAATTTGCAGCCGATGGACTCAATTTAGAATAATCGATTTTTTTACCTTCACCGCCAACATTTAGTTGTACGCTAGACGGACCACCCGGTGTCATATTCATACTTGCATTTTTTTTAAGGACGTAAACACTACTCATTTGGATTACCCCTGAATGTCACTTTAACGATTTTTATATCCCTTTCTTGAAAACCAAAGGCTTTGCTTAAACGCAACCAATCTCCTTTTGAATTATTTATAAGTCTGATATCTTGTGCAGTCAAGCCTAGTTTTTTAGCCATCAAAGATACATCATTCGCTGATGTGATAGAAAAAGTTCTTTCAGGTATGTGTTTCATAATTCCATCATCAACTATAGCATCTTTCATTTGTAATCTTTCCATAGTTTTGATAAGTCTGTCCTGTGCTTCTACCCCATTACCTAGTGATTTCATATAGTCTGTAATCATTCTTTGGTCGGGGTCAGAATAAGCACTTCTAAAACGGTCTATGTTACTTTGAGTAGTCATATTAGAACCACCGGCGGCGGCAATTCTTCTCAATTGCTCATCCGTCATATTAGCAGCGGATGTGCGTGCAGCAGTTATTTGTTCCGGCGAAAGTTGTGTGTTCTGAGCAGGTTGCACAGGTTGTGTTGCATTTTGCACAGGTTGTGTTACAGGTTGCACAGGGGGTCTAACCATAGTGGTCATTGCGTCTGTTGTTTCTTGTGCAACCGTAGTTGGCAAAATTGGCGAATGCCTTACATATTCAGATAAAGGGAGACCTGTAGCATCAGCACCACCAACGTGATGTGTTACCAAAGCCTTGTCCGGCAAGTCATCGGGATAACTCATTCTTGAATTGTGACCGTGTGCGTCTGCTAAATATTCACTCATTGCTTCGATGACACTTCTCGTCATCTGCAACTCTTCATCGCTAGTATTTACTAAATTAAGTCCATGTTGTTGTAGAAGTTCTTCGGGTATTCTAGTGCTTCTAAATTTAGAATTGCCGGGTGAATCTCCCATATTTTCATCTTTACCTGCTGCAATTGCTAAAGCGTAGGCATCTGCTGCTCTATTATTTCTACCCGTTTTACTACCGATTGTGTCATATTCTGTACCAATGTGTCTTCTATATTCATCTAAACCCAAACCTTCAACTATTTTTTCAGGGTCTACGTCTTGCCCTGTGTGGTGTTTTACAGATGCCGCCATCATTCTACCTGCGGGTGAATTTTTATCGGTTTTACCAAATATTTTCATAAAAGCAGGATTCTTACTTAATGAAGCCAAGAGAGCCTTTCTGCTATCTTCATTTTGTAATAAAACTCCCAAAGGTGTGCCACTTGGTAATAAGGTATTCATCAAAGCAGGGTGTTGAGTAGGAGGTATAGTTTGTTTTATTCTGCGGTTGACCACTCCATCCATGTTACCCTCACCACCCATAGCATCCATCAACGCTCGATTGGCTAATCTTGTAGCACCCGAATCTCTATATGCTCTTTCGGCTGTACTGTGTGAACTCAAATTTCTAAAAAAATCATCATGAAGCCAATGTGCTATACCATAAGATGACATTTTACCCAATTTTTGTTGAACGGGCATACCCGCTTCTTCTAACCCATCCATAAAGGCTTGACTAGCAACAGGTTTTCCCCCTCTTTTGTAATGACCTGCCGGATAATTATTTCCGTTTCTATAATAGGAACCTTGTGGGTTTTCTTCCGATGGGGGTATATATCCAAAAGACATGTGGTTTCTAGTAATGTGTGGTCTAACTAAAAAATTGGTTGCTGGTGTGTCTAGTTCTTTATTGGCATTACTAATTCCAAACTTTGAACCTAAGATTTTTAACATTTCATATTGCCATGGTGCAGATACAGAATCTAGAAAAGTTCCATGTCGTGATGTATCTTTGTGATGATTAGTATAACCGGTGATAAACTCTCTTTTACCATCTATGTTAACATAATGTTGTCTAGGTGAACTTCTACCTGTGTCATGACCCGCCCCTTGATAATTACTTATGACGACTCTTCTATGAGCCGCATCTAAAACATCGGGTATATGATTATCTTCGGAATGCTTTGTATTTGTTGCTGTTATGGCCTCTTGTAATAAAGATGGTACTAATTCTTTATCGCCGGGATTTTTAAAACCCGATTTTTCTAAAAAATTTCCAAGCCCATGCATAAAAGCATCTATACCGTGAAAATGTAAACCACCTGCTTCATCTTTGTAAATAACTTCTCCATGGGGTCCTACTTCATAATCTCCTTTTATTAAATTACCAACTCCGGGTTCTCCCGTCTCATGTTCGTGCGCTTCCCCTGTGTGCGCAAAAGGAGGATAATCCCAACCCAAAGAATTAGATTCTACGTGTTCTCTAGGAGGATGTCTTTGTGCTCTTTGTTGTCCATCCCAAAAGATGTAATTTCCATCGCTCTTCCGAATTACATCATCGAAATTAAAACTCATGGTGTTACACCCGCACGATTTTCAGCAACTATACCAAAAGCGCGAGAGTCATTAGTAGCGTCTTCAGTCGCTCCTTCGGGTCTAGATGTTTGGTTCATTGGAGTATTTTTGGTTTTTGGTTTATCTTCACCAGCATCACCTTTGCTTTTCTTATCTTTATCTTTAATTTCTCTTCTAAGTTGGAATAGCATTCTTCTCATTTCTGCTAAGTCTCCACTAATGCTCTTTGTTAAACTGCTGTTAATCACACTGTCAGCGCTGGTTTGAATTTGATTTGGGTCAATTGGTGGTGGTGGCGGTGGCGCAGCAGGTGCTACTGCAACCGGTGGTTGACCCATCCCCGTTAATCCCATTCTTCCTACTGATAATCCACCGCTAGACATTTTTGGTTTTGAAAGACGCATGGGCGCAGGTTTACCTGACATTCTAGGAGAGTGTATTTTTGGTCTTTGTATTTTTACTCCGGGTAATCTACCTCCACCGGTTTTTCCTGCAAAATAACTGCGCTGTCCGTATCTTCTTTGTGAAGAATGTGGCACTCTAACATTTCCTAATCTATTTCTTGCTTCTTGTTGTCCCATGTATTCTTTATACTTGCCCGGAAACTTAGACATCGGTTGTTTTACTGAAACACCTCTATGTTCCATCTCCACTGCTTTTGGAGCATCCATCATACCGGTTAATTTTCCTCTAGAAACTGCTCTTCTTTGTGCTTTGGCTCTTCTACCTGTTGCACCTTTAGGACCAAGAGTACCACCGGGAGGTGTTTTGAATTGTCCTGTTGAAGGTCGCCAATGTGCTCTTCCTTCTTTCTCTCTTCTTTTAGCCCTCTTTTTACTTGATTCGTTTTTCACTAATATCATTTTTTTTACATCATAAGGAGTGACAATTCTACCGTTTTCGTCAAAGGTGATACCTTGTTGTTGCTCCGCTTGTGAGAAAAGTTTTTCTTCATCCACAGCAGGTTTCACTGCTACGGGTGGGGTTGTTGGTCGAGGTTTAGTAACTGCTACAGGCGGTATTGCTCTATTGTATCGACCATAACTCGCTGTATCATCCATGAGGTTTTCTACTTCCATCGCTTGACCTAAATCTCCTGTAAATTCAGATAGCCTACCCATGCTTCTTTTTTGCTTTGGAGTTAGAGTTCTGAACTCAGAATCTCCTGTAGATGTACTTACAGTCCCTAGGGGAGTTTTATTTGTTAAAGTTTCTACAAATTTTCTATCCGTAGGTGATTCTTTGTCATAATTTGCATCATTTCTTTTCATTCTTCTAGTTTGGTTTAAACGAAAAAAGTTTGCAAGATGTTTTCTTCTTAGTTGTTCAGGAATATTATCAAAACTACCATATCGTCTCAGTAAATTTTTAACACCGTCCATCATGCTTCTTTGTCCTGAAGTCAATGATTCCTTTACTCCAACGGTGTTTGTTAGACTATGATTTCTATTTCCTCTTATTTTTGCTTCTTTATCTTTCACCGAATTTTGAATATTTTGCTCTAAGTCGCGTGTTATTGGGGAAAAATTTCTGTTAGAACCTACCCCTTTGTATGCTTTTGCTTTCATCAATTCTGACCACGCATCTATCATTGGTTCACTCATAGCAAACATTTGTCCAGCAGCAGCGCCGGGTCCTTTTGCACCTTGTGCCATACTTGTTTCAAAACCACCATTACCCGGCGGCCCTGTGAGAGCAGATAACTCTCTATCGTCATCTATTTTTTCAGAATCATCTTCTCTTTCATCTTCATCTTCTAAATCTTCTAAATCTGAAGGTTTTATCTTAATGTGTTTAATGTGAGAGAGTTTTCTTTTTTCTTCTTCTTTCTTTTTTTGTTTCCTTTGAAACCTCTCATCACGAGAAACGCCATCTTCGGTACCATAATCATCTTCTTCATGATTATTACGATACATGTGTGAAGATTCTGAACGCGGAGCGTACATCCTCGTGTCTGACCCTGTACCCGTCATTCCCGATTTGGAAATGTCTACCGGTCGGTCAGTCATGATTCTATCCCCGCATATGATGTTATTTCATCGTTTAGTTTATTAGAAAGTTTTTCATAGAAATCTTTTACAAAACTAGGAGATACAAAACATTGGGACATTACTTCACATATGTAATCGAAATTAACCAACTCTTCATCTAGTTTTCTCCTTAAATCAAAGACCACTTCATATTCATCCGTGTTATCTAATTTTCTCATAAGTGATACTATATTTACTATGCAATCTTTGTTTTCCAAACCTATGTCAAAGTTTTTTTCAGAATGATGATGAAATCTTTCTACTACGTTTACACAATAATCTAAGAATAAAGGTAAATCTGTGTCTTGAACATTTTTATCAGAAATGTAGTGTTTGTGACCCGGATGAGTAATTTGCATTAAATCGCTTATATTAATCATAATTCTTCAGCCTCCTGAGATAATAGAGTTTCACGAATTCTTCTCCAAGTATCAGGACTTTCCTTGGAAAGTTCCACCTTTAATACATTTATAGTTTGATTAATTTGAGGTGTATCTGTCTTTGTGCCCCACTGTTCATCCATTTTTAATAAATCTTTAATCGATTCTCTAACTTCTTTGTGTAAACCTACTGCGTCTCTTACAAAACCATCTTCGTGTATTGTCGTTTCATCTAAAAACTCATTTAATCTATTGTTTAGTTTTTCCACGTTGCTACGCAATACATTCATCTCGGCCCCAACTTGTATAGCAACTTCAGTCGCCGCCGAGCGTTGAACCAAAGGTTGAAAATGGAATTTCATATGATGAAAAACTGTGCTCTCTTCTATACCTAATTCCCCTGCTATTTTTTCAGACTCACTACCATCAGTAAAATAACGATGTTCAAAATCACTTCTTTCTACGTGAGAACATATTACACAACTAGGATTAGCCGCCATATGATAGTCTCCCATATGATTCCTAAAATGCCTATCTGATGTGTTGGTTCTCCAACCCATTTCTTTATCCAATTGCTTTGCTGTCATATCACCGGAGAGCATTACTTCTTCGTAAATTTCTCTATCTTCGTGTTGACAAAAAGCGCAAGAACGTTTGGTGACTTGCTCTCCCACGGGTGCAACGATATAGTGCACGTTTCATAATCCTATTGGGTAATTCTTGCATAAATGCTAGTTAATAAAAGAAAAGCAACAAAGACACCAATCATATATGTGGAAGTTTCAGATGCTGTTAAATCTCCACCTTTGAACATAAGAACACCTAATCCTAATATGATAGCACTGATGAATTGTATCATCACCATATCAATGATAACGCTTCTTTTAGGTGTCATTACTTGCATTGTCATTTCTGCTATAGGTCTAGGTATCATTCCAATTGGTGTGTTAGGTCTATTATTCATTTTATCATCTCATACCGAATGCACTTCTTAACATCCCACCGGCTGCATTACCGGCATTTTCTAGGAAAGTTTGGTCTTCTAAGGCTGCGCCCAATGCCCCTTGTAGAAGAGACTGTTGTGAAAGTCCGATAATTCTGTCTCGTTCTTGCATGGCATTTGTTACTGCTTGTTGTGACACATTTTGTAATGTGTTTAATTGCGCTATTATGTTTTCAGCACTTAGAGTCTGCAAGTCCGAAGGCAAAGATAACACGTCTAATTTCATAACACCTTCATCGTCTATCTTAAAACTACAGTTTTTCAACACATTGAGTAAAGAAAAAGCAGATATGTTAGACATCATCTCTATGAACACAGGCATGTTTTGAGAAATCATGAATTTTTCTATAGGTTTTATTGTGCCTAACATCGCTGATAAGATTTCTGTTTCCGAAGGAGGTGCAATGGGTTGTTGGTAATACTGCTGATTTATACCTGCACCTTGTAACATTCCTCCCATGATGGGATTCATTTGTTGGCTTTGTTGTGCACCATATCCTTGTTGTGCACCATATCCTTGTTGTGCACCTAAACTTAATCCTGATGTGTTAGCGTTTGTGTTGGTTAATCCTAGTGTCATTGTATAACCTCTTGTTGAGGGGGAGGGGGGATGTTAGTTAGAACTTGCTGCTGAATTGGAGGTTGTTGATTTAAAAAATTCTGAAAAGCCGGTGTAGGCATAGATGCTTCTAAAATCTCTTTTTGAAACATTCTCATATCGAATTGTATCATTGTGATATCATTATTTCCACTATCAGGATTAGGTATATGCCATACGTTTATTCCTTTGCTTTGTATTGCATCTTTTTCTATTTCAACAAAAAACTGTTCATATTTAGAAACCATAGGATGTGAAGGTTCACGATTGCTACCGGTTATTGCAGCAACAGGCACAGTAACTAAACTAACTCCTTTTTTCATTTTGTCTCTAAACCTTGAAGGACTCAACTCATCTTCTTTTTCTTGCTGTTCTTCCCATTTACATAACAGATGATACAAATGAAGATGTTCGGGGCAATAAGTTCCTTTCATTCTTCGACCCGATGTAACTTTATCTTGAGCCAAAAATGCTTCGGTCTGTCCTGTGATTGGGTTATTCCAATACATCTCCCAAAGACTTCTACCGCTTTCTTCATCAGTTATTCTAGCATATAGATTATCGTGTTTTATTAGTTCGGCACAATCACAACCATCGATTACACAATGTGAAGATTCTTTGTTATACCTATATTTACGACCCAACAATCTAGCCGGACTCAACCAAAATCTCTTCGCTGGCGTTAGTAATCTGTAAGCCTGTTTGATGTCTTGTCTTCTTGCTTTTCTTGGGTCGGGATGATTAGAAGGATAAAAATTTACTTTTGGAACCTCTAGATTTTTTTGTTGTGCCATCATCGACATTTGTTGTTGAGCCATCGCTTGTTCCATTATCGCGGCTTGATTGAATTGAGGGTTTCCTTGTTGCGATAATGCAACCATTGCGGATTCGCTTAGTTGACCTAGCGTTTGCGTAGGTTGTAATTTTTGACCTGTCATCGTTCGATACATATTATCGGGTATATCAAGCACCATTGGAGTCACCTCGTGGCTTTACCTTAATGAATAACTCCCCTGAATCATCTGAAGCGACCTTCCAAATTAATTTTTCTCCTGATTTTAGGCTAAATTGTTGCACTATCCACATGGGTACGGTGGTTCTTAGACTGTTTGAGCCGCCTCCTGTATGAACTAAAGCCGTACTCATCGCCGTCTTAACCATGTGCAGCGCACAGGGTGCACACTAAAAAGGGTCACTCAAGAGGTCAATAGTTCTATGAGGGTTGGTTCTACGTTCCAACCTATCCTCGTAGCCATAAAAGAACGCTTACTTCTGAGACCCGCTTTTTGCAATCTTATTAGGTCATCTCTAAAGGGGTCAAATATTTTATGCTCTCCTATTCTACCTTGAGGCCATAACTGTGCAGCCTTGTTATCGAAATACCTATCTGCTTTATTTGCAACAAGCATAATGACTTTAGGAGAATATTTTCTCCCTCTCCATCTAGACCTTAAACTTCTATATCTCCAATTTTTTGTTGTTAATACATCTACAAGAAAAGTAAATCCTGCTATTTGGTCTAAACCTTCCTTACCTCCTTGAAACGCTCGGTCATCAAACATATAGACAACTGCTTCGCATTGTCTTGTAACCATATCTTCTATCCATAAATTCCAATATTTTTGCTCTCCGCCTAAATCAGCAGAATGGACTAATCTTTTTTGACCATCCCAAGCAATTCTTTTACGAGTGGGTTTAGGTAACAAATATTTTGTCAGGAGTTTAAAATGTTGAGTTCTGTCTTCATCCGGTATTTCTTCCATCTCGCCCGGTGTTGTCATATATCTATCGAGAGTGGTTTTACCTACCATCGTTGAACCGTATATACCAACTTTTCTAGGTCTCCAAGAATTGTATATATTTTGACCCCATATGGCTGCTCCGACAAGCACGCTACCTGTCATGCTCATTGATAAAACCTCAATTTGCTAAATCTACTAACCATTCACCAAAGTTTGAAAGTTCACCATAAAACCACTCTACGGTTAATTCCCACAAACTCAAAGCGGAATTTGCTTCTATTGCACTCACGATAAAAGCCATAAGTGTTCCAACAATAAGAGTTCTAATCCAACCTAAGCCCCACTCGTAATGATTATCGAAAGTATTAGCGAGATGCATAGCCCTCAAAGTTTCTTCAACCGAGTCATCTTTTGGTGTCTTGAATATACGACCCATTAATTACACCCTGATATCATGGTTGTATTAATTCTTTCCATTATAGTATCGCATGTCAGGTGTGCCGTCTTTTTTAAGACGAATATTTTTTTGATTATTCACCATTTCATCCGCCATAGCATCTACTTGTTGTTGTACATGTTGAATGTTCTGAGAGTTCTGAGGCACCCTTGGTGCGACATAAGGGATAGGATTTTGATGTAGTTGGTCTAAACCTAAACTCATAGTCCCGTTATTAGGCGGGGTATTTGTTGTTCTAGGAGGCACCGGCACTGTAATAGTTTCAGGAGATTGCATAAAAAGTTCAGGATTCTGTCTAAATAAGTGCATCTCTCTTTCTAATTGCATTTCTTGAACCCTAAGTTCCATATCGATTCTTCTTTGTTCATGAGATGTTTGTATCTCTCTCAATCTTAATTCTTTATCTCTTTGTAAATTTTGTGTATTCACTCTATCTTTCATGCTTCTTTCAAAGAACATCTTAAACAGATAATAAGCCAAGATTTGTACTGCCAAAGCGCCCATGGCATATGTCATGCCGTTTACTGTATGACTACCACTACCTGCCGGTAGCCAAATCCCTGAGTCGAATACTCCTACTGCTGTTCCTATTAACGCCGATTGCGCTAAAATTAATCCTGTTAATCTCAATTCTGATGAGTCTACTTGTCCGTCTCTATTGTAATCCATCTTAGTGTCTCCCCGCATTACGCCACAGTAGAGGTCACATTAAACCTTACCCTAGCGACTCTAAGTAAAAATAACCTATTATTACAATTATTCTATTATTCATATAGATATTATATTATTATATTATTATTAATATATAGTATAGAAAGAATAATGATTCATTAGAAACATCGCTTGGTCGAAGGGGTTCATTAGCAATTCCACCGTTTGAGCGCGGCGCCCTTCGGTGTTAGTTTTCCGCCTTTACTAGTCGGTCCTTTGCTTCCACCCATTCTAGCACAGAATGACTTTCTTCTGTTTGCCGCTTTACTACCGGGTTTTAGTGAACTTGGTTTTTTAGTAACAGGTCTTTTCAAATTTGCACCTGTTTCTCTTTTTGCTTTGGCTCGACCTTTTGCATTTAGTCCACCACTTCTACTATGTCTGTTTGGGTTGTAACCGTGAAATGGTTTTGATTTCTTTTTTGCTTTCTCAAAAACAGAATCTAACAATGCTGCTGATGCTTGTTGCATTGGTGTACAACAGTCACATGTGTCAAAATCATTCATTCTAACCCTCCATATAACTTTCAACCGCTTTTGAAGAAGTTGTTGGATAATTTTTGAAATCAAGAGCGCCCTCTTGTAAACTGTGACCTACTAGTTTTTCCAACTCTTTTTGCTCTTGAAAATCTTCTAACATTTGTTGATATTGATTTCTTTCTTCTTGTGGAGTTTGTTCTCTATCTTCTTGTTCCATTACATCGGGTAATTGTTCACCCGTTGCATCAATCATGTCTTGTATCATTCTTTGTTCTTTGGTTTTTTGTCTTTCGTTAGTAAAAGAAATTGGTCCGGTGTTTGGCCTTCTATTGAGACTTAATTTT
>TARA_R110002020_G_scaffold27115_5_pt1 | contig 15350 bp, 24 predicted proteins | sample TARA_R110002020 | Tara Oceans TARA_R110002020 (sample SAMEA4396489) | marine metagenome | biome: Westerlies Biome; feature: [MES] marine water layer (ENVO:01000295) within the mesopelagic zone...; material: water (ENVO:00002006), including particulate matter (ENVO:01000060) such... | reverse complement strand
AGCCATTAAAACATCTTCAAAAAATATTTCAGCTGTTTGAGGTCTTGCGATATATTCTAAAAAGAAATGGTTTGGTGGAGCATCTTCCATACTAAACTTTGTAAGACCGTGTAATGCACCTTTAGAACCACGTCCATCTACTGTTCCACTAATGTCATAACTATCACATCCAAATGCTCCAACGTGTTCATTTAAAGGATATTTAATTCCATTTTTTACTATCACATTGTTTTGTAATTCTTTAGGTGGAACCCAAGAAATTTTAAATCTTCCGTTTTTGCTTGGAATAAATATTACTTGAGTATCTATAACTCCTAAATGCCATTGGAAATTACCAGTAGTTACAGATTTTATATTGTTACTATATTCGTTGTGATCTATTTGTTCGTATATTTTAGTTAAATTAAATAAACTTCCTTTAGCTTCATCTCTAAAAGCGTGTTGTTCGGTTCGTGGAAATTGTCTATAATATTCATTTAATCCATCTTGATCATCTTTTAATCCTTCAACTTCATTCTCCCAATGTTCTATTACTCCTCTTTTAATTGCCACACCATCAATTCCTTTAATTGGATTTGTTGGGTTAAGAAAGATAGGTGTTCCAAAAGAATCCATGAATCCTTCGTAGTTCCATTCCATAGGTATGAACAAAGAGTAGAGTCCAGAACTTGTTTGTCCATTTTTATTTCTTTTTGTAACGTCTGAACTGTTGTAAAGTTGTTTGAAATTGTTTCCACCTTTGTCTAACGCATTTGATGTTGAGCCCATCATACATTTACCTACGATTCTTCTTCCTAATCGAAGTGTAGTTTTTGTAACTCTCCAGTTATTTAATATGTTATCAGGTCTCTCCCATTTACCACTTTCATCATGAGCTAAGATCTTTAATTTCTCACCATCATAACTATTATCTCCTGTGTTCTTCCAATCTATAGTAGTATCTAATCCTTCTAACTCCCGTAACTGTTCATTCGTTTCAAGCTTTCTACGTGTAAGTTTAGATGCCGGGACCCTATATGCCAATTCGGTTTTAGGACGATCCATACCATCCTGGATCGGTTTAAAGAAGAATGGATAATTAACCGAGATTGGTACAACTTTATCTGTAAACATTTTTTTAGCATCTGCTCCAGTCTTTGATAAAATTCCATATCTACTGTCAGATGATATTGTTGCCTGATTAACAAGTTCTGCTGATGCCATAAAGGAAAATCCAGATCGTCTGTTTTTAAGGTAACACATTCCATAACATCTGGTATCTGCTTTACAGGCTTCCCAGAAGATAAAGAATAACCTATTGGATGCTCTATAATCTGGTGCTCCAACATCAATTTTTGACCATTGCAAGTACATGTAATGAGTACCAGTAATATAAGTAGGTTTACCATTATTGTAAAACCAAAATCCTTGATCACGTCTATTAAATTCTTCATCTATATAATCCCACCATTTTTCTCTAAATTCCTGAGGATATTCTTCCCAATCAAATCTACTTTTTATTCTACTAACTTCTTTAGGATACTCAAATTTTTCCCAATATTGTTCTTCTTTTTTATCACTTCGTTTACATGGTTTATCCATTGCAGGCAAAGCTATTCGTAGATTTTGTATTTCAATAACTTGCCCAATCTTCCCGGTTTTACTTATACAAATAAAATCATATTCTTCATTATAACCATATTCCCATTGTTTAAACCGATTCTTTTTTTTAAGTATTTTTGAGTTTATAACATCTGGTACTTCTTTCCATAGTGTTTGTATATAACTCATTTACTTCTCCCCTCCGCAAATCCTTTGAAAGCTCTTTCTTCTTTAACTTCTTTAGGTTTTCCTTCTAATAATTCTTCTTCTTGTTCTATTCGTTGAAGAATTTCAAACGCATCAAATATTGCTAGTTTCTTTGTTGCGGCAGCATTTTTTAGACGATCCGCAGACACATCCTCCCCTGTATCTACAATTGGTTCTTCTGCTACTTTTATTAATTCCTGTACTGCTAGTTGCCCAGCTTGGATTATATTCTTTTTCGTTTCCTTCGTATTCATGAGTCACGGCTATATCATTAGATTTCATACAATATAAGCGTTCACCTTCTATTATAAATTCAAATTCTGAATTTGGGGTAAACACTACTAAATCACCAGGTCGCAATCCTACAGCTTCTAAGAAGCTATTAGAATATTTTAATATACCAAAGTGTTCTTTTTCTTTTGCGGTTGTTAGATTAGATGTATTAACTATAGGAGATACAAAGCAATAATCTATATTAGACATATTGTTATACATATATATTTGATCCATAGAACAAAAATACATATCATCTTTAAAAAACCTCGCGCTATTTCTTTCTTTACCTTTCATATCATACCATCTTCTAAAAATGTTATGATGTACGTAAACTACATCTCCAGGTTTAATAGGAGTATCATAAGCTAAAGGAGTTTTTAATACTATAGCTTTTTTATTTACATAAGTATGATCTTCTATACTAGTATTTATTATTAATTCTTTTCCGTCTATATCACGTGTATTATCATATCGTTCCTCAAAAGGTGTTATAATAAAATCATATATACTTTTCATTAATAATTTAAATCAAATTCTACCGCTATCGCCATATTAGCATTAAATTTTTTCCAAGGTAATACTTCATTGTTTTTTTTAATATAAATTAAATATTCTCCATCTAATTTATCTCCCACAATGTCACATATAGTATGACCTCCATATACCTCTTGTCCTACGGAATAATGCATAGCTTCATTCTTGTAGTCAGCACCTATACTAATCTTTCTAATCGCACTATTCATTTTATTCAACTTTACTTAATTCTGGTTTAGGATCTTCTACTGGTGTATAAGTTCCATTGCTTAAGTCAATATTTATTGATCCATAAGTCTTTTCTAAGTCTTCTTTTGTTCTAGCTATTTCATCATTTACACTAACCATTTCATGTAAGAATCCATGTTTTTGAGCTTCTAATATTCCTATATTTTTAATTATTGCTTCTATTTTTTCTTGTTGTTTTTTAATCAACAATAATTCTTCTTCTTTAATTTTATTCATTTTATTTTATTTAATTTATAATTATGTGTATTGGCAATCGAAATAAAACATTATATCCGCTGCATTTGGACTAACAGTTCCAACTGGTTCATCTTGAACTAATATTACCATTGTATCGGCAGTTAATTGAATTGGTGTAAGGGGAGTATAATTTATATATGGCCATGTGCCATCGTCAGCATTATCTAAATCAAATACATTCCCAAAATCTGTAATTAAAGTATTAGGAGATGTATCAGGATCATTTGCAATACTCCACTCCGCTGGAGGTCCTACAACAGTAGGATCTAATGTAACTAGTTCATAACTTAACGATTCACCAGCAGCAATTTCAATACCAGTTCTTCCATTATATCTCATTACTATTTGATTAATTTTAAAATCTTGAAATATATATAATGATCCATCATCTTCTGATGTTCCGCTAGAAGTATTACCTCCCAACCATGTTAAGCCATGTTTACCAGCAGCTGTCGATAATAGAGTATAAGATGCTGAAAGCATAAATCTTGTAGGTAAGTGTAATCCTAAATTCGTTGGAGTAATCTGTAAGTTATCCACACCAGCTTGAAAACCAACTAAACCTTCAAAGTTTGCTAAATCTGTTTCAAGTGTAAAGTCACTAAATTTTTCGTTTGCCATTGTTAAATTTTTAAGGGGCTGTTTCTATTTCCATTTTATCATCTGGAGCCACTGCATTTTCTTGTATAGAATATTCTACTCCACCTCCACTATATGGGGAAGTTTCTAAAATAATATATTCTTCTAGTGCTGGTGGTGGTACTACCGGACCTCTAGGTCTTCTATATATAGGTATTATATATCCGTTACTTAACCACATACTACCAAAGTGCTACTATATCACCACTATTCACATCTACTGCTGGAGCTGTTAAAGCTTCTTGTATTTTTGTTACTAAGATTGGTAAAAATGATCCTGCTGGAATATTTAAAAACGTTGCGTCATTTCCACTTTCCATTGTTACTGTTAGTGTAGTAACATCTACACCTACATATAAACAAGCACCACGTTGCATGAGTACTGTTTGATCTAGTCCTGTTACTGGATCTACTGCTGGTACTGGTACTAACAACTCATCGTAATTTATGGGATCAAATCCTACAGCGTCATGTGCAAACATTCTTGGCTGAGCCATCATGTTACCTTCTAATCCAGCTATATCTAATTCTACTATTCCTGCCATTTTATATTAATTTTCCTATTTTTTTTAAAATCATTAATACTCCTAAAAGTATTAAACCTATAAATATTAATTCTTTATATTTGTCCCACCAAGATAATTCTCTAAAAATTGCTTGCTTTATAGGTACTAGTTTTTCCATAAAAACAGTGTCGCCTTTGCATTCAACATAGTGGTGTATTTCTTTTGTTAATGTATCGTGAAAGTATTTTAATACTACACGTTCATTGTTTATTACCGTTGTTGTGTCATGAATTTCTAAAATTGTTGTAGTATCATGAATGTACTTTTCAATAGTAATAGTGTCTCTTACAACTAAAGTATCTTTATATGCTAAATGAGGATATTTAGTTATTAAATTATTTAATCTTTTTTGAGGAGCGCATCCAATTATACAAACAATAAGTATTATTTGGATAAAAACTTTCCTAATGCTTTTTCTAACCATGCTTTCGTTTGAGTTCCTTTAAATAAAAATAATGCTAATGATACTACTAAAATAGTAAGGAAGGATGTTAATGTTTCATCCTCCCAATAATACATATAGGTATTTACTCCTAATAATATTAAACCTATTATGTTAGTTAATGTATTTTTTGTAGAATCTTTCATTTTCGTTAAAATCTTTTTCGTAGATAGGTTGTCCATAAGGAATTATCATAACTAACATTTCATATGTTAAAATAGGAAGTTTCATATCAAACAACCAAAACTTTCTAACATTTCTACCTTCAGTGTAATTAGATCCTGCAAAATATATATCAATTTGATCTATATATATATCCTTTGCTACTTCACACCAAGCGTTCTCATTTACACTACAATCTACGTAAACTAAAAATAACTGTTTTAATGTATCTTTATTATACATCCAAACTTCTTGAGTTTCTGTGCTATTTTTAATATCTAATGAAAAGTCTTTTTCTAAAAGATATTCAGTTAAGTTTACATGTGGACTAGTTACATTGTAAAAAAATGCCATGTTATTGAAAACAGACAGAGGTCTATAACTATAACCTGACGCTGCGTGCTGTCCATAAAAAGACAGAGTTAATACTAAAAGTATTGATAAAATAATTTTCTTCATAATTGTATGGTTTTAAAGGGTTTATACTATTAATATAATTACATATTATATAATAGCTTTACACAGGTGCCATAAAATTATAAGTATTATTTTCTTTTTCTGTTTAATTTTCTTTGGTTACTTTTTCGTTGTCTTCTTTGCTTAGGACTTTCTCTGTGTATATCAGTAGATTTTTCTTTTCCTTCCCATAATCTATTAGCAATATTTACTACAGTGTTTTCTCTATCTTTTTCATTACCTAATGTAGATCCACCCTTAACTGTTGATCCACTTTTCTCTTTTCCTTTTGCTGCTCCTTTTCCACTTAAAATAGTTTTATTAGCTTTGTAATTGCCAAATCTATCATGTTTTCTCTCCATGCGTTTATCACTAATAACTTTGTATCCTTCCTTTCTCCATTCTTTTTTAGTTTTATTTTCTCCACTTCCTTTTATAGCTCTAGGATTACCACTAGCGTCTAAACTATTTACATCAAAATCAAGACTACCACCTAAGTCTTTACGTGAAACATATTTTTTAGTTTTATCTGCTCCAGATTTTTTCTTTTTAGTTTGAACCATTGTTTTAGCAGGATCATGACGAGTTAAACTTTCAGTAATTGCACCTGCTGCTTGATTTTGAGAATATGTTTGTGCTTTATCTTGTATAGTAGAACTTCTAACTTTATTCAATATTTTACCTCCCGCTTCATCTGGCGTGTAATCCTGAATTTTATAAACCTCATTAATCCTTTGCCCCATCCACTTCTTGTTATTATCATACATTTCTCCCGTTTTGTGATCAGCAGATGATACTTCATCTCCAGTAACACTACTACCTTCAATTTTCTTAACATCAGTAGTAACCTCATCTCCTAAATGAAATTCTTTACCTGTTGCATCTGTAAGATATTTACTTAAAGTGTGTTTACTAGTCTGTGTGGATGGTGCGTCTGCTATTATGGTTTGCTCTGATTTTTCTCCTGGTTTATATTTCTTTCCCACATCTTCAATGGTTTGTTTACTAGAAACAAATTTCCCTGGATGATTTTTCTTCCATCTATCTTGTCTATTTTGTTGTCTTTCTAACTTATTACTTTCTCTTTTTATTTTCTTACCCTTTTTTCTAGACTGACGATTGTATCGAGCCGCTGCCAAACGTTCACTGATTTTTGGTCCCATGCTTATAATGTTTTAAATGCTAATAAAAATTCTCTTAATCCTACGCCAAAAGCTAACCCCGCATATAAAGAGTGACTTTCAGCTATTAATGCTATGCCAATTGCTCCACATACCATACTTTTAAATAAAGGTGAATTTACAATTTCTTTTACTTTTTTCATGACATTCCCTCCCTTTTTCCTGTATACAAAGTAGCAATTCCTTCATCAGTAGAAGAATCAAAATGTTCTCTTTTACTCGTAGGATTATTATGTCTACTATGTTTGTGTACTTTATTAGCTGATGCGTGATGTCCATGTTCATGGTGTCCAGAACTAGCTCTATCCATCATTGCATAATGTTTGTCTTGGTCTTCGTGATGAATATCATCTTTAGCATCATGAATCAATTCTCTATCATGAATCATTTCTTTCTTTTTACTTTTATCGCCTTTTTTATAAGCTTTATCTGCTTTGTGTAATTGGCCTTTTGCATCATAGATTAATTCTCTTTCATGCATCATATCTTTATCATATCTGTTCATAGTTATTATTTTTTTCTACGTCTTGAAATTTTAGATCCTTCTTTTAATTCAGGATATTTTGCATATACGCATTCTTTAATTTTGTTAGGGTCTTCTGCGTTATGTGCTAATTTTAAAGCTGACTTTGCTCTTTTTAAACTATTCACTGGGTAAGTACCATCTGCTCCACAAAAATCTCCTTTTGCTACTTCTTTGTATTTACCTGCATTAGATTTCCCTGGTTCTTCTCTTATTTCACTAATCGTCTTTTCCGCCATCTTCTTTATTTTTGTAAGGAAACATATCGTTAAGTTTCTTTTTTCGTTTACCGCATCCACATCCTCCAGGGATTTTGTCTGCTAATTTTTTAATACCAGTGGCTTTTGTAAAGCGTTCAATAGTATCGCCGAGACCTTCGTCTTTAGGTGTTTCATTCATTTTATTTTATTTAATTATAAGTTTTTATATTCTTCTGTTGCATTAAATGATGGACATGCTTTGCGTGCAAAGTCACGATGTGAATGTATTTTAGCTTCTGGATACATTGCTTTTAATGTTCTTAACACAGCTAATAAACTATCTTTTTGACAATCATATCTAGTATCTTTAGGAGTCTTACCATCAACTTCAACCCCACCCGCGTAACATATGCCTATAGAATTTCTATTATAACCTTTGCAATGAGCTCCCATTTTAGCTATATCTCTACCTTTATATATTTCTCCATATATATCAATATAAAAATGATAACCTATGTCGCTCCACCCTCTACCTTCTACATGCCATTTTCTTATAGTTTCTACCGGAATGTCTTCACCTTCTCTAGTAGCAGAACAATGTACAATTAATTTATTAATTTGCCTCATTTACCTTTAGATTTTTTTAATAAATACCATTTATGCATGGTATATCCTAGTGTAGCTCCTAATAATAATATCTTCAACGTTGGTTCTAACCAATCACAACAACTTGCCATAAACGCTCCCGTGTTTAATGCATAAACCTTTACTGTATCAGCTAGTTCCATAGATTATTTATTAGCGTTTAATGCTGCATTGCCTTTGTAAGTGCAATTTTCAATTTTTAAACTAGTCTTTATCATTCTATTACGCGAATCCATCGCTCTAGTTCCTAAGTGTTTTGCTGGAGGTGTAGTATCTACTCCTGCTGGTTTTTGATTTTTTCCTTTAATTGGCATAATTTCTATTTTAATCAGTCATATATTTTTCTAGATTGTCTGCTTGATCTTGTTGCATTAAATCTTTTTCTCCTTTAAAGGATTCCCAAGAATCTTTTCTTTGAGCTCTTTGTCCTTTTCTCGTTGTTCTTTTTGCTTTTCTAGATTGTCTTCTCGCTTTTCTTCTAGCTTCTCCTTTACCCATTCCCTGAGCTTTATACTTAGCTTTAAGATCTTTTTTCATTTCTTTACGAGCATCTTGTCTATCACTTCTATCATCTCGTCTATCATCTCTTTTCGCACTTCTAGCAGCACTCATAGTGTTAGCTCCTTTCTCTTTTCCTCCCTCACCCATTGTAACTTCACCATCAGCACCCATTTCCCAGCCACTCTTTGTAGTATATCCTTCTTTGTATGCGTCTATAAATTCATTTGCTTCTTCTGCCGCCATATCTCTAGCTTCTGGTATATCTGTACTATAATCAGTAGCTTCTCCTTGTCCTAAAACACCTCCAACATTAGACCCGCCACTAGTACTTGCTGCTCCTGTAATACCACTACTTGCTGCTAAATCTCCTGAAGCTATAGTTGGTACTCCAGTTTCTCCTGGATTAGTCATGGTATTTCCTGTTCCATAAGGCATTCCTACAGTTCCAGATCCTGTACCTGCTAATACTCCATAAGGGCTAGGAGCCGCGCCAGGTGGAGCTGGAGCAAGAGGTTGAGCTAGCATTGCTTGCTGCGTTGAATTATATTGTGGCATAATTTATTTTTTATCTTTGTTAGCTAATTCTATAGCTTTAGTAGTTACTTTATAACTATATCTATTATTGTTTATTAATTTATTAGTTACCATTTCCTCTTCACCTAACATAATACGGTACATACGTGAAATTAACTGTTTGCACTTATAAGAAACTTTATATATATGATACTTTTGTGTGGTTCGATTCCGTTCTCTCCAAACGGTTATCCATCCTGTTTTAAGTAATCTGTTCCAGCGCCTGTTGTCCCAGCTATAAGAGTACGTACCTTTTTTAAAATCATCTTTTGTGAAAAGATTAATGGCATCTAAATAAATTAATAGTTCTAGATCTGCATCGTTTAAATCGTTTGTTTTACACGCCCATTTGCGTATTATTCTATAATGTTTAAGTAAATTTAGTTCTTTAAGATCTGTTGATGTGAGTTTCCTCATTATAATATAATTACTACATCCATTTCTTTAATAACCTTGTAATGTTCTTTATTTAGTTCTATATTAAATCCAGCTGATCTATCGTAATAAATAATGTCTCCTTTTTTTAATACTTTAACTTCCGTTCCAGGTTCCATAATAGTAGCTTTTCTATATCTAATATCTTCTCTTTGATTTTCTGCTAATAACAAACCACCTTTAGTTTTATTTTCTTTTTCCTTAATTGGATTTATGACTATATACTTCCCGATTGCTTTCATGCTCTTAAATTATTAATTACACAATCAGTGGATAAAATAGTAGTAGCTACTGAAGCCGCGTTAACTAACGCACTTTTAGTAACAAGTAGTGGATCTATTATTCCGGACTTTACCATACTTACTGTTTTACCTGTAACCACATCCAATCCTTTTCCTTTTACTGTAGGAGTTTCATATTTACTTATACCAGCATTTTCTAAAATAATATTATATGGGGCTTTAATAGCTTTCAATAATACTTCTTCTCCAAGACTTTTATATGTAATATGTTGAGATGCATTTAATAATGCAATACCTCCTCCTGGTACGATGCCTTCTTTTATCGCGGCTTTTGTAGCACAAATAGCGTCTTCTACTCTATCTTGTTTTTCCTTTAATTCTACTTCAGAATTGGCCCCTACTTTTATAACAGCCATTTTTGCTTTCAAATTTCCTAATCTTTTTTCTAATCTAGCTTTAATAGAATAATTGTTTTGATCTTCTATTTGTTTTTTAAGAATATTAATAGTCTCCTTTACTCTATCATTAGTTCTTAAGTCTACTTGTAAAATTGTTTGCTCGTGATTAGTAATAGCCTTTTTACATTGACCTAAGGATTCAATAGATATTAAATCCATATCATCTCCTAAATCTTCATTTATTAATGTAGCATTTGTTACATCACATAAATCACTTAATACATCTTTTCTACCTAATCCAAATATTGGAGCATCTATTATATTAACTTTTATGTTTCCTTTAATCTTATTCATAGCTAAAGCCGAAAGAACTTGAGGATCTACATCTGCAATTATCAATAAAGATTTATTATTTTTAATTATATACTCTAAGATATTTTGAATTTTTCGTATATTTTCTATTTGTGATTCTACAATTAATACTAATGGATTTTCTAACTCTGCTGTACCTTTTTCTTTGTTAGTTACAAAATGGTTATTTTTTAATTCTCTATTATATTTAACTCCTTCAATTAACTCTACAAGGGTTTCAGGATTTTCACTAGTCTCCATCATTACTACACCTGTTTCATCTACCAATCTAAAAGCTTCAGCTATTATTAATCCAAGTTCTTTATCATTGTTTGCAGATATAGTTGCTACATTTTTAATAGCATTTCCTTTTACACTAGCAGAATTCTTGTTCAAATACTTAACAACGTTATTTACCGCAACATTAATACCTTCTTTTATATCTCGTGCGTTTTCCGATTTTATCACTTTATAAGCCTCGTTTAATATAGCATGTGCTAAAACCGTGGCAGTTGTTGTACCATCTCCTGCTTCTTGAACAGTTTTACGAGCTGCTTCTTTAAGAAGTCTTGCTCCCATGTTTTCTACAGGATCTAATAAAGTTATAGTATCTGCTACTGTTACTCCATCTTTAGTAATAATAGGCTTTCCAGAATTATCTTCCATTATAACACATTTGCCGCCAGCTCCAAGAGTGGAGCTAACTGCTTGTGTAAGTTTTTCTATTCCTCCGAATATTTTATCTCTTGCATCATTACCGAAGTTAAGATGTTTAACTATTGTTTCGTTCATTATATTATATTAAATTGTATTGATGTTTACTTTTTAGTCTTATACTTAGTTTTAGGCTTAGGCTTAGACTTAGTTTTAGGCTTAGGCTTAGGCTTAGGCTTAGTTTTTGAGTATCCCATAATCTATTATTTAAATGTTTTTATCACTTTAGGTCCGTTAGCGAATTCAGCTTTTTTACCATAATGCTCTATTGATCCATCTATAGCAGATTCTGCTCCTTCTATGGTTTCTCTTCGTGTTACATCAATCCAATTGTCTTCGTCATTGATGTCTTTGTATTCAGTTTGGTAAAATCCATTAGGGAGTTGTACGATTCGCCAATTCTTTTTAGTGGCTAAATGTTTCCAAAGATTTATCATATCTTCACTTGGGTGTTGTGGGGTGCTACTCCACGTTTGAGCACGGTATAAAAACGTCATGGTTTTTGTTTTTAGGTTAATATTACTATCACATGATAGTTTGGTTAATTCCCCGCCAAAGCGGGGATTTTATATTTTATAAGCAAGGATCTTCTCCACAGGCTACTATTGTAGGGCTTGTGCACGTTATCTCTGACGCTGGATTGGGAGTTGGTTCTATTATTTCCCAACAATCACTTACAACTACTGGATCTCCATTATTATCAAAACCAGTAAGACCATTTAGTGTTGTTCCTACAGCGTACGGGAAATCTATCTCACATTCACAATCCCAATAAATTTCTCTTCCTACATCTAGACAATTAACCCATTTCATTCTTGGAAAGAAACTAGAGGCCGTAGCACAATCTGTCGTTAGAAAATAAACATCAACATCCGGTGGAACATTGTCTGCTGCTAGAGTTAGTGTTGTTCCAGCAGGAACTTCATACCAGCAACAATCATACCAAAATGATAAGTCACCATCAGGATGAAATTGAGTTGTACTTACTAAGTCGTCACATCCGTTACACGATGTATATACCCATTTTTCTTCTTCTACTGGTGCTAAACACTCAGGTGCAAGTTCTCCATCTGCACATTCTCCACTTACTGCTACAAAAGTATGGTTAGGTGTTGCCGCATCACATGGTTGTTCCTCCTGTAGTTCATAACAACACGCCCATCCATTAATAGTATCAGTTACTATTACTAGAGGAGAGAGTGGAGCTCCACCACTATCTAAGTTTACTGTAGCTGGCATACTTCCACAATCAGGTAAATCAGATAATCCACATTTATTATAAGTATATATATCTCTATACTTACAACATTCACAGGCAGTTCCTAAACCAGCTTCGTATTCTATTGACGTTGATAAATCAATTGGTGCTCCTATTCCAGTTCCACCAATTTGAACTTCTATACAATCTTCAGCGTTAAACCAAGCAGATCCTAAATAAGCACTTAAGTTTGATTCTGTATCTATCCAATCAACATCATCACAGTTTTTCCATTGATATTTCACGAGTCCTTCACAATCACATGAACCAAACGCTGCGTCATATGTTAAGTTTCCAAAGTTAAATCCTAGTGTAGTTAAAGTTTCAGGTGCACATGGACTTTCACCTTTTTGATAACAACAATCTCCAATTTTTATAAATTCAGGAGCTGTATCAGGTTTCCAACCGGGTGTTGCTGCTGGTTCACCAATTGCAGCACCCCACGCACATACGTCTATACTTATAGTAGGATAATGAACTCCTTCAATTTCACACCCGTCTTCACAAGCAGTATATGTTACTACATCAGCGTATATACAACAATCACACTCAGCATATGTATCACTATATGCAGTATCACATGAAGTATCTATAATCCAAGTATCCCACGATGTCACTGGTTCTCCTGTGTCTATCACCTCTTCAACTTCAATACAGCATTGTGGAGTTATACATACTCCATCAGTGTTTAACTGTCCTACGTAATGATTTCCAGGTGTGTTATAATCTCCACCAATAGGATTTAATGGGTCTTCATATAACCATCCCTCATCACTACATGATTTCCATCGCAACGTAAAAGTTGTTGTTGGACAATACTCAGGACTAGTACATGGTAGATCTCCTATATTCTCCCACGTTAAATCTTCAGTTGCATCATCACAAGATTGTTCCGCTAATTGATAACACCACCCATCTTCACCAATCCTAACTCCAATATTTGATGGAGCATCATTACACTCACAAAATGGTGGGTCTGTGCGATATCCTAAATCTATTACTACAGAAGCAGGTAAAGCAGGAGGATATTCTCCTGGACATATTGTATACGTCCAATGGCAATAGTTTTTACAACACTCACAAGGGGTCTCACCTAAAATTATTACTTCATAACCAACCGGCAAACTACCACTTAATGGGGCATCGAATTGTCCAAGGTATTCATAACAATAAATAATATGCTCACCACCAATTTCATCATATGTACAGTACTTTAATATAGTGCCTGGAGTAATAGTCACATCATGCTCTGATACAACTACGTCAGGTCCTGCATCACAATTTCTCCACGTGAATGTACTTGGAGCACAATAATCAGCATCACCACAACCAGCTTCGGCAATTAGTGAATATCCTGATGTAGGAGGTTGACATTGATCCATACCAGTAAGTATATAACACCATGTTTCAGCAGTTATATCGTCACTAAAAACAACTTCTGTTACTTCGGGAACACAATTACAAAGAACATCTAAACCTGTATCATAATAAATTTGAGCAGGTAATCCGCTAGTATTAGGTTCACATGCTGTATATTCTACTACACATTTATAATTACAACAATCACAATCAAGATGAAAGCCTTTATCATCGCATGCTGGATCAAAACCAGGACCAACGGGTAATCCTACATTTCCTATATATTCCCAACACTCACTAACGCCTGGATCACCTGGACAACATCGCTCTAGAACTTGACCAGTAGGTATGGCAGGATCAACATCTAATGTTACGTAACTATCAACTCCGCATTTTTTAAACGTATATGTATCGCCACCAGGACAACATTCTAAACAAGTACTAGATGAAGCTGATATAGTAAATTCTTCTATATACCAACAACCACTTGCGCTTGTCATAGCAACTCCTGTTATACTTAAATCATTTATATAGCCTGGTGCTAAAGCTCCTAAAGCTTCGTCACATGTATATATCCATTCATTTTCTTTTTCCGATATCAAACAATCAGTTCCTTCACATGTAACTGGTTTTATAATATAAGTTGTTGGACAACCACCGCCACCACCACCAGCTCCTTTAAAATCTATAGTCTTAGTAGTGTTATTTCCAGTGATAGTTACCGAAGCATCTGATGAGGTAAAATTTATCCCTGTATCACAGTCAGTAGATTCCACTATTTCTCCAACTGAAGGAATTATTTTATTTATTGAAGTTGTACAATAGTCACATTTACTACAATCAAAGTAAAATAAGTCTATTATATCTTGAATACTAGCTTGTTTAGTAAAGTTCTTATCTGAAGCGTCAGTAATGACAACTAAATCTCTTAATTCAGGCGTTACTATAGGGTATGTATATATTATTGCCATTTTTTATGTTGTTTCGTCAGTGTTTTGCTTGTCTTGGCTGTAGATGTTCCATGCTTTTTCAATAGCCGGAGCTTCTGTTACACTTTTTTTAGTAATTTCTTCTTTTTTCTCTTGTTTTTGAGAATTTATACTAAGTAAATTTTCAATATTTTCCATTCCGATCTGTCCCACTGTATTAGCGAAAGTTTGACGTGGACCAGGACTATTAGAACTCACAGGTGTCATCTCTTTTTGAGGAGTATATTTAATAGGATCATCTTTTTTATGAACTACTTCAAATTCTTGCAACAACTCATCAGATCCTTTTCCAAAGTTTTTTATACTTAAGATCTGCTTCATTTTTGGGTGCGATTTAGGTGTTTTTTTCTTATGCTTCATGGATTTTTTTATAAATTTCTTTTTATCTACTCGTATAATTTACTTATTCACATAAAAAAACAAACTTTTACATTTTATTTATATGACATTAGCTATTTACTCTTTATATTCTAAGCCTATTGTCATAGTTTTTATATATATAGAACCAAGGTACTACACTTTAAAATTTTATTTTGTTTTTGAAAGAAAAATCGAAAAAGTATTTTGCGGGTCCCCCCTTTTTTAAAATAATAATTTATAAACTTTTCCCTTTTCAAAATATTTTTGTCCCT
>TARA_R110002020_G_C16320109_1_pt1 | contig 15351 bp, 5 predicted proteins | sample TARA_R110002020 | Tara Oceans TARA_R110002020 (sample SAMEA4396489) | marine metagenome | biome: Westerlies Biome; feature: [MES] marine water layer (ENVO:01000295) within the mesopelagic zone...; material: water (ENVO:00002006), including particulate matter (ENVO:01000060) such as...... | reverse complement strand
TGAGACGAATGATATTGAATCCCAAGTTATGGGTATGAGTGGAGAGGACATTGTAATGTCACCAGCAGCTAAAAGAGTGATACCTTATAGCTTTGAGTGTAAAAATCAAGAAAGATTAAATCTGTGGGGTTCTTTAGAACAAGCAGAAGGAAATTCACAGGGAAGAAATCCCTGTTTAGTATTTAAACGTAACCGATCTAAAGTCTATGTTGCTATAGAATTTGAGCATTTCTTAGAACTGATAGATCCAAAATTAAAGGAGATATAATGAGTAAAGTAGACTACAGTAAAGCATTAAGGAAATTAGCACCATTAAAAATAATTGAAATGTCTTTATTAGATATGATGGAAAAAGATGAAGATAATCCTGAATTTATACCTAAACATTATGCATTTATATGCAGTGTTATTGATCTTTTAGAAGATTTAAAGAAAGATATGCAAGAAGCTATGAGCCAATCTTAAAAGCTTCTATATATAGGTCCTTTTTTCTTTTTACCTTTTCTTTTATTACTTATTCCCATCAATTCATTTAAAGAAGATTCTAAATCTGGAGATAAGATTCCAACACTTTCATTAAAGTATTCTCTTGTAGATTTAGCTGAACTAGTCGGATATAGACCAAGCTCCATTTGCATAGCAGTACCTAAATGGCTATTTGCTACCATTGGAGCAGTCTGACTTAATCCTCTACCTAGTTGAGTACTTAAAATTCTTATTAAGTCATAAAATTTATCATCATCAGATTCAGCAGCGTAATCTTTAAAGCCTATAATTTTATCCATCAAGCCGTTTTCATCAAGTTCATATAACTGAGCTATTTCAGCTAATTTTAACATATCAGTAAAAAGTGGCATTGATAATATACCAGTTACAGCACCACGACCATAAAATGCTTTTTCAAAATCTTCGTCTTCTCCACCTAATAAAGCTTTTATTTGTTCTAATTTTGTAGCAGCATCATGTTCTATAACTCTACCAAAATCTAAACCTGTAAATAAAGAAGCCACAACTGGAGCTAACCCATAAACTAATCCCATTCTATAAGATTTCATTGCATTTTGACCAAAAAATTCCATGTTTTTAATATCACCCCAAGAGTTTTTAGCCATACCCATATTGTATTCAAAGAATTTATGTGAAAAATGTTGAAATTGTAAAGCAAATCTACCAAAAGTAGTATTCATTGCTCTTGATTTAGATACAGAAGAATAATCAAAATGAAGTAAAGTAGTCATATTTAAGGCATAGTTTCTTGCTCTACTTACAATCTCATTTTTAATTTGAGCTTCTGTAGGTTCTTTACCAGTTCTACTTTTATACTTATCAATAAAACTTTGTCTAGCTGCAGAACTATTACTTAATTCTGAATACATTTTAGCAAAACCTATTCTAAATGTACCCTTTCTGTTCATATTCTCAACTTTTCTCATTATAACACCACTTTTACCAGCAGCCCAACTAGTCATGTCAGCAGCATCAGATAACAATCCAGGTTTAGTAAACTCTAATTCATATTTTCCATTAACTTCTTTTACAGTATGCCTACCAAAACTAGAACCTTGTATTTCAAGAAGTTCTGGAGTTAACTCTTCAAATCTAATTCCTGAGTCTTCCATAAGTTTATCAACTAATCTACTCATAGTTGGATCATTTCTGTAAAACTCTCTAGATTTTTTAATTGTTTTCCCACCATATTCTACATAATTAAGCAATGCTTGAGATGCATTTTTTAAACCAGATCTAATATTAAAACCTAACTTAGATATAAATTCTAAATTTAATAAAGTTCTAATGCCCGCTTCTGCTTCTGGGCTAAGTGATCTTTTTATACCTGTTTGTCTTGAATGTAAATCTAATATCATGTCAGTAACAGACGTTCCATAGCCACTTAAATCTTTACCTTCTCTAAACATTTTTTTAGCATTTATTAAAGCTTTTCTAGTTTCTTTTGTGGTATGTGCTATAAAATTAAATCTATTTACTTCATCCAAGTATCTTTTTATAGAGCCTGGAGCGTTAAAAGAGTATTCATTAGGATCAACAGCTACATCTGTTCTAGGCTTTAATCTTCCAGATAAAAATGATTGAGTTTGCTGTATAGCTGTATCTATAGATAAATCACCACGTTCTAAAGATTCTCTAGTCCTTAATGATAATTCTTCTAATTTAGGCATTAGACCGTCCAAAAAAGCCATATGTTGTTTGTGACCATAATGAGGATAATAACCTAATATTTGTTTAGGTAAAAATTGCTCTTTTAATTGAGATTTTAAATCTTTTAACTTAAGCATTGTAGGATCATTAGGGTTATAACCTTTTGATTCCATGCCATAAATAATACTTTGAACATAAGCGTCAACACCTTTAGACGCAACATTATAACCAGTAGACATCATATCTATATACTCAAAAAGAGCTTCTTGCATAGCTGGAGATTTAATTTCTTTACGAAGTTGAGCTTTAACCTGATTAACAACTGTTTTGCTTACTTTATAACTACCTCTTTCTATAGACGCTTCTTTTGCGTTTAAATATTCTTTTACTGAACTTTCAATTTTAGGAATAGTAGTTTCTATAGCGTTAACAAATTCATATAATACTCTTCCCTCACCTTTTAGTAAAAAAGCCTCTTCTGCACCTGATAACTTTGTTAATTCGTTAGCATTAACTTTCCCTTCCCAAGATTCTGTAGCAATGTTTTGTAAATCTTGTTGAAATTTTGAAGCTTTTTTTAATACTTTTCTAAAATCACCTTTGTTGTTAATTTCTTTATACATTTCATTAGCTATCGCTTCTGTAGAAAGATGACTCATCATTCTTTTAAAAGATTTATCCAATATAATAGAAGTACCTTTATTTCTACTATTAACTGACAAATAATCATTTAATGTTTCTGCTAATACTGGCATTCTTTTAACTAAAGAAGACGTTGCATATATAGCTTCAGCTGGAGCAGATGCAATTCTTCCAGATTCCATTGATTTTATACTTAAATTTAACTCTCTTTGAAAGTTAGTTAAATCACCTTTACCAAGATTCATATCTCTCCATTCAGATAAAGGTCTGTGAAAATGTTGATAAAATTTATTAGAAAAAAAGTCATCAGCACCTGTTTCTGTTAATAGTTTTTTAACTTTTTTATTTTTAATAAAATCATCACCAATCTTTGTTAATTGCTTAACAAAAGTTGTGCCACATTTTGTAAAATCAGTCATTTGCTCCCCCTAACATATTTTGCCTTCATAATCTTTTTGTCCCTTTTTAATAGACGTTCCAGCCTCTTGTTTAAACCTAGCAAAAGAACGTTCACCTGAAACATTTCCCATATCTTGAACTTGAGAAATTAATTTTCTTAACCCGTCTTTTTTGTATTGACTTAAACCACTACCTAATGTAATTTGATTGCCACTAGCTCCATTCATTTCTCCACTACCCATTAAAGCAAACAAAGGATTTCTTTGTGTAGTAACATCATATATAGGTTTAACTTTACCAGAATTTATATCAATTTGACCAGGAAATGCATCAAAAACAACATCACTACCTAATTTTGTTTTAATCTGATGCATAAAAGCAATATGTACCATAGGGTCCATATAGCCACTTTCAGCCTTTATTTGGTTGATATAAGAAAATCCTTTTGCAAATTCATCAAATTCATTAGCTTTTCCAGATTTTTCAAATATACCTCTCCAAAATCTTAGAGTACTATTATATTTTCTACCCATTGAAAATGGATTAGTTTCATTAACTTCCCTGCCCCATCTAATTTCATTATAACCAGATAAATGTTGTCTTAACTTAGGGTGCAAATTAGGTGTTCCCACACCTTTAATAACTGGATCTAATAACATTCCTACAAGACCTTGTTCGCTACTTACATCTATATCTTTAATTTTACCATTAAAATATTGTTTCCAAAAATACTCTACTTGAGCAAATTGTCTATATAAATCTTTAAAGGTTTGAGGGTCTACAGAAGAATTAACAATTTTACCTTGAGCACCTTTTAATATATACTTTTTAATTCTTTTATGAGGCTTATTATGATTTGCATAAGTTTGTTGTTGAACTTTACCTGTTGCTGGGTCCCATTTTTGTTCAGGCATTACTGCACTTGTTATAGGTTTACCATTAAATATACCTATATTAATTTCATTAGGATTCATGTCTATTTTAGGTTTCATGTAATGAAATAAAAACCCAACTCCATATTCTTTAACACCAGTTGTTATAGATGTCTCCCAACCTACCTCAATATCTTCAACAGTTTTACCAAAATTCCTTCTAGATTCACGTAAGTCTATAGATTCTAAAGTTTTATCACCATACTTACCTACACCACCTAAACTATTCTGCATAGCATAATCTTTACCTAATTGTTTTTTTATATCACCTATAACTTTGTACATTCCCCTACCATTTGTAGGTTTAAAATTGTCTATAGCCCAATTAACAGATATTTCTGCAATAGTAGCATCTATATATTCAACATTTTCACTAACAAGAACACTTTTAATTTTAGCAAGTTTCTTTTTCTTTCTACCTTTTGTGTATTCTTCAATAGCTAATTTTTTAAATTTAGGATTATCTAAAATATTTTGGCGTTTTTCAAATAAAGAATTAAGTATATTATCCTTATCTTTTTTAGATTTTCCTGAACCGTAAACTTTAGCAATTGTTCTATCTAATTTATTAACTTGATCAGATGCATGTTTTATACTTTTAATCTCTTTAGGGAGAACACTAATTAAACCTTCTATATCATGCACTTTTTCACCTAATAACATTCTTTCAACAAATTCATATTGTTGGTATTCTTTTCCAGTTAAAACAGATTTATAGTTACTATCTAAAGGGTCTTCTTTAGCTATTTTTCTTACAATTCTTTCTGAAGCAGAACCAGTTTCACCATCTAATCTAGACTTAAATGCTTGTTTCATTTCTAAATCAAATATAGGATTATTTTTTCCAACACTCCAATATTTTTGCCAAGCAGGTAATATTTCTATATCTTTAACATATTTTTGCCCAGTATCTTTAGCGTACCCAAACTTATATTTAGTTTTAGCCTCTTGAGTTAAATTAAAGTAGTTAGAAAATATATCAAAATCTTTTTCAATGTTATATTTTTTATTATTATAATCTAAAGCCCCTTTACCAGTCTTGCTAGGTAAATTTCTTAAATGCTGATAAATTGAAATTTCTGGATTACTTAAAAAAGAAGCATAAGAATCATAAGCGTCTATATAATCTTTGTAATTTGGTATTCTTTTCTCTCCAGAACCAGTAGTATGTATACCATCTCTTGTTAAAGCAAGATTATATTTACTATATTGACCCATTTCAAACATAAGTATATCTTTATCTATTGAACTTAATTCAATTTCTTTACCTTCTGCATTATATTTTCTAAATATTCTAACACGTTTATGAGCAATATCAGGATTAGCTGCTGATGATTTAACATTTTCTAAATAAGTTTCAATTTTAGAGTCAGAAATAGTTTTTCCATCTGGACTTAAAAAATGTTCTCTAGAATAAGAACCTTCACCATTTGCATATTTAGGAAACAAAAACTCAGGTCTCCATTCAAATATACTGCCATTTAAAAATTGAGGAGTTTTACCTGAAGCATCTAATACTACTTGCCCTTCTAAAGTTAACCTTTGGTTCCATTGAGCAACGTCCCAATCTAAAACAACTTTACTTTTATCTTTACCTCTTAAAACAACAGATTGTTTGTACCCATAATTGTTAGTTTCAGAAGGAAAGAAATTTTGCATATGATTAACTTGAGCAGTTGTTGATTGAACATTTTTAACTAAACTTGTCATGTTTCTAGCATCTGAAAAAACTCTTTCCCAAGCATCATTTCCAACTTTACCATTAGCTGCTCCTAATTCAATATCTGCAAAAGCCATAGGTATATCTTTTACATTAGGAGGAATATAAGATTTACCTTGTTGTTTAACCACATGTTCTCTAACAACTTTAGGATTCATCCAATAAAAATCTATCGTGTCAATATCATAATCGCCTTCAAATATATTATATACATCATATTTATTAACAACAGATGCATTCCCATAGTCAGGACTTAAAAATTCTTTTATTCTTAAATAAGTAAAGTCATGAGGTCTTGTTCTAGGATACCTTAAACTAGACACCACTAAATCATGATTACCTCCATATGTTTTAAAAGCATTATAAAGATCACCTAATGGTTGTTCGCTATCTACTAATTTTTTCCAAAATTTATCAAATTCTTTTCCACCATCAGCTATATATAATTCTTCTAAAATTTTCTTTGCAGATCGTATTTTATTAGTTTTTAAATCAACAACTTCAGTTTTGTATTCTTTGCCCATTTGGCCAGGAATTTCGATTGGTTGACTCTTTATATTGTCTGCTAGTAAAACCTCTCCATATTGCTCTACTTTGCCCGTTTTACGGTTATATAAGGTAGCTTCTAAATTATTTGTTGAAAATTTATCATTTGCTTTTTTAACTTGAGCAGCTGGCTGCATAATAGGACTTCTTGCTCCAAAATAATGATCAGTACCACCTGATGTAATATAAGAATAAGGTTTTTTAGCTGGCTCTATCATTTTATTTTTTAAAACATTCATAGTAATATTTCTATCGTACATTTCTGGAGAAGCAAATGGTGCTATATTAGAATGCATTAACATATCTGATAAAAAGTCTGTTTTTTCACTCATTTGATGAATGTTATCTATATCTTTTTGTCCACCTAATATATTTCTCATAGCATAATTTTGTTTTAAATCAGAACTCATTATATCTTTTAAAAGTTTAGTACCTTCATTTAATCGAGGTCCATATAAAATATCAAATATTTTAGCTGATTCAGCCATATCCATATAATTGTTCCATAAGGCTGGTCCTTGAGCAGAAGGAATAAAATCATTGTATTCTTTATTAATACCTATTTTACTACTTTTTATTTTAATAGATTGAGCGCCAGTAAAATTAGTTAGTTCTTGCATAGTTGCATTAATAAGAAGTTCTTTTGGGTGTGATTTAAGTTTATCAGCACTTCTTGCCATAAGTATATCAATATCAGGATTGAGCTCAAAGAACTTATTCATACCAGGATCTACAAAAAACGCTGTTTTTCCATAAAGAAGATAATGACCTTCACCAGCAGAACTTATAACTGGTTTATAAACTTTTGCTCCATCAACTCCATAATGGTATCCTAAATACTGTGCATATCTAGGATTTATGTAAGATTGACTATCATGACTTGATTCATCAGGTCTATTTCGACCATTTTGACTTTCCCAATCATAACCTTTCTTTTTATACTTTTTATTAAACTCAGTTTTTATAGAAGTAGAAGAATTTAATGAAGAAGTATCTTCAAAAGTTGCAACATCTATTACCTGTTGACCATCTTCTTTTTTATTTTTATAATATTCTACTATTTCTTTTCTGCCTTTTTTAATAAATGTTTTATTTCCTACTCTATATTTTTCAGTACTAGATTCAGCATTTTGTAAAATTAAGTCATCTATTTCAGGAGAATGTTTTTTAGAAGAATTGTCATTAAACAAACTAAATCTTTTAGTTAAATTAGCAAGTTTATCAGAACCTACAGAAGCATTCATGTATTCTAAAAATACTTCTTTACCATTTTTACTTGAGTAAACCATTTTTTCAAAAAGTAAGTCTCTGTATGCTAAAGTATAATCATTATTCCAAGTCTCACCAAGTTTATCTACAGATTCTAACTGTTTAATCATTTTATCAAATTTTTCTTTAGAAACAGAATTTTCTGGTTTTTCTAAAACATCTTTATATTTTTCTCTTAATTCTTTGTATTGCTTTCTAACCCTAACATAAGAATTAGGATCAACTATCACCCCTACCTTAGGTAAAGCAACAAGAACTCCACCTTTTATACTAAATTGATTAGTGTCTACTAAATGATTATCTAATGCTTTTTGAACTCTTTCTCGTATTTGTGATATCTTTTCTACTTCATAGCTAGTTAAATTTTTACCTTTATTAAATATATCAACAGGTTTATTATGTGGTCTATAAGAACTGTCATAACCCCAGTCATAAGCTAATCCGTCAAATGTTATCATTTTATGTCCTACTATACTCTCATGAGCAGCATCAAAACTAGTTTTAAAATTAGATATTGAAGCTTTATTTTGAGTTATATTACCACCAACATAACTTAATACAGGTATCTCTTTAGCTTGAAGCCTTGTGCTTAAAACAGAGGTTATATCATCTATAGCATTTTGTTTTGTTTTGTTATTAGGTAAAGTGATTTCCGAAAGAATTTCATTAACAGCTTTAATTCCTCTAAATTCCCCATCATTATTAAACATTTTATCATGTATATAACTCTTTTTAGATTCAGCTGAAGTTAAATGTTGACGTTTTAAACCTCCTTCAAATTCTTTAAATGAATAATTTTTAGTATGAGTCATTTCTTGAGAAGGTGAAGCAAAATAAGTATCAAAAAATGCTTCTTCATTAATAATTGATTTATTTTCTTTTGCTCCAAATCTGTTTTCTAAAGAAACTCTAATATTATTAGCACCTTTAGCATACATTAATTCTATAGATTCTGTATCTATACCATAATTTTCAAGTCTTCTTTTAAAGATAGACCTAGTTTTAGCGTCATCAAAAACTTTTGCATCCATTAAGAATTTTTCAGAATCTACAGTACCATCAGCATTTTTAACACCTTTTTTAATGACCCCTAAATCAACCATCCATTTCATAATTGTAGAAGCATCTTTTTGTCCACGAGTTGAAGAAAGGTAACTCATTATTTGATTTTTAGTAGGATCTTGTGGGTCTAACCCATCAAGAAATAACATCATTTGTTTTTTAGCTTCTAAATTTAAAGCAGTATTTGATTTTTCAACTGTTTTTAATAAACCTTCTAAATCTTTTCCTTCTATTAAAGTCCATAATTCTTTTTTTACTACATAACCTTTTCCATTATCTACCCATTTGTCAACTTTTGAATTCCACCTATCAGCTAATTCTTGTTCTCTTATATTACCTTCAAGAACTTTAACTTTACTAACAGCAAATCCATCAACTCCATTAGCAGTTCTTCTTGGGGTAACTATTTTAGCTTCTGGAGCTTCCATTTGACCTTTGTAGTTTTTTCCTTCAAAAGGAGTGACAGCAACAGACATTAATGCATCAATATCTCCACTATTTAAATTGGAATTTTCTGAAATTCTAGCAGAAGTTCTTCTAGAGATTTCATGTCCCATTGTTTTAATTGAATAAGAATCAACAGGTATATTTAATTGCGAAAGAGCATTCCTTAATTTTTCAACTTGATTAAAATGAATTTCAACTTTAGGTTGACCTTGAGCTCCAGTTATATTATCTTGATTATGTTGTCCCTTTGCTTGTAATATTTTATGAACATAATTTAAAAAATCTCTATTAGATTGAGCTTTTGCTCTAGTAGTAACATCAAATTCACCTTCACCATAAAATTTTATTCTACCAGGATCTACAATAAGTTTATCATTACCAAATTCACCTTGATTGTTTAAAAGTTTACTTTCTATCAATAAATTTCTAACAGTTCCCCATTGTTCTGGATTTACAGTTGGGTCCATAGTTTTAGATATATGTGTAACTACATGAGATAATAATCTTGATTGAACTTGACCTTCAACCCCATATGTGTGTTGCCAATGAAATTCAAATCTAGGATTTATTACATTCATTTTATCATTTAATATACGTCTGTTTGACTCTAATACTTTTACAATGGACTCTAATTGAACAGGGTCAGTAACATAAACTCTTTTACCACTATCTTCTGCTTTCATTACATCTTTAGACAATCTAAGAACTTCATTAATATCTTTTTGTACATTTTCTATTTGAGTTTTAGAATCTAATTTACCAGTTAATATATCTTTTAATTGACCAGCTTCAGCACTTGCTTTTAAGTCAGCACTAATTGTAATAGTTTTAGCAACTTTTCCTATAGAAGATTCTGAAGCGTTTTTTAAAGAAAATGTTGTTCTTTGTTCTCCAGAACCAATAAATCCTTGTTCTATTTCATGTAATTCTTTAGCAGTTTTAGCTACAGTATAAGTAAAGTCGTCAATTTTACTAGTAACAACTGCATCAGTATAATTAGCATAATCTTGAGCATTCTTTATACCTATTTTTTTCAATCCTTCTTGAACATGTAGAGCATCTTCTAGCTTTATTCCATCTTTATTCTTTAAATATTTATACGTAGCTCCATATGAATCTCTATAAAATTCGTTAAATAAATCTATATCTAATGTTTTACCATGATAAGGTGATCCTTTTTGATTTAATTTAGCATTAGCTGGATTTATTTCTCCACCAACACTTTGAATTCCAGTCCAATTTTGGATAGGCTCTGTAGCAACTTCCCACATCGGATCTGTATTTCCTCTATTTTCAAAATCTTTAAATATTTCTTTTAATTTTACATCATTATTTATTGGAGAAGCATGTGGCGCTTGTTTTGGATCAAAAGTAGGTATCCTATAAACATTTTGGCCTTTTATACCTAAATTATTCATAGCTTTTCTCATAATATTTATATTAGAGTTGAAATTTTTTGGTGTTAAATCATATTGTCTTCCCACACCCTTTCTATTTAACCAAGCACCTAACACAACATTAATAGCTACATCATCAGCACCTATAGGATGACCTTGTGTATAATCCCAAACTGTATGAAGATTCATAAACATAGTACCTAATGTCATTTTTCTCCAATTTTCAGCAGAAGATTTAATGTCAGCAGAAAGAGCCCAACTTCTAGCATCTTTACCAACTTGTTTCATTTTTTTAATAAATATATCTTTTAAAACAATTTCTTCAAAATTTTCTTTAGCAGCTCTTTCTAAGTTATCTTTACCAGATTCTACCAAAAGACTATGCATTGAATTATCAACATTAGCTAAATCAAATTCAACCGTTTTTGTAGTTCCATCTGCTCTTTTTACATTATAATTAACAAAATTACCACCTCTACCTTCAGCGACCAAATCATCACCAAGCCATTTAGCTTGCATTTTAACTTGTGGAACACTCATTTTACCTATTCTTTTTTCAGATTTTAAAGCAGTCATTAAACCTTGTTTCCAGTCAGCAAACGCACTTGCATCTTGACCTGCTGGTTTACCCCATGGCATATTAGTAAATTTTAAAGCACCAAATAAAGAACCAGTTATACCACCCCACATTGGTGCAGTCCAATCATAATCTCTTTTTTCATCCATATGTCTAAATATTTCATGAACACCATCTATCATAGTAAACATTGCTGCTTCTTCAATCATAGAACCCCAGCCATAAGCTTGTTTACCGCCTCTAATTGCTATCAAATCAACAAAATCTTGTAATGGTCTTACAAAATTAGGGTTTCTTGTAAAACCCCCTGCTCCATCTGGAATTTTACCTAAAAAATATTTCTTGTATGAATTAGCTACTGCTTCTACTGCTTCTAATTGTTTTGGATTTGCTCCTAAGTTTCTATATGGTTTTACAAGGTCATCTATATTCTTTTCTGCAAATTTTAAAAAATCATCTGATTTAGCAACAGAATGATTCATTTTAGCTGTTTTTTGCATACCAGCTAATTGACCAGCTAATTTATTGCTAAACAATCCACCTGTAGCTGCTGCTTCATTTACAAACTTACCTGCTTTATCAACAGCAAATAAATCATCAACTCCAGTTGCTTTTTTAACTGCCTTTGCAGCTTCAGCACTTGATTTTTTTGTAGCTTGTTTAAAAGTTTGAGCGCCTGCCATTTTGATAAACGGTTTTGCAGCCATCATTGTCATTTTTTTACCAGCAGCCACAACACCAATTTTAGGTACCATAAACGCTCCTACAGTACCAACAGCAGAACCAATTTTAGCCCATATATTATCAGCTACTATATCTTCACCATATTCACCTCCCCACACTAAATGATCAAGACCAGACCAATCGGCAACCCCAAATGTTAAAGTATCTGCAAAATTCCAAAGACCATGAGTAAATAAATCTGTAGCATTAGAAGGACCACCTGTGATATGTTCCTTATCTTGCCAGTATTTTAATCGTTCTTCGTATGGTGATATTGATGTTTGAGGAAGCCCCCCAAAAGAAGCTTTTCTTTGCTCATCTTCTTGCAAGAAAGCTTCCATTTGTCTTCTAAGCGTCATATAAAACCTTATTTATATTTTTCTTTTATAAATTCTTCAAAAAATTTATGTGTAAAATCTGGATTATCTTTCCATTGTTCTAGCCATTTTTTAGAGTCAGATGTTTGATATATATCATCCATATCATTAATCTTCTTTTCGTGCTGAGCTATAACTTCATTAAGAATAGTTTGTTCTTGTTCATATATATCTTTTAAACTAATATAGTTACTTCCACTAATTGGCATACCATTAACTTGAGATAAAGTTGCTGAAATTTTTAACTCTTCTCTATCATTTATATCTGATATTTCTTTTAAATTACTTGCTATAACATTTGAACTTTGTATAAATGTATCTCTAATAGAATCGTTTCCAGGAACTTGCCCTGAATTAGTAGTTCCAGCACAATGTTGACCTCCTTCTAACTGGCATAAAATTTCTTGTCTTTGGTGTAATAGCCATTGAATTTTAGTAAATTCCATTAATATATTTTCATTGTAAATTTCTGCTGAAAGTTGTGTATTTTCATCACGAAATATATTAGTAATTGAATTTCTAATATCAGCAAAACCTTCACCTATGTCAGAAAGAAAATTAAAAAAATGTCCACCTTCAGTAACATTAAACTCTTCAAGAGGGTAGTTATTTAATTTTAATTCTTTACCTAAATTAAGAACAGACGCACCATTTATTTCGTTCATTATACCATTATATGTTTCATAAAAATTTTCTCCATGAAACAAACTATTTGCTATTGCTGCATCAGTTACACCTTCAGAAGCCATAGCAGAAATAAAAGCATCACCAAATTTATTCATCAAACCTTGCCCATATTGAATATATTCACCAGTTTCGTTAGGAATTTCGTATGCAAATGGTTGAGGAGCATCACCATATCCAGCTGTTCTTGTAAAACCTGCACCAGCAGTAGCATCGGTTATATATCCTTTATCCATTCCATCTTTAATAATATTTGATAATCCATCATGATATTTAACTATTTCTTTTTGTAAAGCATCTATTCGATTAATAGCTTCTTCATAAGTATATACTGTTTCTTCTGTAGTAAAAGTATTTACCAAATCATTCATATCTTGACTATAATTATCATTGCTCCAATTTGTTAAAAGTTGTCCAGGCGTTTGATTAAAAGGATCGAAATTTCCACCTTCTAATATATCAACAAATCTATATGAAGGTACTGTAACTTTAACATCTTTTAAAAAATTTTGATTATCTGTTATATCAGTTTCAAGTTCTTTAATTTTTAATGATGATGCAGTAAGTGATGCTCTAGAAGAAGCAGTTTGATAACTTTCAGTCAATATAGCCTCTCTAAAATCTTTTAATTGATCGTTATCTAATTTAGCATATAATGCTTCAAAAAACATAGTTGTATCTTGACCATAATATTTACTTTCTATTTTCTGACTTCTTTGTGTTTGTGTAGTCGCAAAACCCATAATCTCTCCTATTGACTATATATACTTTGTTGATTTGGATCTAAAGGCGTAAAGTAATGCTGTAAATCTTCTTTTTGAGACCTATTTACCAATAAAGTATGCAACCAAGAACTTAAATCAGGTTGTGATTGTGGATCATTAGGATCAGAGCCTCCTACAGAATGTATAAATGCAGCAGCAGTTTCATTGTATTCAGCAGTTAATGGGTTAGTTAATCTATACGCTAACATATTAACTTCTTCAAAAAGATTTTGCATAGCTAAACTGCTATTTTCAAAGTCTACTTGAGATTCAAATTTATCTCTCCATGAATCTGGATCATTTCCCATAGATTCAAAAAAACTATCTATTTCAAAATTAACTTTTTCTGCTATAAGTAAATTAACATCTGCTAACTGAGCTCTCTTTTCTTGTGTATTAAATACATCTAATGAAGAAACATCTATTTGACTTTCATAACTTTCTCTTACATTGTAGGCTTCTATAGCATTTTTAACATTTTCATAAACAGCTTCACTTTCCCCTTTTAAACCTTCTAAAATAAAACCTACTTTTGGGTCACTAGCAATAGTTCCTATATCAGACTGTAAAACATATGCTAAACTAGTATAACCTTCCTCAACTAATGCTTGAATATTTTCACTTGTAGTTTTTCCATCTTTAATTCTTATTTGTTTACCTTCTTTATCTGAATAAAATGAGTATCCATTATGATTTCCAGATTTGTCTGTACCACCTAAAGAAGTTTCTAATGCACCGCCATCAAAAGATGTAACTGCATTTGCAGAACGAATATATTTAGGATCTGATTTTATTAAATTTACCGTACTTTGTTGAGTCTGTAGCATTTGATTTTCTAAGATAATCATCTCATCATCGTCATAGAATCTTTTTCCATCATCAGCAGCTTTAAATCCTGAAACAAACATATCAAATCTATCATTTATTAAAGTAGCATTATCTCTTAAATTATCCCAATTTTCATAACCAGTAGAACTAGATTGGTCAGTTCTTAAAATACCTTTTTGAACTAGATCCATTTTTTCAGCATTACTTAATTCAGCATCAGTTTTATTTACAACACCTTCAATTCCGTAAGCTTCTGCAGCTCTTCCAGTTCCAAATAACCATCCTCTATAAGTACCAATATCTTCTTGTGTTACTTTTATAGTTGGGTCTATACCAAAATTTATAGCTTCATCTGCTTCAAACCCAAGAAAACTTCCTTCTGGAACAAAATTCTTTCCAGCATCAAGTGCATTTTTCATATCATCAACATAACCTAATAAATTTTCATAAACTCCATCATCGGTAGCCCAATTTTGGTATTCTTTTTTAAGAAGAATATGAGGCATAGCACCTCTTATAGTATCAACATTAGCAGCTTTTGACTTAAATTTCATTTCTCTTTCATACTGATCTTTTTCATGAAACGCACCAACTATAGTATCTAATGCATTTAAAGCGCTTTCATTTACATCTTGATAAAAGCTACTTACTACATCTTGTCTTGTTTTTAATTTTCTACTTGTTGCCATTATTTACCTTGTTTATACTTATTATCTGCTATTACAAATTCACTGCCTTCCCAATGGGTGCTTCCTTTAGGAGTTTCTTCATGCCTTTTCCCAACGGGATGTGGCGTACCTTCAAATGGTCATATATGCATTTTTTTA
>TARA_R110002020_G_scaffold1573_2_pt1 | contig 15364 bp, 9 predicted proteins | sample TARA_R110002020 | Tara Oceans TARA_R110002020 (sample SAMEA4396489) | marine metagenome | biome: Westerlies Biome; feature: [MES] marine water layer (ENVO:01000295) within the mesopelagic zone...; material: water (ENVO:00002006), including particulate matter (ENVO:01000060) such... | reverse complement strand
GAAAATTTTGATGATTTTTATTTAGATATTCAAAATGAATTACAAATTAGTAGTGGTAGAACTATAGTAAATAGATTAGTTGAAATTGCAAAAGAACTTGGCATTGCTACAGAAGGTAAAGCTTCTGAATTTAATTTTGATAAACAAAATATTAGAATAGCAGATATAGATGGGACATCAACATCTACAAATCTTCAAGCAATTGTATCATTTCAACAAATCCTTAATAGATTTAAATCTAATGGATCAATAGGAAGCTTTGAACCATTTACTGGAAAAACATATGAACAGTTTGAAAATGATCCCAAATTAATAGAATTAAATAAAAAAGTTCAAAGTCAATTAGATTTGATGGTAAAAGAATTAAAACAGGGAAATTTTAATGAGGGAGTTTATGTTGATATAGACCCTACTAATAATGCATTTTTAGATTTATTTGATGGAAGAGCTAGTTATAAAACTTTAACAACAATGTATGATATTATAAAAGGAAGAAATCTTGAAAAAGAGGGATACGGAAATATAATAAAATCTATGCGTAGGTCTACTTTAGCAATTTTAGGAGATAAATTACCATCTTTAAAATCAGGTGTTATTCGAGAAATGATTACAATAGATGCTGAAACAAAGCCTGAAAACATGAAAGATGACACATGGACTAGAATAAAAGCTGAAGAATTAAATATTGTTGAAAAAGATTTGCAAACAATAGCAAAGATTTGGGCTACTGAAAATAAAAATACAAAACCTGATTATATAAAACAAAAAATTTCATATGAAGATGCAAAAGCATTAGTAGAAGTTTATAAAAATCAATATCCAAAAGTGTTTAAAGATAATTTTGTAGATAAAATAAATAATTATCATTATCAAAGAGAGTTTAAAGATATAAGACTTGGAAACAGAGAATCTGGAATATTGTCTTTTGCGACTACTCATAATATTTTACAAAGAGACCAAGCTTCTGATTCTTGGACAATAATGGATAGAGAAGGAGTTGCAGAAAATTTAGATCAAAAAGGAATACCTAGAGGAACAAAAGAACATAATGATTTACTAAATAAGTTTGATAAAATTAGAGAAGCTTTAGCTAGAATAGATGGAAAATATATTAATTTTGTTAATCATTTAGAAAAAGCAGGGGCTAACGAATCAGATATAGAAGGATTTATTAAAAATAGTTATCCTTTAACAGTAGAGAGTGTTTCTTCTGTTATGAGGTCTTATGAAAACATAATAGCAAAAACATCAAAACAAGGTGAAAATATTCAGTTGGGTCAATCTATTATTGATAAATTGTATGATGCAGAATTAGAATCTATAAAAAAACTTTCTTTAGAAGAAACAATGGAAATTAAATTAGAAATTAAAAATCTTCTTAATAATTCAAAAAACACTAAAAAAGAATCTTCTATTGACAGCGCCTTTGTATCTTATTTTGAAAGATTAGTTAAACAAATAGACAGTTGGCAAAAAGGTAAAAAGACTGAAGAGTTTTCTTCTAGTGAACGAAATTATATAGATGGAAATGAATTAATTATTGGAAGAGCTAGAAAATTAAGTGAATTACAAAAACAAATTATGAAAATTCAATTACTTTCTACTGATACATTAAGAGGTCAAAGAAACTCAGCTAGAATGAAAGACGAAATAGTTGCTAAAATAAGCAATCAATTAAAAGAATTAAAAATAGAAATAGGAAAAGAAAAATCATTAGAAGAATTATATGAGTGGTATGGATTAGGTAATGAAATTAAAGGTCTTTCTGTAGAAAATTTTATTGCAGAATTTAAAACTAAAAACTTTGCTTTTGAAAATAATATGTCTAAAGATCAATATGAAATGCTTAGACAGAGTTATGCTAAGTCAAGAGAAGCATTCGATTCTAATTTTGACCAAACTCCTAAATTAACATATCAATCACTTGAAAATAAATATGGTGAGTTTAATGAAAATCTTAGAGGTGATAAATACGAAAGCTTAAAAGAAAATATTATTACATCTATAAAAGAAAAAAAAGGAGTAAGAGAACAATCTAATATATTAATCAATGAAGTTCATAAAGCTATAGAGTCTATGAACACTCTAGTTGAAGGGCCTATGACAGTTGAGCAATTAAATAAAATTAGAAATCAAAAAATTAAATTTAATGAAAGATTTTCAGGACTACTTGCTCAATCTTATGGAACTGAGACTGTAAAGCATATATCTTTTTCAGAAAATGGATCATTAAAAGGGAATCAAGTAGAATTAATTATAGAAGGAAAAACAGAATCATCAGGAGCAAATTCATTTTTTCAAAGAAATCTTTTTGAAACAACTGGAGCTTCTTTATATAATGTTGGTAAAAATTCTGTTTATGGAAATAAAACATTTTCTGATTTTTCTGATATTCCATTACCGGAATCAAGAAAAAATAAATTATTTGAAAATCCTGAAAGAGTAAAAGAAGAAGGAGAACCCTCACTAGGTAGATTTAGAGGAGTAAAAATTACAGTAAGTCAATGGGATCAAATTTTTCTAAGAACTGATAATTTTACTAAAAATAATAATGAAATTGCAATAAAATTTAAAAATAAATTTAATGATTGGTATGATAATATATTTAGCAAGTTAACCGACAATCAAAGTAAAGCAAATTTTGAAAGAATGTATAAACATATTAGAGAATCAGATTTTATTGTTTTAGGTGGCCCATTAAGAGAAATGATTAAAGCTCAATATTGGAGCAATCTTAGTGAATCTGCTTTTATTGAAAATATTAAAGCAGCAAACACTAGACAAGACATGAATAATCTTAGTGTTGGATTGTTAAAATACTTTCATTATATGAGAACAGCGGGAGCTCAAATAAAAGGTAGTAAAGAATTTTTAAACACAATGTTTAATATCGCTAAAGAACAAAAAAAAGAAAATGGATTTTGGTGGGACACAAGAAATAATATAGATCATTGGTCTGAAATAGAAAAATCTATAATGGATTATAATAAAAAACCTAAAGGGTTTAATGTTTTAAGTGTAAAAGATGATAGTGGGACTGGTGGATTATCTGCTTACTCAATAACTAAAGAACAATATAAAAAAAGATTAGCTAAATCTGAAAAAGGCACAGATGAATATAAAGCATTACAGGAATCAATAGCTGAATTAGACAAAGGAGACAAGGGAAAATTTGCAAGTATATTAGCAAGTGGAATGGATGCTCAATCTTGGCTTAGTACCGATGCTGCTAATATTGTATATCTCCATAGGGGTAGAACAATATATGACGATTTAGCGGGTATTAAACCAACAGGGTGGTCAAATACTAATGATATACTACTTAAAACTAATTTTATTCATGATAGAAGTATTGGAGACTTATTAAAAAGAGCTGGAATAGATATTTTAACTACAGAATCAGCAGCTAAAAGATTTGGAGCTGGTCATACAGAATTAAAAAAAGCAGATGGAAAACTACTTGAAGCTAAAGATTATAGCAGTTATTTAGATGCGTTTACAAAATCTCAAGAATCTTTAACAAACGGAATAAAATCTAATTTAAAAATTGAAGATATTTATATGGGTAAAACCACAGATAGGCACTTAACTAATGTTTCTTATGCTGCTACTAATTTTTTAGATGCAATAGGATATAATGCATTTACAAAAGATATAGGTTACTATAAAAAAATACCAGACGCAATTGGTAGATATACTCATAAAATATCAAATTCAAAAGCTACAGAAAGAAATGCTGAATTTTTAAATGAACTTAGAATGTCTAGAGAAAATGGAGATATATTTGCAGATGGAACTTCAGGTTCTATTGATAGACTTATAAGGTCTGGAGTAGATGTTCAATCAAATATTTTATTGCCAGATGTGCAAAGAATTGTAGTTAGAAGAATATTAGGAGAAATATCTAAACCAAAAACTCCGTGGGGTTCTCATTCTGTTTTAGTTCCGTATTTAGAAGGAACAGCTCCACTATATGCAACTTTAAAAGACAAAAATGGAAAAGAAGTAAAAAGGCAAATTGCATACGGAGGTAAAAAACTTTCTTATTTTGATGGACAACTAGAGGTTTCTAATTTTAAAGATTTAAAATTTATAGTTGAGCATAAAGATTTACAGGGTTCAAAGCAAAAATATGATATTCAAATAGGATATGACTCTGATGGAAAACTTATAGTTCATCATCCAGTTACTGGTAATAAAATACCTAAATCATTAAAATCTGCAATTGAAAAACGATTAGAAACTGTTAGAAATGTAATATCTAGAAATAATTCAGATCCTACTATGAAAATTGTTTATGAATTATTAAATACATTAAATAATACAGCAAGTAAAATTTCTCATGGTAAAAAATCTTATTCTGATATTAAAATGTTTTTACATTCTTTAAGTTTAAGAGTTCCTAATATAGGAGGAGATGTCGCTGTACATAAAGTAGAGGGATTTTATGAAAAAGAATTAGGAAATATTGTTGGTATTAATCCTATGGATTTATCTGTTAAGCATCAGGGAGATTTTGATGTTGATATGGCTCACAGTTATCATAAATTGCCGTGGGATATGATTATGTCTATAACAGAAAATATGGCAAAAACACCAGATGCTAAAGTTTACCCCGCTGCTCCTAAAGATTTTGATATGTTTAATATGGGAAGTGAAATAGGGCCAGTAGGAAAAAATGAAAATACGGATAGTTTAGAACCTCATTATAATAATTATAGAAATGCTCAAGGTATTTTTGGTTCTGTTATGAATATTGCTCCGGGTATAGGAGCTTTAGAAAGAATAGGATTTAAAATTAATAATGAAAAAAGCATGATGGATTTACAGGGAAATAAGTTTGTACCAATAAAGCAAAGATTAAAGAATGTTCTTCAAAGCATTATTGACTCTACAAAAACATCTAATTTTGCATCTTTGGGTAGCAGAGAAGAAGTATTAAAATTTGTTCTATTTGGAAGGGATTTTAATAAATCTCAAGACCAATATAGATTAAGTGAATATGGAGAAACTGGAATAAATGAAGGCAAATGGTCTGGTTTGTTTAAATTGCCTAAAGAAATAAAAGGAAATCAAAGATTAGTTTTAGAAGATGCTATTATACAAGCTTTAAACATTGTAAATATGTCAAATAGAGTTCTTAGTGGCGTATCAGACCCATCAGGCAGAAGACCTCCAGATTTAGCAGGAATGATGAGTATAAGAAATAAAATAAATAAATTTTTAAAAGATCCCGGATCTACTTTATTTAATGATTTGCTTTTTCAGTACAAAGTTGCAGACCCAAGTAAAAAAGACTTACAAAGTGATTTAATAGAATTATTTTATGGAGTAAAAGAAGAAAGCTATAAAAATCAAAAAGAATTAATGAAAGATTTATATAGTAAAAAAATGATTACACCTAAAATAAAAAACACAAATTTATTTACTATTAATAGAGACAGTCCTAAAGACCCAAGAAAAGAAATATCTAATGGTGAAAAAAATATACATAAAATTGGAGTAGGTGGAATAATAATGGATATGTTTGGAACAAATTTAGGAGATAAAACTAAATGGGTTAAAAAAGCATATTCACAAGAATCAAAAAAAGCATATAATTTATTAGAAAAAATAGAAGCATCTTTTTTATTAGGAAACTCTGAAAATTTACAAGAATTACTAAGTCAAAATAAAGTTAGAGAAAGTTTTGCAGAAATTACATCAGGAGCTGATACATATTCTAAATTTGGAGAAATATTTAATGAATTAACAACTTATAATATAAATAAAATTCAAAATTATTCTATATTAAATCATGTTGTTGATAAAGAATCAAGTCAATTAAGAAACTTTATAAATTCTAATTCTGGCAATAAATATAAAAGCAATTCTTTAATTAGAGCTCAATTTAAATTAAAAACATTAGATATTATAAAAGACAATTTACTTAGCAGGGAAAAAGAACTTTTGGAAAGTAAAGATACAAAAAGTGAAGCTTATAAATATTTTAAATTTACAGATTATGATTTATCTAGGTCTAAGTTTGGAATGAATGTTAATAATAGTGGGAGCAATCATAAATATATATATAAATTAGAAAAAATGCGAAATGGTAGATTAAAATATAATTTTTATGGAACAATAAGTCCCAAAGGATATTCAGATGGTAAGAAGTTTCTTAGAGCTGGATCTAAATATGTAGTAATGAATAATCCGATAAAATATGATTTAATGAGTACTCGATCTATTAAAGATGCAAATGCTTTAATGTCTGTAGTGGGAGAGTCTGTAGCAGCTAATATTCAAGGAATAAAAGAAGGTTCTATAGAAAGTTTTTATGATAGACTTGGACAATTAAAAAAAGATATGTATGAATCCACATCTGAAACATATAAAATGTCTAATAAATCTGCATTTGCTAGAAAAAATTGGAGTGAGCAAAGTAAACATGAAGAAAATTTAATAAGAAAGTTTTTTGAAGAAACAAGAATGGACATTGCTGGAGAAGGTCAATTAACAGACCAAGCTGTTTTTACTATAGCTGGAATGTTAATAAAACCAAGACAAACTAGTTCTTTAACAAAGTTGTCTTCAACATCACCTATTGCTATTCCATCTTATAAAATAAATAAAAGAATGTTTATGGCTGTAGAAAGATATTTAAATAGTTTTGGGCATAGGTATAAAGATGTTTATGATAGTATTTTTAAAGCCTATGGTAATGAGTATAGAAAAATAAATGATAGAATAATAGATTCTAAAGAAGAATTAATGTATAGAAGTGATTTATATCAAAATGGCCCACTATATCCTAGTAGAGACTCATCTTTAGATTTAGCATTTGGAACATATGGATATCTATATATACCTAGTATAATGCAAAGTGTAAGGTCTAATTTAAAAAAATATGGTGGTGTAGGATATAAAACACACGATGCATTTGGAAATGTTCGTAGAATGATAAATTATGAAAATGTTGGGAATCATGAATCTATGGGTAAATATTATAGTACAGATAAAAACTTTAAAGATGCTGTCGAAACAAAAGAAAGGTGTGATTAATGAGTCTTTGTTTACCAGTTACCGAAAAAGAAATAGAAAGATATAAACAATTATCAAAGTTAAAAAATTTATTTGATGGTGAAACTATTAGAGATGTCGATGGTAAGACTAGGGTTGGTGATTTTGCTATAGAAAAGTCCTACGGAAGGTCAAATGAATCTGGCTCTCAAATGTTTAATGAGATAGTGTGGCGTAGTACTTATAAACCAGTAGAAGCATATAGTAATTTTAGAGATAGTGATTTCAGAAGAATTGCTAATGAGATACAAAAAGAGTCCAACAGAATTAATAATCCAAAACTTTCGTTTTTAGAAAAATATGGATTTGTTAAAAGAGGAGTAATGCGTAAATATGCTGTTACTAATTTATTTAATAAAGCTATTAATGAAATAACAAACTTTGAAAGAACAAAATTTTCAATGTTTACATACAGAAATAGAACAGTTAGTTCTTTTTTAAGGCTTGAAGCTATAAAAAGAGGAGATCAAACAAAATGGTCTCCCGGAATAAAAACTGAAAAAGATTTAGATATACTAGAAAGAAAACTAGCTGAGACATTAAGTAATTCAGCTCAAGCTAGAAAAACTAATAAAAATATCGTAGAAAATGATATAAAAGCAAATAAAATAAGACAAGAGATTGTTGATTTGTTAAAAACAAAAGGAGGTGAAGTATTAAAAGACTTTGTTGATTACATGGAACTTAGCGATAGAAGTGGTGATTTAATTAATAAAAGAACTGGAGAAAAATTTAGTTCTAATATTATAAAAGCAGGAGAATCAGCTAGGAAAATGCTTGATGAAATGGGTGGTGTTTTTATGACTGGATTAAGTAAACATAAGGATGTTATTAATCAAGCTTTTCTGAATACATCAAACCCTACTAACTTAGAAAGTCTAACTCCTATTGGTCAAAGAATAAAAAGATATAGAAAAAAAATTGATGAACAAATAAAAGCTATAAAAGAAGGAATAGAAACAAATGATTATTTTCCTCATTTTATTATGGAGTCAATGATTAATATTGAGAGAAAAACTGATGCAATAGAAGCTGAAAATTCTATGGCAAAAACTAGAGAAATTGATTTAGTAAAAGCAGATAGGCATTTAGAAGAGTTAGAATCTATTTTTTCTAAAATGAGACAGGATTTAAATAAATCACCACAGGAAGTTAAACAAAGAAAAAAACAAGCTTATGATAATTACTTGCAGAACCCACTTGCTGTTTTAAGAAAATATGGCAATGATGCTATTGCATTTAATAAAAATCAACATTTAAAAGATATATACTTACAAACATTAAGAAAGATGCCAGCTAATGGTGAAGCAGCTGAGGCTATGCGTAAATATGTAACAGATACTTATGAGTTAGCTGATAAAGGATTTACTGAAAGACCTCAATGGGTAAACAAAGCTGTAAGAACTATTACTGGTCTTGAATTTTTATCTAAAATAGGATTTGGAGTTGGTACAGCTGTTAGAAACACAATGTCTGGAATGTATTATTTGCAAGGACTTGGTAATAGAAAATTTGCTGATTACATGAGAAACTGGGTTGACCCTGCAAATAAAAAAACTAGAGAAGAAATATCTAAAATAGAAGAAGAGCAAGGATTTTTATTTAGAGATTTAGCAGAAGAACTATATACAGAAGGAATGTTGCCAACAAAAGGTGTTCGAATAAAAGATGTAGATATGAAATTAGATGAAGCAACTGGTAAAATGAGGTTTTCCTATAAAGAAGGAACTTACTGGAAATCTTTAGACACAGCATTGTCTTACGCTACAGGAAAAGGTGCGATATTACAAAGAGTAACTGAAAACTTACTTCGTAAGCATATGTTTAGGTCTGCTTATATGATAAAACGCAACGAGCTTAAAGATTTAGGATATTCTGACAGTCAAGGTAAAAAAACATCTAGATTATTTGCTCTAGACATGGTTAATAAATATGCATTTGAGTATGCAGCTCATCAAAAAGCACCAATAGCTGGTGGAAGTAAATCAGCTTTAGGGTCTGTTGGTCAAGTAGCATTTCAGTTTATGCACTATCCTATGTCATTTTTACAACAGCAATCAGAGATACTAAGAAATTCAGGAGAATCTATAAAGGCTAGACAATGGGATAATCCAGATTTAATGATACCAGTAAGATATGGAGCTTTATATTTATTTACCCAGTTATTATCTGGTGTATTTAACAGAGATTTAAACAGATTAATGGAAAATGACACTATTGATAGAATAAAAAATATAAATGACGTATTAAATGGAGAAGAAGATGATGTAGTTGGAAGAGGTTATATAGGCCCTTTCGTTGGTGATCTTTTCTTTTATGCTACATTAAATGATGTAGTTAAACTACCAGAAAATGATTTTGTAAATCTTGTTGTAGGATATAATGATGCTGGTAATCAGACAGATGAACAAAAAACTAGCAGAATTTGGGGAACTTTAAATGTAGAATTATCAAAATGGGTTAATAAAAATATACCGCTATTTAGAAGTGGTCGAGGTGGTAGTATATTAATGCATGAATTAGGATTATATCCAAGAAAATGGACTAAAGAATTACACAAAAAGATATTTGGTAAATATTCTACTATGAATATGGCTTCTACAAATAAATCAAAAAGTAAAAAATATGTTCCTCCCTATTTAATTAAACCTACTAATAGAAAAACTACTACTAAAAACTATAGTTCATTACCTAAGCCATCTCGCAAAGCATTAAAGTCGCTAGATAGAATGCCAAAATCTTCTCCTGCTAATAAGTATGATCAGTTTGATAAAAATAATTTATTAGCTGCTATTGATATGATAGATGAACAATCTAAAGAAGAAAAAGAAATATATAAAGCAAGTAATAATAGAAGAATGATAATGACTTAGTTGCAAGGCAGTAATTAAACTGCCCTACAACATTTGCTTAGTAGTTAATTAATATAGTCTAAACAAATTCCTATTCTATAATTAAATATTCCTATTCCAAATTGTATTCTTGTATCATTTTTATCGAAGTTTCTCTCGTAATATATGTTAAATGGATATGCTTTTATTTTTATATTTGACATTGTATCTAAATCCCAGTATCGTATATGAAATTCTTCATTACCGATATTCTTCATTCATTTTCCTTTCTGCGCACCATAATGCTATTAAAGCAGCGTCACTAACTGCATACGTTATTTTTTTATCGTAAAGAAACATATCTTTATACATTGATATACAAGTATTCTTAAAATACTCTTTTCTTTCTTTTTTTATTTTAGGTATTGGTTCATATGATTTCATCCAGACTCTAGGGGAAACTTCCATAAATGATAAATTAAGTGAACCTATTATTCCAAGCCACATACCATAATTTACTCCAAATTTGAAAGCAGCGCTCCTTGCATCTGTAGGGAAAGCCCACACTTTTTCTATTGCTACTACTATTCTATCGTTTTGAGACCAAGCATTGTTTCTAGCTTCAGTTAATATAGATGACATTCCAATAGGTGATGTTGGACATTTATGCATTTGAATTAATTCTCTATCATTTCTTTCTTCAGAATCATTTATTATAACAACTCCACCACTTTTACCGGGATCTATTCCAACTACAATCATATTTTAGGTACACCTATTCTAATGCAAATTTGATCAATCTTTTTTAGAATCGCTGCTTGTCTTTTTTCTATAGCAAATAAAGCTGCTGATATTTCTAATATTAATGGATCTTTTGATAAATCATTTTTATTAGGTTTAGTTTCAATATCTTCTATTATTTTCTTTTTACCTTTTTTCATTTTATTTTCCTTTCTTAAAGAGGGGGCAGATACTATAAGTAACCCCACCCAGCAATCTTATTCACCATAGTCTAGAAATACAGCTAGTTACTTACTCCACCAGTTCGACTAGGACGCCTTGCATCTGCCCATTAGTTATTATTTACGAATTGAATCTTGCCTAGCTTCGGCCTCATTATTATAAAAACTACATCTATCACCATTAAATCCTAATTCAGTTGTACCAACTTTGCCATATCTTACTTTAGCAGATATTATTTCTGATTTAAATGGACTGTATTCTTCATCATCAAATACATACCCATACCACACAAATAATGCACATTCTGCAGTTTGCTCGATAACACCACTTTCAGAATAATCTGACAGTCTAGGTCTAGGTTCATATCGTTTTTCTATTTCTCTATTTAATTGACTAACTAAAATAGCAGAACAGTTTTCTTTCTTACATACCCATTTGTAATCTTGAACTATTTCTTCTATTTGATGTCGCCTTTCTTTTTTGTCTGACATTGTTATTAATTGAATGTAATCGTCAATAATTACATCAGGCTTATGTCTTGATATTTCTATCATTGCCTCATCTAATGTTCTAACATCATCAAACATTAATAGTTTTTCTTTATATTTATCAGATATCTTTTCAGTAGCTTTATTAAATAATTCCGTAGAACCATTTAAATCGCCTTTTCTAACTTTAGTATATGATAAATTATCACTTTCCATAACTATTAATTTTCTTACCATTTCTGGATTAGACATTTCTCTATTAAACATCATTACTTTGTGTCCCTGATTAACTAAAGACCTTATTATGTTTATAATAAGTGTTGTTTTACCATGACCGGGTCTGCCTCCTAAGACAGTTATTTCTTTTCTAGTCATGCCACCAGCTGCTACATCTAAAGCTGGCATACCAAACTTGATAATATTGTTACCAGATTTTACTAAATCTTTAGTATGATTCACAATTGTTTCTATGTCATTTAATCTACTAGGTTTAATATTTTTAATTTCTTCAATTAATCTTGTATGAGTAGCTAATATTTCTTCTATTTCAGATTCTTGATTATCATGAACTGCTGTATGAAGTTTATAAGCACTTTTAATAATTTCTCGTCTTAAATATTTTTCATATACTATTTTACCATATTGTTCTACATTAGCACTAGTAGGAATCTCTTCACATAATCCAGTTATATAGTAACTTAGTGATTCTTTTTCTTCTATTTTTGGGTTTAGTCTTTTTATTCTGTCTGATACTGTTATAATATCTATTTCTTCTTTATTTCTATACAGAGATTGCATTGCAATCCATATCTTTTTATTTATATCTGTATAAAATGCTTCTGATTTTGTTACCCACGGTTTAGCTTTTTCAAACACATCTAAACCAGCAGTTAGTACAGAACCAAGAAGAGCCTTCTCAGCTTCGGCGCTGGAAGGCATTGCTTTTAATTCGTTCATATTAACCTTTCTTTTTACTTTTTTTCCATTGCTCTCTTTTATATTTAACGTAATTAGCTCCTTCATAGGGGTTGAATATAGTAGTTATTAATCTATTATCATCATCATCATAGTAAGGATCTATTACAGTTACTGGAGCATTAAATATATTCTTATCATCAAGTCCTAATTTATCAGCATAGCTGTCCATTATTTTAAATGAAGCTACTTGCAAAGCGTGACTTATAAGTCCACTAGCTGCATCTTTTAGTACTTGATAACCTGATACATGAGTATGTCCACAAGTAAGTATATGGTCTTACCATCCCATTTGAGCTGCTTTTGCTACTCCGTGAGCTGTATTCCACATTGAATTACCTTTAAACATATGTCTAGCATTTACTCGTATCTCTTTTCCATTTGGAAATATAAGATTTAGCCTTGCTCCCCATTGTTCATACACACCCGAATGGTCTCTCATTATAAATTCTAATGGGTCTCCATCACCACTCCACACATCATGATTTCCAGCAACTAAGTATAACCATTCAACTTGATTTACAAAATGCTCTGTTAATCTCCATGACTCTTTAGCTGAAGTAGATTGCTGTCCATACAATGCTTGTAGTCTACCTATCCAGTTGTTTTGAATATCACCTAGATTCCCACCAAACAATCCTTCTGTTTTATTTACTAAGTTACATAAAGAATATATTTCAGCTAAATCAGTACCATCATCATCTACATGAGGGTCTCCAAAATGAAGTATGCCTATTGGCCCCATTTGATTTATTTTTATATTTATTAATTTCTTTGATTTTTTTGCTTTTAGTTTTTGAATATATTGTTTTTTTCTATGCTCTATTATATCGTCAATTGGAAGTTGTTCTACTTCCTTTAACTCCTCTAATTCAAAAGGTGCTTTTTCTGCTATAGTTGGAGCAATTGTTTTTCCTTTACAAGCATAACACATCCATCTTTGTCTTTTCATCTCATTCTTCCAGTACTGCCACCCATCTTTTCTAAGATTTCTAGAACCACATTTAGGGCATGCTATAATATGACCATCTTCATTTTTTCTCATAAAAATAAAACTCCTTGTTCACTTGGTGTATAATTAGTAATAACAAGTTCTTTTTTTACTTCGTTTCTTTTGTCAGGATGATTGCCTGAATATGTAGTTTCAATATAGTTCAACTTGTAATCTTTATAGAGCTTCCTTATTCTCTTTACGTTGTCGTAACTAATCATGAATTTACCACCAGATTGATGTATTAAATCACATTTTTCTTTTAATTCTTGATGTAGTTCATCGGTAAATACATTTCTGTAATAATTTCTTTTTGTTTTTAAATCTGTAACTACATAAGGTGGATCAAAATAAAAAAAATCATCTTTTCTTGGAATGTATCTATCAATTAAATCTCCAAAATGCATATTTTCTATTGTTACACTATCTAGTTTTTTTCTTGATACTTCAAGTTCTTGTATTAAAGACACATCCCATTTATTATCTTTAGAAAAAGGATTGCCAATTAATTTATTAAATGAATTTCTTACTACAAAATAATACATTGCAGCTCGTTTAGCATCAAGATTACTTGTTATTGGTTTTTTAATTTCCTCAGAACATTCTTCGTGTATAGTCCTGCTTCTTAAAAATCCGTGTATGTACTTACTAAATTCATCAAACTCTTCTATAACACACATATATAGATTAATAAGGTCATTATCTAAGTCATTAAGTACGTTCCATTCAGCTTTACTTTTCCTAAAAAACATTGAACCGCCGCCAAAAAATGGTTCAAAGTATCTCGTATGTGGAGGCAACATATTAATAAGCCTTTTGCTCATCATAAACTTGCCTCCATAATACGGTATAACTACAGGACATTCAAAATCCATTAAGCCTCAGCAGCAAATTTCTTTATTTTATCAAAGATTTTACTTTCAAACTTATGAGTAGACTCTGAACTTCTTTTCATTGCATGAGTTGCTACCCATGTACAGTTATTAAGAAGATTCCAATAGTTCTTTGGAGGTTCAGCTAATAGATTCTGCACCATAGATTCCATTACATATCCGGGAAACATTTCTATTGCTTTACCTACATGCTTCTTCTTGACTTCTTTCTCTATCATCATAGGAAAATCATTATCAAATACTTTAAGAGTTTTATTAATAACATTATTAATAATCTTTTCTATTTCATCTGATTTATCCCAAACAATATGCTTAGAACCTTCTTTGCTAAGAGAATATCCTATTGTCATTCCATTTAAACATATTAGTCTAAATGCTCCACCATGAGCTGATGCTTCAGTAGATCCGTCATAACTGTTAGTTATAGTTATTTCTGGATTAAGATAATCATCTGCAGCAACTTTAACTTTAGTATCATTTAATCTGTATGTCCATTTAGTTCTAGCACCACCACCAAATATTCTAACATCTGTCAAAACAGCTCCTTTTTGTTCTAAAATAGGTATTGCGTTATCCATAATGTCATTATTAGATATAGTTTTATATGCATTAGTCATACAACTAAGTATTTGACCAGTATCTTTTCTTATAACAAATTTATATCCAGTATCTGTAATTGGATTATCTGGTTTACCTAATTTAGTAATACCAACAGCAGCTACTTCTTTTACTGGAAATAAACTATCTTCCATTTTATATTGATTTTCAATCATTTGAACTCCTTTTCTTTGGAGGTTTTCCGAACCTCTTACGTTCATTTTTTCTTTTGTTTGGAGCATTTTTTTGCTCTGTTAACATCATTGTTCTAAGATAACTGTAACCATATCCTTTCATTTGAAAATTATTAGATATAAATCTATGTGATATATTAGTTACTATTTCATCTTCTATTTTTGATATTGATTGTAAAAACCTAAATCTATTAATAGGTTTTTTCTCTGAATTAACTTCTTTTTCTACTGCCATCATAACTTTTCTTAAATTATTCTTGCACTTTCTACTTCTTTTAGAAATTAATTTTAGTATTTGATTTGAAGGGTTGTATTCTTTTTTAAAATTATAACCACAACAAGGACATTTATCTTTCATCTATAACCTCTG
>TARA_R110002020_G_scaffold348908_1_pt1 | contig 15386 bp, 8 predicted proteins | sample TARA_R110002020 | Tara Oceans TARA_R110002020 (sample SAMEA4396489) | marine metagenome | biome: Westerlies Biome; feature: [MES] marine water layer (ENVO:01000295) within the mesopelagic zone...; material: water (ENVO:00002006), including particulate matter (ENVO:01000060) such... | reverse complement strand
TCTTGATCGAGTGCTAAGTAAACCGGAGAATCGTTCAACACAATTTGTTGAAATAAGCGAGAGTTTTCACGCAAAGTGGACCCCAAAATGGGTATGGCGTTAAAACCGGCGATAATGGCGTCAAAAGCGCCCTCCACAAGCACAACATCCTCATCCCAATCTACGTAAAGCTCGTTAAACACTATATCTCTTCCCGCTGCCGGATTTAAGTATCGTCGCCCATGATTAACAAAAGAACGAGCGATAAAATAATTAGCGCTACCATCCCAATTAAAACTGGGGATAATGATTCGACCACCATACTTTCCTCCTGTGCAGTATCCGATTTTCCATTTAAGAATGTCCTCTTTGGTTAGCCCTCTGGACCTTAGATATTCTAATGCTTTCATAGAAGACATAGGGAGATTCTTGTTACACAACGAAACAAACTCATCTGGTAAGTCTATGGTTTGGATGATCTCTTCATCATTTATTTCTGAAAAGAACTTATCAAATTCAGACAAGTCAAGACGACCATCAAGTTGTAGCCACTTTTGTCTTTGATCGTATGTTCCAAATTTACGAACAATGCGATAAATGTTTTTACCACGCGCATCACATACCCAGCACTTGAAATAATTCTTATCGAAGTTTACGGACATCTTCTTTTTATGATGGCCGCAATACGGACAATGATAAAGGTGTTCGTTCTTGGATCGATGATACGAGCCAAGGATGTTGTTGATGATTTTGATTTTCTCGTTCATGTTTGCCTCGTGCCTTTAATGTATCACGCTAAGGCAAAGATGTCAAGCTGTTTCCTTAAACTTTTTTAGACCAGCGAGAGCAACTACTACAGCATCAGCCTTATCATCGGTACCGGGCTTGGGATTGCCGTGACGGGTAAGTGTGTATTTAAAATCATTAGGGTATTTTGCGGAGACCCAATCAATGATCATCTTCTTCGTATTTGATCCTCGGGGTATCTTTATCTCATTGAGAGAGCGGCAAGTTCGTGCTGGTATCAACTCAGCGGACTTGTTCAATATACTCTTTCGTATAGCAAGGCAGCACATGCCGTTGAATCTCTGAAGCTTAGCCATTGTATTAGCCGTTGTTCTTCCACCAGAGAACATCGTGAATGGCTCTTCAACATAGATAGCCATTGGGTGCATCTTCTCTATTGTAAGGATTTTTTGTAATGTGTTCTCAAACAACAATGCTCTGTTCTCAAGAGACATGTCTTTCTGTTTGTAGGTGATGGTATCAGCAAACACAAGCTTTTCGTCAGTTGTGACGGCGGCAATACCAATCCGCGAGGTACTAATGTCAATACCTAAAATAACTCTTTGTAAACTCATAATAGTATATTATAACACGTTTTATGTTGTTTGTCAAGTATCTAATTCAATTTTAAATGTATAATCATCATTTTCTTCTTTCTTGATCGGTTGAGCCATTGAAGCAACACCAATGAGATTACCTTTGTCATCATACATGTTTATCTTTGAAATGTAAGTCGTCTTTTTAAAATCTTCATTCAAATTTTCAATACTTGATGATACGACGCTTTTAACTGCTTTTGATCTCTCTTCAAATCCTTTTGTTGAGCCAGTATCAGAAAGAGCATAAGTTGTCTCTGAAGACCAGTCTAGAGCAGTTGGGTTGTTTGAGCTATTAAGCTCTCCTGCTTTTGCATGGCAGAACATTGTTAATGTGTTAACATAGTTGGTGCCTTTATATTTGATCTCGAATGATCTTTCTTCAAGCCCAGAGCCAGTAGACGATCCATCATGAAGCCCAGTTGCAAAGTCAACCCACCTATTTAATGAAGCAGAAGTGTAGAATTGCGCCGATGATGTAAGCATCATTAGACCATGATTGTAAAAGACAAGGCCCACAACAGAACCAGATCCTGTCGTCTTTATACCATCAGCGGTCTGTCTAAGTTCTCCATTTTGCCCTGCGTCAGTAGCTCTGGCAAACAAAGTGCCTGTCACATAAAAATTTAATTCAACAGAGCCTTTTTTTATCGCAGATCCAAAAAATGTTTGTGGAATGTTTATTAGCGATGTATCTTCGTTAAATGTCGTACTGCTTATTGCAAACTGCGCACTGTGTAAATAATAGTCTTTCGAGATGTTAATCAGGGCATCTCTTTTTCTTGACCCAATTGGAGATTCTCTTTTCAAAGAAGCAGTCATTGAAAGATAGGAAGAAGTAAGTTGCTGGCCAACTGAGGGAAGCAAGTTAGAATACTGTGCCCAATTTGGATTTTGCGAATTAAAGATTACAGCACTTGCAGATGCTGGGAGCGTTGAGCGGAACAGTTGCCTAGGTGTGTTTTCGCCACCTATTATAAACGGGTGTATGTATCCAAATCGAGTATCAAAATTGTATTCGTACAAACTCTCATAGCCGGAAGATACAGCTGACGATACATTTGTTATAACTTGATTGTTTATAGTTACATTGGTATCATTAACAAATATCTTGTAGTCCGGATAAGTTTTAGTTCTGTTGACATAAATGTCTTCTTTTTTGAACTCGAACTTTGACATTAGTAATCTAGACGCACCCTGAATGTAAGAGAGGTGGAAGGCGTTTTCTTTATTGGTTCTGATACTTTGGCTGTTGCCATAAGTTGATTATCCGATGAATAAAGACCGATCGTAGTCAAGTAAGACACAGGGTCATCTGTGCTTTGTGCCTTTACAACGATTTGTGATCCACTTAGGTATGTTGGATTAGAAGAATAGTTAAACTCATTTGCACCAAGGTGACAGAAATAAATTGTTGAATTAAGCTCAACAGAGTTATTAAATGAAAGATCATACATTCTGTGTCTTAAAGAGTTTGAATTTGTCTCAATGTTGGAACCAGTTATGGAAGCAGTGATGTTTTGTAAATTACCTTCCCACTCAACTGATGATGATAAAAGACCACCTTGGGCGGTTCCCAAGAACACAGAAGAACTAATTACAGCCACACCTGCTTGATAGAACAAAAGACCTGCCGCTTGTTCTTTCCCAGTGCCAGAGAAATTTGGATCAAAAGAGATGCCACTTAGTGGAGTACCATGACTGTTACTGACATAAAGAATTGCATATTCTCCAGCGGGGGAATTAACCCTATAATCGGACGCGGCACCGACATCTTTGAGACTTATTCTATTGTCTCCAAAAGGAGTCGTGAAGGTACCAGATACTCCAAGTTCAAGTGTAAAAGTTCCCTTTTGCAACTCGTCTTTAACAAGAAGTCTTGAAAAATTCAAAAACAAACAATCATTTATTTTGTCAGTGGTTGTAGAAAATAAATTACCATCTTCATCGAATCGTTGAACAACTCCGTTCTTATCGTAGCCCATTAAAACTTGAGCCATCTGGTTGTAGATGTTTACTTTTTTCGACTGCTGGGATGTTACAGAGGAGGATAAAACAGAACCAGTTGAAACACCAAGAGTGATGTCAAAAATGTGATTCGCTGACGAGCTTAAGTAGGGGTAGTCATAAACCGATTGGAACATTCCGTGAGCATAATTTTTTACATTATTCTCGCTACCATAGGTTCCATAGGTTCCAGAGACTATTGTGCCTGTTATAGGTATTGCCTCGTGAAGCACTGTTCTTGTTGATGCGATGTCTTCGCTTCTAATTGTTTTATAAATACTAGCCATTTAAATCACCTTATAATTTTGCGTATCTGACTGGGATGTCAATTGAGTAACCAATGTTTCTTCCTGTGATTCTCACATAAGAATCTATAATTTTACAAGAACTAAAGCCAGCGGCATTGTTTGTAATGTTTGCCGTTGAGCCAATTAAGTTAAATAGATAATTGCTATTAACCAAATCAGGAGAAGATTTAATCTTAAACTCTAAAGTAGAAGAGAGGGGACCATTGATTGGGCTATCGTTAGCATCTAAGCTTAATTGAGACGGTTGCTTAACAAATGAGTTGTTATCTGCCAGAGAGACCAAATAAGTAGCAACATTGTCATCATCAATAGATACTGGTCTCATAAATGTTTTGCCTGTCGTGTCAACAAGGCTTCCAAGTCTATTGTCCATTTGAATCATAAATTGGGTTTCTGAAAGATCAGCGGGAACTTCAATCAGTGACCCTCCATCAATACCAGCATCGACTTTAATAAAAGAGCTAACTTCGATTTCAGGATTGTTACCAAAAAGCACACCTTGTTGGTGAGAGTCATTTATGTAACCAACACTAGTATTCAAGCCCTTAGCACTATTATCTTGAGTATCAGCATCAACCGCTACGATAAAAGAACCAGAGGCCCCAACTTGGGTCTGTACTTGTTTTTCGTTTAGCTGAAGAATCGGCATGAAAAGTATGTTTGTCCTTGGGATAGAAACAAGCATTGATTTCATTGATGAGGCGTTGTTAGTAAATGCTTCGAGCACCGGGGTTTGCAAAATTGATAAATCTTGATAAGCAGAACCAGTATTAAGGTTGTACAACCCATAATTGATTTCATCATCCCCGCAGCCAAACTTAACAATTTCAAAACTGCCGTCTGCCTTTGCTAATCTCTTTCTTCCCTCATCGGTAAGGACAACATCTAAAATGATATCGCCGCTATTGTCTTGGAATCCCATATTTTTCTCCTAATACATTAATAATTAGATTGGTTGGTTATTTTCGTCTTTTAAATTGAAAGTCACATTCAAATCAAATAACTTACCCGTTTTCTTTGATTTAACGCGAATTTTAAATTTCCTACCCCAAATTAAATCTGGGTCTGTACCTACTATCGTATCGCTATAATTATCCGCCGTTGACAAATCTGTTATTTGATCATTTTTCAAAGCAACCTGTGGCAGAGACGGCTTAATCTGTAAGAACCTTTTAAACATTTTTTGATTGCTAGTGTTTTCTATTTCTTCAAATTTAAATTCGCTGTAATTTAAAAATGTTTCATCCGAATCTTGTATTAACTCCACCTCGTAAATTCTTGTTGGATTTGAATGAATACCAAAATTCGTAAGCGTTCTTATTAAGTAGTAATATTTTTTTTGTGGAGCAATAGTATCTCTAAACAAATTATCTGTTAGTTCTATACCGGGTTCGCCTATAAGTGCTATCAGGTTATTTTCAAAATCTTGATAACTTAGGGGTTTATTGTCAATCCTATAAATTTCATAAATGTTTGATGTGTATAAGGTGCTAAATTCTATTTGGGTGTTTTTTTGTTGTGTAAATACCTTGTTCTGAGATGTGTAATCATTAGAAAAGTATTGTGGATAATTATTTGGTGAGGAGTTTTCCACAATTGTAGCCTGATCTAACGTAATGATGATTTCATTGCGATTGCCCCTCTCATTATAAAAATCAATCTCTGGTGGCGGATTCGGAATGTCGGTAACGATCATTTCCTGTGTTAGCACTGGCACCTCTAGGAACTGTAATGATGGTCGATTTATAAATGTAACATTTAGTTGTCCTTCTTCGGGATTCTCTTGAGCAGTGGTATAACTGTAAGAATTTCCAAGCACCATTGTTATTGCTTTAATTTCGTATCTATAATTTGTATCATAAGACAAAAGAGAATCATAATAATCTCTAGTTCTCGGGGTCATAATGTATGTTGTTTGTATTGGTTGTGTACCACCAGAAATAAATTTCTGTATTTTATAACCTAAAATCAACGACGGGCTTGAGCTGTTTTCTATAAGCACCTTATTAAAGTTTTTTCTCATTCTCTGAGATACAAAATCTCTGATTCTTGAAAGCATCTCTAGTCTTAAAAATTGAGACTCAAATCTTGATGCTTCATCGTAATCTTTATAAAATTTTTCATCTGGCTCCGTCTGCAAAGCTATCAAATTAAACCCAGACAAAAAGTCAGTAAAGCTTTTAACATTTATTTGTTGAAGAGTTGCTTCGGTGTCCAAATAAAAATCTAATCCTGCTCCTGTTGTCCTTTTGAAAAAAGCAAATAATTTATTCATCATTTTAGTTTGATCAAACAAAATTTCTTGAGTCGTTGGATTATTAATAGAATACAACACGGATGATAAAGGTTTTATTTTTGTATAATAATTATACGGCTTATTTGGCTGGTTTGGAACATTAAGGCCGAGTTGTTGTAGGTGGCCTATTTTGATGTCTTTGATTTTCTCCGATCCAAAAAACAAATTTTTGCGGCTGGTTGTTTCGGATCGATTAATTGAAAATTGATCTACAAATTGTCTCATTTGAGCCCCAGCAGGACCAGCAGAATCCACTGGGAAATCCTCCTCATCATGTATGTTCAATAGCGAAAGTGGAGGGACCGCTTTGCTTAGGTCTTCGTAATCAAATGATTCATAATTATTAATTGCATCTATGCTTGAAAAATCTGTGTCCATGTTATAAAAATGATCAATGTACTCTACGTTGGGAACGTATTTTGATTTAAGATTGTTGGCCCACTGTTGATAATCCTCAACAAAAGAAGCGGTTGTAAAGTTTAGAGTTTGTGTGTAAAATGGCAGAATAGCGCTTGTATCTGGTGTAGCAATTCCTTGGCGCAAGATGTAAGGGGTTTCTGGGTTTATTTTGGCAACAAGTATGTTGTCCTCAATTTCATAATACACGCCAAGCTCTTTTCTTATTCCATCTTTACCGACGTCCTCACCAGTAAAAATACTTGCCCCGTCAATGACTCTATTAGACATTAGTATCCTCCTCCAGAGCTGCCGCCGCTTGATCCACGAGGAGCAGAGGTTCTGGTGGCTGCTGTGCGACTTCTCGTGCGACGATCTTCGCTAGTTGCTCTTCCTGATCTTGTTGGCCTTATGGAAGATCTTGGGTTAACTGAGGGAGCAACACCTACAGTCTCAAGCACCGTTGCTGCGTCGAAACTAGTAAGCTCTTGTCTTTTCTTGTTTTGTTTTACTATGTTTGTTGTAGAAAACTCTTTTTGTTTTCTATCTGACACTCTGATCTCGTCGCCTTCTAAAGCATTATCTAGACTTAGATCAAGAGAGCCCTCAATCGCAAAAAAACAATTTGTTGCTGGAATCTGATCTTCTCCTTCAATCTGTAAAAGGTCTAAATTAAAACTTGACATCTTTATCATTAAGGTCTTACCTGAGTCTATTGCTTCTTGGTCCAAAGTTTTGTAAATAGGATTGTTTAAGATTCTTAATCCATTTTGTTTTTTCTCAAAACCATCAAGATATTGCGCTACTCTTACGCGATTAAAAACGTTATTAATAGCGGTTGAAAACTTAGGATTTTCCAGAAGTTGATCATCTTGTAGCGCAAACGAAAACCTCGAAAGCCCATAATTTGACAAAACGAGTGCCCTAAATTGCAGAGGCACTCTGGAAAAATCTAGGTTGTTTTTATTTTTTAGCAAAACGGATTCTTCATCAGTCAATGAAATTTGTCTATAATTTTTTATTTTTCTATTTTGTGCAAAAGATTTTTTGATCAAAGTGGGAGGACCTTCATCAACACCAATAGGCTTTCTTCTGGTGTCAAGACTTAAAGAAAGAAATGGGCTGGTTGATCCTAAATAGTCCTCTGCGTCTTCAAATCTAAAATCATCACCGGAAACAACGCTTTTATTGAACGGCTTTCGAACTTCTATGGTTGTTAAAAGAGGCAACTTATTAGTTTTCGGCAGTTTACCAGTAACGCCTCTTCTTTTTGCTTTACCGGCCCTTCTTGTTACTTTTGCACGTGAATTTACTTCAAACATGTGATCTGTTATGGCGTTGTGCTTTTTCTCATCAAAAATAGAAATGTCTGCTTGGCCGAGATCTATTTCTTTGTCACCAAAGCGATAACTAACTGGTGTAAAAAATACAAACTTAGATGTATCAAAATCTGCCATCTTATTGGCGCTATCCTCGCTTATGTCTTGAGAGATTTGTAAGATTTCTGCACCGGAAATTCTTCTATTATAAAATTTATTGTACTCTGCCTCAGCACGTTGCCTAATATCATTGGCGCTTATTATAACCTGATTATCTGGCTTATTGAAAAAACTAAAGTTACCATCTTTGACTCGGTTAACTTCAATGACTTTTTGTATTTTTCTTTCAACTCTGGAAACAGTGTTGGTGGTCAGTACAGACTTATTGTTGGTGTTTGAAAGATTATATTTTGTAATAAAGCGCTCAACTAAGTTATCCAAAAACGAAACAACGATGTTATAATTTTCTTTTGAGACAGAATTGATGTAAAGATTCATTAGCGTGTTATTTACTACACCTTCTATAATTTGATCTTCGGATAACATCGCAAGGAGTATCTTTCTAAGAGATGAGGATAATCGAGAAAAGATACTGTTATTGAATAAAGATTCGCTTTCAATGCTTATAAAGTTTAAGTCCTCACCAATTAGAATTCCATTGCCCGCAAAAAAGTTAATTATTCTTTGTTTATCAAGTCTTCCAAAGAGCCCATTATAGGTTGTTGACAAGTCAGTTATGACATTAAGCATCTCTTGCTTTGTGTTCTCCAATTCTAGCCTGAACGAATCAACCACATCTACTGTTAGCTTCAGCTTATAATCCTCGGACTCATCACTATAATACTCTTCATCAATAACCAAAAGATTATGCAAGAATAATTCATTAGAAGGAAGTTCTTTTATATAGCCAACTTTTTTTGATGATTCAAATGTTGATTTTGTATTTATGTCAAATGCGTTAGTTGTGCCTTCAACCAAATTGTTTGGGTTCACGTTATACTGTCTTGAGAAAAACTTCATTTCATTTCTCTCCTCAAATTTTCCATCAACCATGCCAGTCTGGACTAAAACACTTTCAAGGCTAGAATCATAAACCCAGTCGCTTGTTCCGATGTCTAAAAATTCCAGTCTATTTTTCAGCGGTGCTTTTCTCAACTCAAAGAATGGCACAGTAAAGCTTTTCATCAACTCATAAAAATAACTTTCATTTGTATTAAAGAGTTGTCTAGCGGATTCAAACTCATTTAAAGCTAGGTTGCTTGTGTCAACTACAATTATTGAATTGTTAAGTTCTTGCTCATAATGATAGAACTCTTCAAATTGTGGTGCTATTAAATCTGAAACCATTATATTTTCATTTACACTAAAAATAAAATCAGAAACTTTTGATTGGACCTGCTCTTCAGTGAGATCACCATGACGCTGCTCCCTGTGAAAAGAGCCTTCCATGTAGCCGCCTTCGTGCTCATGAACAGGGCCTGACCAAATACTGCCGTCTTCTAATCTAAAAAGAGTGCCATTAATTGGAACTCTGCCGTCTTTTCTGACAGCCTCTGATACCATCGGGCCATCGAGATATTTGTACTCTGCGTAGTCTAAGTTTAGGTTTGTTAAATCGGCATAAGCTACAGCGAATAAAAAGATGTTTTGTTTTGTTAGATCAAGATCCTCAGAGGTCAGATTAAAATTATAATAAAAATTATTTATTTCGTCTGTGGATAAAGTTTCAACTTGTATAAATTCTTGAGACGATAAAACCCTGACAGGGTAACCGGACACATCATGTATCGATGTCGTGCCGTTAGTTAATCCCTTAGATAATTTTTCGGCATCTGACGGATTGTTGTTGCTCGAATCATAACATAGTGCAACTATTTTTATGTTGAGAAGGCCGCGCAAAATTTCCGAACTGGACCATGATGGATTTTCAATAAAATCTTTCATGGTAAGCTTTGCATTCAAAGTGTTGTTTTCAACGTTTACGCTTGAAAAATAAACATTTGGCATGCTCTCAAGACCTATTACAGAAGCACTCATTAATCACAATCCTCCAGATCACTAGGATCAGTAGCATAAATGTTGAATCTCTCTGGAGTCTCGTCGTCTGGACAAACAAGATCATCATCAACATATAAGTTTTCTCTTTTAACATCTTTTATGTTGTTACATAATTCAATAGGATCAATCTCATCATCAACCAAGAGTTCAAAATAAGTAAGAACAAGTTTATCACGACTAATGTTTATTACATTTAAATTTGTCTGTTCATCCATTATTAAATCATTTTGGATTCTTTTTTGCCTCTCATCAAAGTAGAGAGCCTTCAAAGTCTCAGGAAAGATTGATCCACTAACATTTTTTTCAGCATCCGTAATCTCGTATACCTCGATTTCAAAATTTTCTTTTTCATAATCTGAACCGAACTCTTTGAGAAACGACATAATGTTGTCCTCTTGAACATACATAACTTTGCCATCTTCAAATGTTTGACTAACAATTCTTATGTCCTCATCTTGCTCAAAGCGACTTACTTGTCTTCTTTTTAGAACGTAATTTAAATCAAAATTGAATTGTGGTATAAACGTATTTTCAAAAGACCCAGTGGTATTCTGAGCCGAATTGCCATTATAAACCGGTAGTGTGCCGGAAATTTGACCGTCGAGCATGATCATGGAAAAGCCGGGAGTTTTTTTGGTTTCTCCACTTGATTTTCCAATCGGAGATTGATGACTTGTATACCCGTGCTTGTTTAGAGACCCAAAGTTTTCTAATACATTCTGGTATGTTATCGGTGTTATCTCGGCTTTGTTAGGATTGGGTATGAGCTTTGGGGTTTCATACTTTATCCTTTCAAAAGTTTGGTTTTGTATTTCGCTCAAAGATACTTGTTGCAGATCGTATAGTACATCATCATCAGCAAATTCATACGAGTGAGGCTTCAACTTGCCTTTGGACATTAGGTATCTCCCGTATGGCGTAAGTTCAAATTTTAATACTTGTTCTTTATTGTTGAAAAATGTCATCTGCGTCTACGGGAAAGGTTGGCGGCAAATTCTTGAACTGCTTCCGGTATTTCCCTTCTTTTCGGTGTAAACTTAGGACCGGGTGCCCCTGATTCGTCCTCTTGAGAGATTTCGGAAAACTCAATTTCTGCGTCAATCTTAACTAGTTCTACAAGAGAAAAGAAATCGTAAGGCCAGTTGTATGAAATTAGATCCTGCTGGGTTTCTACATTTGTTGCATCTGTCAGAATACCAGCTCCTCTGGCAGCCTGACCAGTCGCCACTGGTGAGCCCGCAATTTTGGAAAAATAGTTTGTATTTGCTCTTTTCTTAACTTTGAATACCATCCACCTTATTTCTCCTGATAATTCTGATCCTATTCTAGAGCGGTCATCTCCTTCTCCAGAACCAAGTAATTCATTTGCTAATAAAGGATGAGAAATAGAATCTTCAGCGATTTCAAAAGAGGTTCCAATCTCTGGTGGTACTCCCTGCCAAATGTCTGTTAGGTCTTTTTGTGTAAGAGTGTGAGTAAATTCAAAAATATACATCGAGAAAGGTGTAACATTAGAGTAATTAATAAAATCCATTGATGGAGGAAACACATAGCGTTTCATTTTTTTAACTTGATCAATTATGGTGCGGCCTGCTCTTTGTTCAAAAAACTCAGGATTACCAAGACCAAGGGTTTCAGGGTTACCTCCCGAATTGATTATGTCTGTTGCTTGAAAAAATTGTTTGGCATTTATAAAATTGTTTTGATTTATTTCAAAAAATTTCTTCACTCCTCCATCATCTATGTAGGGTACTGCAACAACAGCTTCGCTAATTGTTTTTTCCGAGACTTTACCCAACTTTACTGGTTCGTTGGAGAACCCACAAAGATCAGCTAAAGAACCAGTTTGATTATAGGTACTAGTGTCTCCAACTTTATTTTTAAGCCACTCAAATGGAACATCAGTAACCTGAAGGAAAATCCCATCTTCATTCTCTGGGGTCACCCCGTATTGGTGCCACATGCCACGAGGAGTTTGACCGTTTCTTTGAATAGTTCCCGTTCCACCGCTTGCAGAAACAGTCAATTCTACGTCTTTAAAATTAAGAATTGGAGTTTCAAATTTAGTTTGAATTAGCCACCTAGCCTCATTAGAATTTTCATTTGCTGATTGAAATAAGTTGGCGCTTTGTAAAATAGTGTCGTTTGCATTGTTTATTGTGTTGATCTTGCCAATCAATAGAGGATTAATGCTGGCGGGTAATTTGACCGAATTTACATTTATTGGTTGTGCTACATCGGCAAGATAATTTAGGCGACTAATCTCCGAGGCATAAAAAGGGTCTCTGTATTTTTCTGCAATAGCACCGAATTGATTATCGCTAGCCAAGGGTCCATTGTTTATGCCTCCATAAGAGGCGGACTCGTAAGTCACATCAAACCTTATAGCAGATGCTGTCAAAGTAGAAATAATTTCAGAGATGGAAAACTTTTTCGTTGTAACACCAGCAGCTGCGGCTGCTTGCCCTGCTTCGGGTGCTTTCCATATAAAGTCTATCCATGATTCTCCATCATAATAAGGCGGCGTAAAACATGGATTGAAACCACCTTTTGAGGATCGGGTGGTGGGGGTACTCTGTGCAACAGGGGGACCAAATGCAGAGGGTCTTGAATACATAGTTATAGTTTCGGTTCCGTTGTTATCTTGAGGGACTGCGTAATCTCCGACGCCTTCCGCTTTTTGAAAAAACAAATTGTTATCATCTTTTGTTTTATACATCTTTATGCGCATCGCATAAGTTCTGCCAAGCTCTGCAACGCCAAAATTATCGTTTCCTTGAGGCAAAGAGCTGATGGTTGTAAAGTTGCCACCTTGCAAGAAAAAAGATGGCACTTCTGCCAAATAGTTTGAGATCATTTTTTTATAAAATGGGTCTCCCTTTCCGTCCCAAAATAAAGAACCAGTTGCATAAGATCCACTTGGATGAACAACGTTACCCCTGAGACCTATGCCGCTTAAGTGTTTTTCTGGCTGTATTAGCGCTTCAAACGGTACTCTTTTATCAAATCTCGGTGCTTTTATAAAGTGAAATGTCTCGCCGTTAGAACCGGCGGCTGATCCATTAAAGACGCTTGAGCCTGATGTCATTATTGGATAATCAACTGCCATACCAGACTTGATGGCGTTATACAATACACCCGGTGCAAAAAGAGGATCCATGATTGCCTGAAATCCTATCTTGCGTGGAACTCCGGTAGCGGCAAAAACATCTATGTATTTTGAGTAAGAGCTCATAAACTGCTTAGTACAATCAACAGACCGCTGCACTGGGTAAAAAGAGTCGTAAGCAAGGAATTTTTTTAACGCCTTGCACGTTAAAGTGATCGCTGCTGGGTCTTCAAAATTTTCATGATCTTTTTTGATTGAAGCAAAATGTTTAAGAAAGTCTGTTGTTGAATAGGTTTCATAGAAACTAGACTCAGTTGAAACATTTGCAGAAGAAAGCGCCCCAGACAAGTCTAGCATGCTCTCTAGTGTTTGAGTGTTGCCATCTTTTGCAAGTGCCTCGACATGTTGACTAATTTTAAACTCAGGGACAATAGTAAAGTCTTTTCCTATGCCTCGTAGTTCCTCAATAAAAAAGTCATAAGATGAGTAAAATGGGTTTTTGCCAGCCTGTTCACCTGCTTGCCATAACGCATGGCCTTGAAAAATCTCTCCAATACCAGAGCCTGTTTCGGGTATAGGTAGGCCAGAAGTATGACCGTTTACAGAGGAGGCGTGTGGTACGGTATGTAAGCGGCTATAAAGGGGTGCGGCGCTCCTAAAAGACTGGTCAATCGCAGTGTGGCTGTAAAAGGGCACAAAGTGACAATATTTATTTAATAAAATACCAGTATCGGAAGCACGACCAGTGTCCGCTTGGTTTGATACAGAGGAATTTTCAGCAATACCTAATTGTTTTAGTGCAGCGTTATTCCTCGTTGCCCAATTTGATTGCGGGTCAAGATGCCACATGCTTTGGCTTGAATGTTGAAGGGCATTGAAACTTGGGTAGCTGTCTCCAGCATTCGTTCCAGCAAAGAAAAATCCATCTCCTCCGATGTCAACCACTCTTCTGTTTCTGTCAGTTCGGATGTCCCTCCAAAAATTATTTTGATAGTTTGGTCTTTTTCTAACATTGGCAGAATACCTATTTATTTCGCGTGGATAAATTTCCTGTTTGTACCTTAGAAATTCAAAATAATCAATTTCCGACGCATTTGAGTTAAGAGCCCCATTTAGGTAAAGCTCCTTAATTTGTTCATAAACCTCGTCGTCTAGGTCGTCCAGCAATAGAAGCTCATTCAAGTCTTTGTTTGTAAAATAAGTTATGTGATTAGAATAGTCAAACGATAGGCCGAATCTATTAAAAGACGGTGTATTTTCTCCTTGTAAAGTACCAAGATTATACACCAAAGGATGATAAGTTGATACCACCGCTGGTTCTGTGAATGTGACAAGATCGCCAAACTTTTCTTGAATTAATAAAAGTCTATTGTTAGCATCTGTTATTTCTTTTTGTATTGGTCGCTTGGAGAAAGAAAGAAGGTTATTTTTCTTTTGATAGCGAGTTAAAGGATTTTCGTGAATTCTGATTTGCTTAAAAGTCGCAAAACGATATGGTCCATTGCGATGTATATTAATTGAGGGCAATTCTGGTGGCTTGAGGGCGCCGAGGTTGGGATTATAGCCTGAGCTTAACACATTGTCAAAAGTTCCCGTAACGAACGATGAACTTATAATTGTATTTAAACCAACAAAATCAACAAATATTGACATTAATAACTCCCTAAAAGCTGTGATGCGGATGGAAATACGATTGCATCAACAAATCCACTTGATGAGGATACAAAACCACCTGCGGGGGCAAATCCTAAAATTCTTTGTGTCAAGTCTTCCCCAATTGATCCTGTAACCCATGAATACTGAAAGTCTGATTGGGGTATGCAGGATTGATAAAATCCATTATTAAATAGTTGGTCACTCACAACAATGGTACCACCACCAGAAAATCCAGTTACAAAATTGCTTGAATTTGTGAATGTCTCTGTTATTTCTCTATTGCCAATTTCTCCTAATACATTATTTGTTATGCCAATTAAAAATGGAACACCCCCCGAATTTGTTTCAAGTGTAACTCCAAAAGAAGGAAAATTTGTCTTAATCGAAGCTGTCAGATTATTGGCAGTATTTAATGGCGTAATAGAATCTACTTGAACTTGGGAACCCGGTGGCCCTACTATGGTAGACACAAAATTAAAAGTTATTGGAGAGGACAGTCCATCGCCAATTGTAATTGTATCTCCAATCAAAGCAGCCGAAACCAAGCCAATTGTAATAACACCTGTGGCACCGCTTGTATTTTCAATATTTATGTTTCTATTGCTGGTGTTTCTTTGAATCTTATGCAAGGATGGAACGCTTACATAGTTTTCCGCGCTTATCACAGCACTAGCAAAATTAGTGCCGGTTGCTACACCAAATTTGCCACAATGTCTACGAAGATGTGTTTGCAAACCAAATCTTTGATTAAGATGATCATTTAATCTTATTGTTCCAGACTCTCCTGAGCCAGAGCCCCTTATTGTCAAGTTTCTAAATGGTAGTACGTTGTATGCAGAGTATTCTTTAGCAGGGATGTCAAGAAAAACTTCAGAC